>OLPZ01000588.1_pt1 | contig 28651 bp, 22 predicted proteins | sample 1672711 | NCBI WGS metagenome assembly OLPZ01 (sample SAMEA3136716, study PRJEB25190) | human gut metagenome
CGCCTGCGCGGCGCGGCGCTCACACCGTAGGGTGATGGCTGCACCCTCGATGCCTTGACAGGCGCGCTGGGCATTGAGGGTCAGGTTGCGCAGCATATCCACCCACAGGCTGCGGTCTACCCGCACCACGCACCCCGCGCTGATGACCCGCGGCACAGGCGTGCTGCCCTGCGGCAGGCTGCGCACGGTCTGCAGCAAAAGCCCGGCATCCTGACAGAGCACCAGCTCCAGCGCCCCGGCCTGATCCAGCCCCATCAGAGCCAGCAGACTGCGGCTCAGGTTTTCCAGCCGCTGGGTCTCGTGGTAAATGTAGCCCGCTGCCTCCCGCTGGGTCTCGGCGTCATCGGGCCGGGCACGCATCAGGTCGGCATAGCCGAGCATCGCGGTCATCGGGGTCTTGACTTCATGCGTAAACGCCGCAATAAAGTCCTGCTGGCTCTGCGTCGTTTTCGATAATTCGTTGATCTTGCCTTCCACCGCTGCGGCCATTGCATCAAAGCTGCGGCTCAGCGCGCCGATTTCATCATCGGTCTTGACCTGCGTACGCTGGGTGTACTCACCATCGGCAATTTTCTCGCTGGCCGTCTGCAGCGCAGTCAGCGGGCGGGTCACGCGGCGGCTGAACAGCACAGCCGCCCCGCCGCCCAATACCAGCAGCACTGCCGATGCCGCCAGCCACGCCCGCAGCTGGGCGTCACGGGTTGCAAACACCGCGCTCACATCGTAGGCGCAGAGCATATCGACCCGCACGCCGGGCAGATCCAGCGGCTGGGTCAGCAGCAGATACCACCGCCCGGCCGCCCGGGTCAGCTGCCAGGCGTTTTCGCCGTCCGTCAGGGCCTGTTTCAGTGCGGTGCGCGGCAGAGCCGCAGGCAGGCCGGAGTAGAGCGAATACGCACCGTCCAGCCAGAGTGCCATGCTGCTGCCCGCATCGGCGGTCTGCTCGGCATACTGCTGGGCCGCGGACGCCAAAATGTAATTTTCAAACTGCGCGCTGTCCGTGGCCTGAAAGATGAACCGTTCCAGCGCGTATTTTTCTTTTTCCTGCTGGGCCTGCAGGGCCGTGCGGGTGCTGGCCAGACTGCCGGAAAAGCTCTGCCCTGTCAGCAGCAGCCCTGCCGCGCCCAGCGCGCAGGACAGCAGCGCAATGCAGCCCAGAGATAGCTTGGTTGCAAATTTCATCACTGTTTCCTCATACCAGATCGCGGCCCTGCAGCGTCACCTGCACCCAATCCTGACTGCCCGCTAGATAGTCCTTAACCGAAATGATCCCGTACTCTCCGCGGCAGGTGGTAAAGCTGTAAGGTGCGCCGTCCGTGCCGATGTCATTTGCCGTGTAGTAGATCTCGCCGTATTTCACAAGCAGCATCGTGTCGCTGGCTGCCACAATAAACGGGCTGCGCTCCACCGCCTGATCCTTGAGCCATGTGGTCGGCAGTGGGGTGTAGACGCCGGTCTCGGGGTTCAGCAGCCCCTCGCTGTCATCGCGCACCGTCACAGGGATCCAGCCGTCCGGCCTTGCGCCTTCCACGACACCGTATAATACCAGTGTCCCCTGCAGGTCAAGCTGTCGGGTTTGGGCTGTGCCCGCAGTCAGGTCGAATTTTGTCACCAGCCCGGATTCGTTCAGCAGATAGGCCGCACCGTTGTGGACAAGCTGAACATTGCCTGCATCGCCGCTCCATGTCATGTCAGTGTCGGTCATGCTGCCCGCCGTATCCAGCAGGCAGATATTTTTCGTCTGCTCGTTCCGCGCCTGCTCGTCGTCGGCCAGCCATGCGCGCAGTTCCTCATCCGTGGCGGCCTCTCCAGCCGGGTTCAAGGGCTGCTGCTGATAGCCTGCGCTGTGCTGCAAAACAATTTTGTCCTGCCAGCAACCTACGGCGACATAATCCTCGCCGTCCGGTATGCTGTGGGTAAAGAAGCACGCCGCACCGCCCTCATCCAGACGCAGAACGGTAAATTCACCGTAGCTGCGCACAAATGTATACAGTGCTGTGCCATCCGTGTACCAGACAAAGGCATTGGTCAAATCGGGCAGGTCATCTCCCTCGGCCACGCGGCGGCGGTCACTGCCGTCCGTATTGCTCACATCCAGATATGCGCCGTCACTCTCATTGTAACGGCCATCCACAAGCCAGTAAAGCCGGTCACCCACGGGCAGCAGCATGGCTTCCGGCACGCAGCCGTTCCGGATGGCCGTCATGTAGGCCGGGCAGCTTTCATCCGCATGGCTGCAGCCGAATTTTTTGCAGAGGATGCGCTGCTCACCCGTGGAAAAATCAATCGTTGTGGCGAAGTATTGCCCGGCATCGTCAATGTTCATTGCGCTGTAGACAGCATCCCGGCCCACCGACGCGCCCCAGGTCGTGTAAATGGGCGTAAGCGTGTCCTGTACGGCGGGTGTTTCTGTGGTGGGCTCTGCAGTCTGCGCGGGCGCGGCGGCTGTCTCGGTGGTCGTGCCTGCAGGTATGTCCTGCGGCGCGGCCGTGCAGGCCGTCAGCGCCAGCGCCAGCAGACAGGCGGTCAGCCTTGCGGTATGTTTCATCGTGGTTATCCCCCTTTGTTTGTTGTACCCCCAGCATAGTGCAGGATTGTTTCCGGTTGGTTACAGCTTCGTCACGGGCGGGTTACATTTTATTCCTTTTCCAGCATATACCCGATCTGCCGCACGCTGTGCAGGCGGTCGCCAAGGTTCAGCTTGCGGCGCAGACGGGCAATGTGGGTGTCAAGCGTGCGGGTGTCACAGCCCGTGCCGTCATCGCCCCAGACGGTTTCGTACAGGTAATCCCGGTACAGCGCCTGGCCGCGGTTGCGCAAAAACAAAAGCAGCAGGTCATATTCCTTGCGGGTCAGGTGCATTTCCTCCTCACCGCGCAGCACACGGCAGGCCGCAGCGTCAACCGTATACTCCCACATTGTGTAGACGGCGGTGCTGCGCCCGGCGCGCCGCAGCACACTTTCCACCCGGGCCACAAGCTCAGTAGGTGCAAACGGCTTGACAATATAATCATCCGCGCCGCTGTTCAGCCCGCGCACCCGCTCGGCCACAGCGTCCTTCGCCGTGATGAAGATGCAGGGCGTGCCGGTGGGCCGCAGGTACGCCAGCAGATCGTACCCGTCCAGATGGGGCATCATCACATCGAGCAACACGAGATCATAATGGTTCTTTTCCAACAGATTCGCCGCCGCGCGGCTGTCGGTCACGGCCTGGCAGCGGTAACCCGCCTCCGTCAGGATGCGCCGCACCAGCATGGCAATGGCGGCTTCATCGTCCACAATCAAAATCGGATTCATTCAACAATCCCCCTTTATAATCCCTATTGTACAACAGAATGTTACATTTCGGTGAACTTTTAGCCAAAATTTACAAACCCATTTTTGCAAGCTACTTTGCCATGTCACACGTGAGCATAAAGTAATAGCCCCTTCTGCTGAAATCACATCAGCGGAAGGGGCTGTCCTTTTAACCTATGTGGTTTTCTTCATTTTTCCAACATTTTACGCCGATCTGCCACATCGATGACAAGACCAGTAATGAAGGCTGCAATATCCAGGAAGAACGCCAATACAAGAGAAAATGCTGCCAGCTGCCAATATGGACTTCCCAGATAAATCAGTGCCTGATCAACAGGGTTATGCTCTGAAATATAGAGGCGCTGTGCATCGTCCAACTTATCAAGGGCATCTGCACGGTCATACTCCTGCCCGCTGTCACTGACAGGCAGACCACTGATTGTTGCCTTCAGACGCTCAATTTTCTCTGTCCATAGGGGCTCCCAGTTTTCCGTATCCTGTGCAGTGTCTGCCGTCATGCTGTCAATCTGGTTTTGCAGCGCGTCACCTGATGATTTCAGGACTGCGTAATCCTGCACCTTGCGGATAAAACTGTCCATATCATTCAATAATGTCTGAAAATCCGCATCCGATCCACTGTCCTGTGCGGCTTGCAGTTGTTCAAACACAGTGCGTGCCTGCTGTTCAATAGCTTCCGTATCCACATCCGTCTGGAGCAGCGCACTTTGGATACTACGCAGCGCCTGACCTGTCTGCACGGAGGCTGCATTTCCGGCAATTCCCAGCACACCTGCGTATCGTTGCAGGATTCCCTGCGCCTGCTGATAATCCTGTAAGTCCTGTTGTTGCTGATTTACCGTATCCTGCAAGTTACTCAATCGGGATGCCGCACTGTTATAGGCACTCTGCAAAGCGTTAGTATTACTTCCATACGGCGCATTTCGCAACGCACTGGCTGCGCTGGTTTGCGCATCTGCTGCTGCCGTCAAGGCGTCCTGCGTCTGGCTTATCTGCTGCGTCAGCTGTTCGATGCGGGTTTCCACCTGTTCGGTAAGCTGTGTTAGTGCTGCGGCAGCCTGTTCGCGCACGCCGGAGGATGTTCCCTCCTGCGTGGCGATCTGCATTGCTTGGATTGCCGAAGCAATTTCATTATTTGCCGCAAAGTCCGCATTATCGGCGTAGCTTGCCTTGTCCGCTGTCAGATCCAAGCCGGAAGGATTCTGTGTTGTTTCGGTATCGGCGGTCTTGCTGGCAGTGTACAGAGCCGCCACCTCGTCGCCCAGGGTTTCCCGCAGTGCATCACTGCTGATTTGTACAAATTCATCCGCTTTGTATAGTTCGTTTCGGTACACGGACTGAACCAACAGGCGGCTTTCGGTCTGCCAGCTTTTTTCATAGACCGTGCCAACGATAAAAACATAGCTGAACCACGAGGAGCAGAACAAGACCACGCCGCTGAGCGCCAGCACGCAGATTTTCCCGCGCAGACTATGTATCCAGCGCCAGAAGGTCGGCAAGTAAAAGTTCAGTCCCAGCAGGATGCTTTGTATGGCAAACGAGGCAAGATTTGCCTGCCACGCCTGTGAAAACACATAGTCCCGCATGCCCTGTGCGGTACTCCACCAAGAAACGATTGCCAACAATACTGTGGCAAGGCGCAGCAGTGTCAAAATCATTCCCTGCGAGTTTGTGGCTTTTGGTTTTAGCTGTCCCCCTACTTTTTGTAGGCGATTCCAAACATTGGTTTCGCTTGCTCCTGTTTCTTGCTCAACCGTTGGTTGCAACACTGCCTGTATCAACAGCGAAATTCCTTGAACAACTGCTACCAGTACCCACATACCGCAGAGACTGTTCATAAAGATTCCCGTATCGCTCAAAGGGGTGGGAATTCCCGCTACGCAGGTATTGAACACAAATGCCATCAGTGTAATAAAACCTGCCGCGGCGATCGCCACGGATTTTTCTGTGCTTTTTTCCCCACGCAAAAGCCCCACATAGCTGAAGAAATTCAGTACCAACAGCAAAATGTTCACGGTGACCACGCCGGATGGATTGGAAGAAGCCATCTGCTGGCACAGCAAAACCACCGCCGCAGTCAATGGAGGCAAAAGAAAAGATTGTCGTTTCCAGAAGCCGCCTTTATCCGATTTGTTCTCCATCATTATGCCCCCTCGCGCTCTGATTATTTCCTGTACACTTTATATAATTAGCATACCATAGCTTTCTGCATTTGCACAACGGGTCGCCATAAATTTTACATCCGCTTCGCATGATTGGCAAGATACTGCACCGAACTCTAACCAAGTTATATATTTGCACCACTTCACAAAAGGTCCTCTTTCACAGCGAAAGAGGACCTTTTATTTACTTACATCCCAGTATTTCCAACGCCCTTGATAGGGGCATCACTTTCTGGCACTTGGCCTCTTGGGAATCATATCTTGCTTTCTTACCGTCAGGCATCACCGCTATGGCGTTTTCTGTCAGTATGGCCGCTTTCAATTTAGGAACATAGCGATGTACCTTCCCCTGCCGGTCAATCTTGGCGTGAGGCATGATAAGTTCCGCTGTTCCCAGCTTGATTTTTGCTTCTTTCGGCAGCGGTGAAAGCCACTTGTAGGTATCACGCTCAGAAGCAGTATCCCACATAGAATACTGGTAGGCTCGCCCGCCGAAGAAACTGTCCTGCTGTTCCCTATATTCAAAGTGTTCTGTCTGCTGCGTTACCATCTGCGCCACGCGAGCGGCATTCAGTTCCATCTCCTCTAAGTGGATGTACTCATGCCGTTGATGCTCGCAGTAGTAACCGCAGCTGATATTGACTGCCGCCGTTTCCAGATACGGTGCAATGTAAGATATATCACTGCACGAGCCATTGGCCGTCTCGAATCCGAACGAGGAAACGAAGTCTTCAAACTCGGGGTTATCGCAGCGGTAAAACACGGCATCATTGCTGCCCCGGCGGTCAAGCTCTACGATGTAGTTTACCTGCGGCCGCAAAGAGCCTCTTGTAAACTTCTTTGCGCCTACGCAGCCAACTTCTTCGTCCTCACAGAACAGCACATGACATTTTGCTGTACGCAGGATCTGCAAAATCATCCAAACCCCACAGCGGTCATCGCCGCCGATACCCTGCGGCGACATAGTTACCGCCCCGTCTGCCGAGTAGCATATCTGCTCGACAGGCTGGCGGTGAACCGTGTCCATGTGGGCCACCAGCAGCACAGGAATTGTTCCCCCTGCGTATAAATAACCCGGCTTATCGGTGATGTGGTAACCCCTGCTTTTCAGCTCGGCTTTTAACCTCTTTTTCAATTCCATCTGCGGCAGACGCAGAATGGTTTCAAACGTCAATTCTTGCATGGATTCCTCCTTTATGCGGCAAGGCCGTTCATCTGGTTCGGGCAGAAACGATTGGCACCGATGGAAAGGCAGTCTCCATGAATCGTACAGCTTCCGCATACACCAATCACCTGCTCATAGCAGGCAGTGCAAATTCCGCGCCGCTCACCGGAACGGGCAATTCCGATGCGCGGCATACCGATAAACCTTTCTTTGCAAACCGTACATTCATAGCTGCACTCATTGCAATAGAAGTGATTATCAATATAGCGGCCATATCCATGTACTGTTTTACCGCAGCCTTTGCAGACATACATATTGCCGCACTCTGCACAGCGTATGGAACGATGGTTCTTCTGTTCGCCGCCGCAGCAGACGCAGCGGGCCACGGAGCCAATCGTCATTTTGCCATAGTCGGACTCCCCTTTCAGTAGAGAGACAACCGCATAGCCATACTCATAGTCTGGATAATGGTTGCTGTCCACCGCGGATTCACAGTAAGGTTCTGTCTCCTTTCCACGCTTAATTGACCACAAGTTCGGCTTGTCAAGGCACGTAGCGATTGCCTGCTGGACGATGCTGCGATACAGGGTTTTCTGGTCCTCCAAATCCGTGGGATACAGACGGGATTGCAACAGCACATTGTTCTTATAGCAGAAAATTTCTCGCGTAATGCGCGGGGCTGTATGGAAGTCCTGCGTGTACTCGTCACTGACCGTGAAGAAAATCATGCTGACAGCATCACCCATATAGGATTGGCAGCCGCCGCGGTAACCGCCGCCTTCTAAGCAATGGCAGGAACTCCAAGTGTTGTCACGGTTGGACATTTCGAGGAAATCGCAGGGGTGGATTGACAGCACTGCGGTTTTCTCGATATGCGCCGGGTTCAAAGCATCTGCCAGCCGCGCAAACAGCGCGTTGTATGGCTTTACTGTACGCATATAACGGTTGTCCGGCTCGCCTGCTTCTGCTTCTTCCTCAATTTGGTCGAGATGAAATTTCATGCAGAGCCGATTGATAATACGGCTCGCCTTTTGTCCCGGTGCGCACTTGATGCCTCCGTATTGCCGAATCGTGTCTAAGCGGTACTCGTTTGGTATCCGGGCATAGTCGGCGGTTGCCGCGCGCAGGGCGGTTTCAAAGTTCTCATACACCGTATCATCCGTGCAGGCCCTGCGACCAAGTTCAAGGATGGCGGCGCGCGTTTCGTCCACTGTGATACGGTCGATTTCTCGGCGTTCCTCCACGCGGAACACGATTGCCAGTTCTTTCTCATTCCATAGCGGATGCCTGCGCAGAAGCTGCAAAAGTCCCTGCTTCGGTTCATTCCATTGTGTAAGGTTTGCTGTGACGCCTTCCTCCGAAAACGGCTTCTGATACTTGTGCATAACCTCATAAAATTGCTGTTTGAGTTCGTCCATCATTGTGATCTCGCCTTTCTTGCATTTTTATTTTTAACGCCGGGCGGCGCCAAACCAAAATAAAAAGCGAGAACAACTTTTCTTCGCTGCCAATAGCAGCATAAAAGTCATTCTCGCTTTATGCGGGGTGTCCCCCGGCGGATAAAAAATGCCCGCAATGCACAGACCAGACGGTCAGCGGCATTGCAGGCACAAAGTACAAAAATAACAACGTGTGTCAGTGCAAATTGCTTTGCAGGACACATAAATCACTTACATTAGTATGATACCATAATTTGCGGAAAACGTCAATTTGCTGCTGAGGATATTTTGAGGCACCCCCTAAAAAACAGCCTATTGTTGCCCTTTTTCTGTGGTCAATTTTGGCGTTTATTCTACAGATAGAATAATCCATGCAAATTATGGAAACGCTATTTTTTACCACATAAAAACAATCTCATCATAGGTGGCCTCAGACTCTGTTTAGTTCAATAGCATCATCGCGATGTTCGCACCAATTCCGGAACATGAATTAATCGCGAAAAGGTAAATTACCGCCTTTTTAATAAATGCCAATGCCACCATTATCTTCACTTTTAGGCAGATTAGCGTTGTAAAAGTCAGAATATCCATTCCAAAATATAATAGCTATGAGGCTGCTGACAGGCGGGATAACCACCTCTCATATCTTCAGCAAATAGTTTGTTGCACCTATGCTATTCCATTGCACAGCCGCCGCATCCGGTAAATGCCTAAAGGCAACAATACTGAGAAGCGCTGTCACTATAAGAATAAGCAACTGGACTTTTGTCCTTGTTTTCTTCATATAGCATCACCTCATTGTCATTTTATCACAAGCGCTAATTCGATTCTATTATATTTCTATGCACATCTATTGTTTTGAATTTTTATAAAGGCTTTTCCCTTGACTCCTGTTCCCCCCTTCGATAACCATCAGCTACATATGCCTTTTTCAATATACTCAAAAAAGAGGCCATATATACTGCAGCGTCTTCTTTTTCCAAATTGCGTACTATACGGCAGAATTGCGATGCTTCTTCAGTTTTTTGTTCAAAATGACGATTTAGCATATGTATTGATTCTTGAATAAAAGGCGTTATCTTCTTTATACGTTCTTCATATTCACCATCATCCATCCGAACAATATCAATCGCTTCGTAGTATGGTAAAAATGGAAGTTTTTCATTCAAAATTTTCATGCATACTGCACCTTTTTCCCTGCTATCAGGGGCGTCCTCTGACTCAAAAACCATTGTCCACAGTTCTTGATAGAATTTCTCTTTGCTTAGATTTTTCTTTATTAGTTTTTCTGTTTCGTCCCATAAGAGTTTCCCATACATTTTACTAAAGCGTTCTTCTCGTTCCTTAGTAACTACTTGTGATGTGCCATCATCCACACCGACTTGTTCTGAGTATTCCAATAGTTCTTTCAGAATCTGCGGCGCTTCCCGCTTTTCGTTCATACATTTCTCATATAAAACGCTGTAAACATCTAGCGAATTTCCTTGCGCATTCTTTATTATATTTATAATTTTGTTTTCTTCTTTTTCCAATTTTCTCTCCTTCTTTCTTTTGATATTTTTGTCTGCAGTTGTCTTGTCAGTTGCTCCGAATTTTGTTAGTTTCCATATTTTCTAGCTTTTTCCTGTGGTTGGGTGTAAAAAGTCTTCTGGTTCTTTTTGTGAATTAGTTTGTTTTTGTAAAATGCTGATAACCTCTCTTGTTTCATATCGTCCTTCATTAATATCATATATATTAAATTCATCATTTTTTGCAATGAGTTTTCGATTACCATCATTCAGTATTTTTTTCAACTGCTTTATGCACTCATCTTTTGTATTATCATTCTCTATGTATTTACTAATTGTTCCAATTGCTTGTAAATATTCAGGTTCCTCACTTTTTCTTTTTCTTAGCAGTGCCCCATATCGAATTCCCTCATCGGTTAACGAGTACATTTTATATTTTCCATACGGAGCTACTCGCACAAATCCTGTCTTTCGTACTTTTTTTAGAATTTCAGATAATGTAGATGCTTGCAACTCCAAAATTTCAGACAGTTCTTTCTGTGATACATTTCCATGTGTTTCCAACGCAAACACTATTTCATCCAGATGCTTTGTTCCACTGTATCTAGCGTTATCTAGCACTCTGCAATTTTGTTCTTCCCTAAAACGTATTCGATCTAGTAATTCTATGTACCCCATTAATATTCCAGCGCTCAAAATTGCCGTGCTTCGGAGTTCATTGCAAAACTGTCTCTTAAAATATTTTAGTAAAAACTTCCCGAATCGGATGCTTGTGTGCAAACAATCTTTTTGATTTTCCTGATATAAATCGAACAATAATTCCTTATTTTCCTCTGACAGTTGAATAACCTTTTCGTAGTCTTCACTTCGGAAGAGTTTTTCTAAATCCTCTTCTGGCGATATCCATTTCACTTTTTCTAACATATTTTCCATCATTGTACCTCCCTTGTATAAAAGAAGAACTACCTTATCTTTCCAAATAATCATCTACCTTCTCTATTTTATTACTATTCTGAACAAGTTTTTGTCGTTTAATCGCACTGATGACGAACATCGGCTACCTCAGGGCTACTAGGCTTTTCCTGTTTTATTCTTGTTGACAATTCAATCTCAAAAAAGCAATGCTGTTTGCCTTCACAGCTAAATCCACATGTCACACAATCACCAAATCGTTTGATTGTGTCCGTACCTGCATAGCTACAACCGCCAATGATTCTTTTTCCATCTTCTTTCTGTTTAACCGCACCACAGCAATCTCCCCAAATCACATTTACCCCATAGTTATTGTAGATTGGTAAGCTCGCCACAAAGTCTTGTTCTCCTTTTGAATATGACGGAACCAGAATCAGTGTTACGCCGAGCCACCCGCACAGAAATTCTCTCACATAGTCTAGATTTGCTAAAAACTCTGCACAAATGACAATCGCTATTCGTTGCCGATTCTTTAAATGAATCAAATAAATATCATCCGAAGCTTTTGTCATATCTAAAGCTTCTACCTTTCCATGTTTTTCATCTACGTAAGGCGTATGTTTATATTGTTTTCCTAATAACGTTCCGTCCTCGTCAAAAATCAAGAGATAATTTGTGCTATTTTCCCAACGTGTCGGCAGCAATATCAATTTGGGAACAGACAATCCGTTAAGTCTTGCCCTCCATATTAAAGGTTTCAAATAGTCACTTTGACCATTAGTAACAGCTTTCATTTTTTCTGTGCATAACATCTCCGCAGAGAAAAACACATCCAAATTGCACTTGCACGCTTCATAAAAAGCGTTTTCGAACCCTTTCTCTACCCTTGAAGCATCCGTAATTTCCTCAACCGAAATACCTTTATATGGAATATTCCCCACATGGTACGGCATCGCTTCTGCCGAAATATCCACAGTCTTCAAGAGCGACTTCATATTAGATATCGGCGAAAATCCAATTCTTGTTGTATCTCTCTCTGTCTTTACGGTCTCGTCATCCACTTGTGGACTTTCGACATGCTCTGGTAAAATTAAAGAATGCACATTATATGTATGATTTTCACCCAAACAATCTTTAAATTTTATTGGGAAGTAAAGGATATTTCTAAGATGCGCATTCAGTCCTTGATGAATGTTTCGTATTGCAAAGGGGCGGTCTTTCCATTCCTCATAAAGCACTCTTGCACTGCTAACCGGAAACTTTGGATGTATAAAAACGCCTAACTCTTTTCCATTTGTGTTTAAAGCTTTAATATTTACAACTTCATCTGTCGTTGCTTTTGTTAGGCATTTGAGAGAAATTCGAGATACATCCTCGCAGTCTTCATATGTAATTCTCTGATCAATATCTTCAACAATTGCCATTTGCGTTATAACTTTACTCTTCTCACTCTCCGCTTCCTTTAGCAATTCATTCATCCTTTGCAGCAGAAACTCCATACGCTCTTCTTCGGACACTGGCCTAGTTAGTGCTTCCCTGATTTTTTCTCTAACATACTCATGAATGCTCTGATATTCTTCTACAGCTGTATACAGCGAGATTTCCAAATTTCCAAGATTAAGAAGATTACTAAGTACGCTTGCTAGAAGGTTTACAACCATCACTTTTTTATTTGTTAAGGACACCATTTTATCATCTTCTTTCTGAATCTTCTTTCCATAATTATATCATTTTGTATTCCCTTCGTCAACTTTCAGTTCATTTTCACTTCAATTCTTTTTGAAAAAGTTTTCTATCCTTCCGTTTTCCAAGAAAAAACCAGCTATAATTCTGTTTCAGAATCACCGCTGGCTAGTCTTTATTTTAAAAATTGTTCAATTAATCGAAAGACCAGTTCCTGCGTACGGGTACATGAAAGACCCGGATGACCCAAAAGCATTGGATACCCGACCGTGAGGCTGCCGATGTGGTTTATGAAATCGGGCTGTATGTTGTGGATGGGTTTTGACCGTCCCAGATAGCACGAAAACTGCGGGAGCGGAAAATTTTCACGTCTGCCGCTTACCATGAAAGCAAGGGCATTACCTGCAATGTAAAAAAGCAAGGCGATCCTTATGATTGGGGTAATACCACGATAGCACATACCATGGATCGCTGGCGTGAATATCTGAGGCATACGGTCAATTTCAAGACCACAAAGAAGTCCTACAAAAGCAAAAAGACACTCAAAAATCCTGAAAGTGAATAGGTCATCCTCGAGGATACCCATGAACCCATCTTGACAGAAGCCATTGCCGAGGCAGTAAAGCAGGCACGGCAATCACGGCGCTGTCCGACAAAGATGGGCAAAATGGGGATGTCCTCCGGCATGATGTTTTGTGCCGATTGTGGCTCGATCTTGTACCAGTGCAGAGCGACCGGCTTTCGAAAGGATCAGGAATACTACATCTGCTCTGGATACCGCATGGGAAAGCAGGTGTGTGGCACACTACACTCCATCCGAACGGTTATCCTGGAGGAACTGATCCTTCAAAATCTGCGGGAGATTGTGTCCTTCGCAAGAAGCCATGAAAACCGCTTCGTTCAAATGGTCATGGATATGGATGTAAAGGAGCGCAATAAAGGTCTTGCCAAAAAGCGCAGGCTACTGTCTGAAAGTAAGAAGCGTATCACGGAACTGGATATGATCTTCAAGCGGCTGTATGAGGACAACATCAGCGGAAAGCTGACAGACGAGCGTTTTCACAAGCTGTCCACCGACTATGAAGTGGAACAGGCTGGCTTGCAGACGCAGGCAGTAATACTCCGTGAGGAAATCGAAGAAGCAGAAAGCAAAAGTGTCAATGTTGACAGGTTCCTGTCCGTTGACCGCCAGTACACCGATCTCCCGGAGCTGACGCCTCGTATTCTGGCATGCGTTTGTTGAGAAAATCGTCGTTCATGCAGCGACCGATCCTCATAGCAAAATCAACCGCAGACAAGAGGTTGATATCTACTACAAAGGTATCGGGCCTTTGGAAATGTCCAAAGTATTTGATAGCAGGCAAAAATGAAAGAAACGGCATAGCCGAAGCTATACCGTTTCTCTCTCCTTAGAATGTTTTCTTAACTGGACACACCTAATGAAAAGAGGCTGCTTTTCAATAATTTTTGTATACAGTGTTTTCAGGTTTCTCCCACATTTTTAGGTCTGGATTTCCACTCCGATAGGAATACTAATCTGAGTGATAATTGGGGTATACAAATCAACATCCGCTCTCGGTGCAGAAATGGATACAACTAATGCGTATCTTACCTTACCATCAACTTTTCCCAAATGGCTTCGTTCCCTCCACCAGCCAACGACTGGATACACAGCAATATATTTTGTCTGGCAAAGTTCAACTGCACTTGTTTTGATAAAATCAGAATGGATAGAGCCAACATCTCTATTTTCAGAACCCAAGAACCATCGATTGCTTCCGCTACTTCCCTCCCCACTGTCGCTTTTATCATCACCACGCATTTTTATATTAACCCTTTTTTTGAAATCATCTACTGTTTCATCGTTGTTAATTACATCAAAACGAAGACCGCATGATGGATATCTGTATCGATCTTTCCATCCTTTTTCACCCGGTCCCGGTTCAACGAAGTACGACAATGTAACACGCATTTCAACTTCAGTTTCCCCAAGCGCCTGGAGCGCTTCTGTCGGCCATGGGATTTGATGTAGGTGCATTTCTTTCATTTGGACGCGACCGTCCTTTTTCTCATACGGCTGAATGCTTTCCTGAACAATCAAATTCACCGCATTTTTCATGCACTGGATTGCCCTATCCAAGTCTGGAACACCATATCCACAAGTTCGAAGCAGATTTCTGCGACCGCTAGATTTCTTTTTGTCCGTGCAAAATTGTTCTTTCATTTGACAAGTCCACCGTGCAGAATGAACAAGAAGCGCACGTACAGTTTCTGGCCAAATCCCCGGATATTCAGCAAATATCTGGGCTGCCATACCTGCTGCTTGGGCAGTTGCCGCACTGGTTGCCCAAATTGTTGAAAATGGTCTTATCAAATAGTCCTTACCTGTAGTCAATAGCGATAAATCCGTACAAGAATCATAGTCAACGCCATTTGTGGCCATATTGCCTCCATCAAGGAGAATTTCTGGCTTAATTGGCCATTTTTTTGAAAATGTTGTTGATGTGGCGCTGTACGGAGAAAGCTGCCCATTATCTGCAACAGCCTGAAAGCCGGCATACATTTCGTCTTGAATAGTTACGCTTTTGGTATAAGCACCAACAGTCAACGCATTCCACGATTGCCCTGGACTTTCGATTCCATGTAACATATTGGCATCTGGATATTTGGCGTTCTTTATTTCTTCAGGATCCACATTTCCTGCACTGATAAAGAAAAGTCGTTTTACATTTTCCTCAGTTGCACCGGATGAAATGCTGTCCACCGCCGCAGACCAAGATGTCGGACTTCCGTCACTTGTATTGAACTGTGATGATGTCACTGCCATACAAATACTTCTGTCCGCGCTTGGATTAGCTATTTCTGCCAGCGCAACAGCACGCTCTGTTATCGCTCCATACAACTCGAATGGGTTTTCGCCTCGCGATGGTAGAATCTTTACTGATTCCAAACCATGACGCACATCAACCGGAGCAGCAGAATCAAGTTTGCTTTTGAGATCAGAGTATAATGCAACACCTGCCATTTCTGTCCCATGTCCATGGTAATCGTTTCTATCCCATGTGCTTTCTACTGCTTGTATATGTTCTTCGTTGATAGCTGGCATTAAAAGAGGATGGGTATACATTACACCTGTATCAAGAATACACACAGAAGCATTTGAAGTATGGAAAGTCGTTCTTGTCAGCAGATCATTTACCCATTCAGATTGCTCACGGCCATTTAGCTTATCAAAAAAACTTGTTGGTTCTTGAGCTCGACGAATTTCTGCTAAATAGCTACAGCCTTCAAGTAGCCCTTGTAACTGGTTCTGCGTTGCTCGCACAAGGCGGACAATACGTTCGGGGAAGACTATGTGCTTCGAATCAAGTTCTATTTTAAGTCCTTCGCAGCAGACGGAAAAATCCTGTTCAGCAGATGTATAATCCTCTTTTTCATAGCGCAGCCAAACCTCGCACCATATGGGAACCGCAGAAGGCATATCTTGTGTTTTTCCCACCCAAAAGGCTTCCAGCAACGCAACTTTCACATCTTCAATACTACGAACTAAATCATTGTTCTTGGGATTTTTGTTTTCTTCTATTCCATCAAGAGACTCGGCATACGCTTGAACCTTGTCAATAAAATAGCCTGCTTTATTTTCAGGAACATATACCGTTGCCTTAACTGTTCCATTTTCTTCTCGCACATTAAGCAAACGAATACCAGAAGAATAATTTTCAAGTGATTTAGTACACAAATCATATCCTGCTGCACCTGAAAATTCAAGGTATATTCCTTCTTTATGTCGTATTGCAGCAACCTGTTTCTGCGTTAGATCTTGCTGCTTACATTTATCAAGTTCTTGTCTAATATAATCAGCATGTGCTCTTTGATTTGTCCGTTTGGGAAATTTTATTCCAGCCCTTCCACTTCCAGAAACATAAGAGAAAACTTCTTGTGTTTCATGAAGAAAAATATTCCGTTTTTCTACCGACACAAGCTTATGCCTCCTTTGCTACATAGGCACTAATCCGATCCTTAAGAAGCTTTAAGAGATAATCATTATCAATAGGTGCATTCGTCAAAATAGAATTCTTAATTGCATCATCACAAACCCGAATAATTTCCGCATGGCTGAGCTTGGCTGCCATATCTATTACATCGTCCGACACTGTAAAAAAGTCATCAAATGCGCTTAGCCTCGTTTCAAACAATCTCTTCACTTCATCACTCGTAGGCATAGCATAATGCAAAACATCATCAAATCTTCTAAAAAGTGCTTGATCTAATAATTTCTGGTTATTGGTTGCTGCAATAATAATGCTATCCGATGTATCTTGTTCAATAAATTGCAAAAAGGAATTCAATATTCTCCTTGCTTCACCAACCTCGTTATCTAAACTTCTGTCTGCACCAATAGCATCAAACTCATCAAAAAAGTATACACCAGTGGTTGTAGAAATAGCATCAAAAATTTGCCGCAGTTTGGCACTAGTCTCTCCCATAAATTTGGTAACAACCTTATCCATTTGAACCGTATACAAGGGCAAATCTAACTCAGATGCGATTACTGATGCCGTAAATGTTTTGCCTGTTCCCGGTCGTCCTTCGATTAGTATCTTACGCCTATTGCTCAAGCCATATTGACGCAACTTTTCTCTATTGCGATACTCTACAAGTAATCGTTCTATTCTTTCCTCGATTTCTCTTGATACAACCAAATCAGAAAATCGCTCAGAGGGAATGGTGACAAGAAACATTCCATTTTCAACATTATTTAGCCTAATGAGTTTGTTTTTCTTTGTTCCAATTTTATCTGCATACTGCTTAAGTTCACGAGCAAAAGAATCATGCCCATGTCTAGCTTCATTTGCAGCAATCTGGAGGACTGTCGTTTTAAATCTCTCGTCGTCTTGCTCAATGTGCGCTTTGATTAAGTTTTTGACTTGGTCCGCTGTTGCCATGATGCCACCCTCCTTTCTTATATATTATACTTATTCAGTATCATTTTACTCGTTGTTTCACCGCCTGTCAATCATTTATTTTGAAGCAACTGATCTGCTTTATTTCAAGCCAAACAAAAGCCTCCAACCTATGTACAATACCGCATAGATTGGAGGTTTTGTCATATTAGATGTTTGTCTTTCTTGGTGGGTGAGTTTTTCATTCTCAGGCCCAGCCAGCTTTCCAGCGTCTGCAAATCGCTGAACAGAATATCGTAGACCTCATCGCTTACCAGCGGCGCATGGGCTTCATACGCCGCGCGGCAGCGATTCAGGCGGTCTGTCAGTTCCCGCAGTTTTCCGATGAAAACGGCTTTTTCCTGCCATTCCTCTGTTTTCATTGGCTTTTGGGGGCGCATTGACCGAAGTTCAGTTCATGGATCACCGACAAGATGGTTTCATCGTCATCCCAGTCGGCAGAAAACGCTGCCGGTGCATAAGTACCACTCAGCAAAACCATCACTCTCCCCTGCTCAATGCGCAGGGGCACATCCTTACGCCGGGCGCAGACGATGGCGAGATTCCCGATTTGCTTCATATGGGTAAGCACTTCCTTTCTTACGCAGCTTGTAAAGCCATAGGCAGCACCTTACGGCTCCACAGGTCAACAAACTTTTTCACTTCTTCTGTAGGGTCACTGTTGTGGTCGCCGTGGATCTGCGCAATCTTTCCATCGCGCACCTCTACGGTCACATACGGCTTTTTCGGCTCTTCCACGCGACGGACAAATACGATCAGGCAACTTCCCTCTGCCACGCGGTCAATATAGCTGCCAACGCAGTGGTGCAGCGCCCTTCCCTCGGCAACAAGGTCGTTGGTCCGCTTCGGGCAGACGATTTGCAGTTCCTCATTGGAAAGCACTGCTTTTCGCGCAAAGCCTGCGTAGGCTCTGCCGAACGCCCTGTTTTTCTGCGCATCGTTGATTTTTTGGATACGCTCTGCTTCTCGGTCATGCGCAGCCGCGCAGTTTTTCGGGGACAGCACCGACTTATCCTTCATGTCATAGGCTTGCCTACGGCACATATGCAGGTAATCCACATAGGTTATTACCAGCGTTTCCATCGTCGGATCACGGTACACATTCGCCGGGCGCTTTTCCCAATAGATTGGGAATTGGGCTTCCATATAGTGCATAAACTTTTCTGCTGTCAGGTATTGGAATATATCCGCAGGAATCTCCGACACCTTATGGTGAAGCTGCCACTGAAACAGTTCGGCTCTTCCACGCAGGTGGATTGCCACATACGCCTGATACTTCTTCAGCAGCGACACACCTGTTTTTTGCTCTCGTAGCACAGACACATCCTGTTTCTCCACACGCAGAATGCGGTGTGTTTTGGTTTGCTCTTCATCCAGCGCATCACTGAAGCCGTGCCGGCAGACAACATCTGCCACAATGTTCTCAAAGCCCACTTTCGTCAGCCGTTCGATTAAAAGCGGGTGTTGTAAGTACATTTTCAGATAGTGGCTGACCTGCATCGGGATAGCTGTCCGCTCATAGAATTGGCGCAGAGCACAGTATTCCCAAGCCGTACCTTTCAGGGCCTTTTCAAGCCCCGGAAGATATATCTTGCCGGTTTCTTCTGAAATAAAGCATTCCATTCCAAACAGTGCCCCCGGATGATAGCCGCGCCGCCAGCGGCTCACACTGTCATAGCCGCTGTCATAATAGTAAGGCTCAACGATTGCCTTTTTGCCGTCATCAGTGCGGACAAATATGCGCATAACTTCATACGCGGATTTTCTGATGCTATCCTTTCCTTTGGCATAAGACCAGTACAGCTTATAGATACGCACCACAAGCTCCTGCGGGCTGATTTGCCGGATCACCTGACAGGTTTCCCTATCCTCATGGTAGGCGGCTCTTTTTCCCTGCGCCTTGGCTATGGCTTTCTGTCCGCACTTTGGGCAGCGCAAAACATCGTTGTTTTTTGGTCTTTCGATTACAGAAAACTTCTCGCAATAGCTGCAGCGGGCTTGTGTTTTTGCGCGACCGTTATTGTAGTCATAGAACAAATAGTGCGGCATAATGTGCTTATCCGCCCAGCGTTTCAGGTTGGCGGGCGTTTGCGGCACACGGCGCATTTTGTCCCGAACTACAGTATCACGCTTGTAACGGCGGACTTTTGCCTGTCGGTCACGGATATCTTGTTGATACCTGTCCAATTGTTTCAGCACTAATGTCGGATTTGCTTCAACATGGAGGTACCTTGCAATCGTATGACATCCTGTTTTTTTATAAAACACACAGGCGGGCAGGAATGACCCACTATAATAACCCGCCAGATTCATCAGTATGGCATCCCGCCATTTGACGTTTCCTGCGGCATCGCGTTCCAGCGTGGCAAAGTCGTCCTTGCCCTGAAACACGACCCACTTCGGCATACGGTCATTTGCCTTCAGTTGTTCGCACTCATAGAAGTAAACTGCCAGCACCCTATGCCCGCCAAGCAGCTTGACTGCGGCGGTGACAAGGTATTTCACCCGATCCGTGTACAGCACCCCGGCATTCAGGCTGATGTGCAGCGGAACATTGCTCGCATGGCGGCAGGCTCGTTTGTCCAGTTTCATCCTGCTGCCCCCTCTGTGCCAAAGTCTCCAAAGGTGAGTTGTTCTTCGTCTACGGGTTTCGGGGCTGGTTTTTCCGTTGCCTTTTTGGGCTTTTCCTTTTTTCTTTCCTTGGGCGTTTTACCATTGTAAGTCTTGGGAACAAACTTTTCTTCGGGTTCAGCGTCCTCTTTGGCATCGGCATCACGGAAATACTCCCGTGCCCACTGGTAGCAGAGTTCGTCCGGCACATCGCCGCCGAAACCGCCGTCCATAGGTTTTTCGTCGTTGTCCTTCATTTTCTGCTCCAGATACTCCCGCGCCTTGCGGTTGATGTAGTGAAAACAGTTCAGCATCTTTTTCTTAGGGTTCATCACAAGCCGGGCAAAAGCGGGGTCAGCCAGACATTCGGTCTGCACGTCTTCCATAACGCAAAGTTTCATATTGCGGCGGGTCAGGCGCTCGGTGTCCTGCAAAACGCGGTTCATGGATGCCTGCATCACGTCGTCATCCGACATGGCCGCAAGGCAATCCAGTTCCTGCTGTTCCCGCAGTTTCTTCTGTGCCTGTTTTGTCTCCCATTCAGCTTTTCGCTTGGCTTCGGCGGCATCAAATTCAGCCTTTTTGCGGGCTTCTTCCGCGTCCTCCGCTTGCGGGACGGCTTTTGGGGGTTCAACCGGCTCAAATTCTTCGCTGAAAGAATCTACGGTTTCACCGTCCGAGGACACCTCGAAAGCATCATCCTCGCCATCGCGGTTCATCATATCAATTTCAGAGAGTATACCCATTGTTCTGTCCTTTCTAAAAAAGGCAGAGAGCCGCCATACTGTAGCTCTCTGCCATAACTTTGCGCGGCTTCAGGCCGCTTTTTCTTTTGTTTCTCTCTGCTGTAAGGCAAGCTGCCAATCATCGATGCCTTTATAGGCTGGATTCCAGACAAGGCTTGTGCTTTGCAGCCCGGCTGTGTTGGCAATCTGCTGCACTTTTTCGGCCGCAGCACCCACATAGTCATTTTCCAACTTGTCCATGTCGTAGGCTTCCACAACCAACTTGGTGCCGTTCTGTGCCATGCGGCACAGCGCGGATTCCAAACCATTCAGATTATTTACTCCTGCAACAGCGACAAACGAGCGCCCTGTCAGGCAGTGAGCAATATCGGCTTTGAGCAGTCCTTCCGTCACATACACGGTCTTGGCGAATGGTTCGCCCACAAAATGCAGCGGGCTGCCGGAGGTAACGCCATGCGGTCTGCCTACTGAGGACAGCCAGATATACTTGGCCCCGCTTTTGCCCGGTGGGTCATCCCTGCGGCGCAGCGACGTGTCCAGCCGTATCTGCATACCACAGATTAAACCATCCATACCGACAGCCGGGAGCAGAATGCCCGCCGTGCGGCTGCCGAAGTTGATCGTCCACCGCCCGGCATCGTCTTGATAAAAGCCCGGCACACCCTGCAAGGTGCAGCCCTGCTGCCGCAGGCGCTCAGCATAACTGCGGCACAGAAACGCTGGCGGGGTCGATTTGAACCCGAACCTTGCAATCTGTTCCTCGGTCAGCCCGCGCCGCGGTGACAGCAAGTGCGCCTTGTGCGTGGGTGTCAGCGGCAGCATGGAGAGCAGCAGCGAGTAAGTCTGGTGTATCTCCTGCGGTGCAGCGCGGGCATTTTGCTCCGGCTTTACCCCGATGCAGTCATTCACCCTTGGCTGGGGTGTATACCGCCCCAGCGCCTCGCATATCTCGCGGTAGGCATCGGCATTGCCGGTGCCGTTGTAACGGGCATACAGTGCCAGCATCCCGCCCGCCGCGCCGCAGCGATTGCAGCGCCAGACATTTTTGTCGGTGTTGACGTTGAGCCGCCCTCGTTGATCCCCACAAAAGGGGCAGTTCAGATACAGGCTCGACGGCAGACGGCGGCGGACTGTAAAGCCCAACAGTTCTACCACATCGGCAATGCCAAACGGAAACGTATCGGAAGATGAGGTCATGCAAAACGGCCTCCTTCCCGGTTATCCCGCCTGTTTTTCCTGCAAGCTGTCCCATATGATGGCGGCCGCCGCGCGGAGGATGTTGTTCTCTCCCTGATAGCCTTTCACATACCAGCGCAGGCTGGCAGGGCGGCGGTCAGCCACCTGTGCCAACGTCCAGCCCTTGCAGGTGCCGCAGTCTACGATGACGTTCTGCGCCTGCTCGTAGGTCATCTGGCGGCAGATTTCCTCCACCGGGCTGCTTTGGGTATACGCAGCGGCGGGAGGTTCCTGTTCCAGCACAATGACATTCTGCGGCGGTTCTGGCAGGGTCTGCACAGGCTGCACGGATTCCGGCACAACCGTCTTAGGCTTTTCTACAACTTCTGCCGTGGTCTGTTCGGGAACAGGCATATCGTCCGCCATGATGGCATCCTGCGGGTCAGCCTTGGCAGGCTCCTCCGGGGCTGCTTTCACGACTTCCGGCTGCTTCTGTACAGGTTCTGCAATCTCCGCTTTCGCTCCCACCGGCACCTCGCTGCCGTACTCCTCGGATTCACTGCCCACATCGGCAAACTGGATGCCAAAGCCCGCATTGGAAAGCGCTGTGTCCAGCGCTTCCTCCTGCGCGGCCTCCACATACAGCCCACCGGGCGTTGCGTCCAGCGTGCAGTTGGCAATGTAGCTGCTCAACGGCTCGGCATCCTCGCGGTCACGGTAGACCTTGGCTTCAAAAATTGCCATTTTCTCGGTGATGCGCAGGGCGTTGAGCTTCAGCCGCCCCGTGGGGCAAGCCAGCCGGAACCACAGCTTTTTGTACCGCAAGTCAAGGCGCATCACGTCCTCCCCAGTTTTGCGGGAAGTTGTGCGGCGCAGAAATTTCAGAGGGTCAAAGCCGGATACATGGTTTAAGGATGCCACAGCGGCGTTGGTGGTGTACAGCATAGGTTCTTGATTCCCTTTCATGGGTAATTTCTCCCTTCAATTTTGTATTCAGCCGGCCTGTTGCAGCTCCGGCAGTGCGTTTCGTTCGGTGTGGTATGCCTTACAGTACAGGCGGATGCGCTCGCCCAACATGGTATTGCGCTTGCTGATATCGGCGCGGTGAACCGCCATAAACAGGATTGGCTTATGTCCCACAAGGATGACCTTTTTCTTGGCGCGGGTCACGGCTGTATACAATAAATTACGATACAGCATGATTGTGTGCGCCTTGACGATGGGGATAATGACCGTTTCAAACTCTGACCCCATCGCTTTATGAATCGTAGTAGCGTAAGCAAGGTCAACGTGCGCCAGTTGTTCCGTCGTGTAAGTCAACTTGCGGTCGCCGCCAAAATCCATCTGCACAAGCCGTTCGCCTTTGCTGTTCGTGGTAATCCCAGTGATAAAACCGAGGTCACCGTTGGACACTTTCTCGGTATTCTTTGTCTGCATGACGCGGTCATGGACGCGGAAGGTACGGTTGCCTATCTTTACTTCTTCCTCAGCCAAGCGGAACGGATTGACCCGTTCCCGAATGGCTCGGTTAAGCTGCTCGGAGGCTGCCTCGCCTTTCTCGCGGAACGGCGAAAGGATCTGCACGTTTTCGATGCCACGCTCGGCGGCTTCTTTGCAGTAAATGTCTTGGATGCGCCGCGCCGTCTCGATTTGCGTCGGGCTGTCCACGAACACAAAGTCATTGCCGTAGTACAGCTTGGTGCTACCCTCGTTGATGAACTTCGCATTGTAGGCAATCAATCCGTCTTTCGACTGGCGGAAAATCCAATCCAGCACCGTGACAGGCACCATTCCGCTGTGGATCAGCTCGTAGAACACGTTGCCGGCGCCCACGCTGGGCAGCTGGTTCGGGTCGCCCACAAGAACGACCCGCGTATGCTGACTGATGCGTTTGAAGAACTGCTGTGCCAGCCACATATCCACCATAGAAAACTCGTCCACAATGACGAGGTCGGCATCCACAAAGTGAACGCGCTCGCCATCGCCCACTTCTTCCCCGGTGCCAAGTCCCAGTGCGCTGTGCAGCGTGCGTGCTTCGTCTACGCCGGTGCTTTCCGCCATACGGCGGCTGGCGCGGCCTGTGGGAGCCATAAGGGCGAACTTTCCTTTCGGGTGCAGGTTTTTGAACACCTCGATGATGGCCTTTAACACGGTGGTCTTGCCGGTGCCGGGTGAGCCGGTGATAATCGTCAGCCCATGCTGAAATGCCGTGCGCACCGCCTGCTCCTGTTTTTGGGAAAGCGTAATGCCCAGGCTTTCGCGCACCGCTTCCAGCGCAGATTCGATATTCTCAGCCACACTGATGTTGGCAAGCCGTTCGGCAATCATGCGGGCGGTGTCGTCCTCCTGCCCGAACACACGCGGGCTGTACAGGTACTGCTTATAGGCGACCACTGCGCCGTGCAGAATCATCTGCTGCAAGGTTTCCTGCACCTCCTCGGCGCGGACGCGCTGTTCCGGGATGGGAATAGGTGCGTTGAGCAGCAGAAGCGTTTCCTTTACCAAATCTTCCGATGGCAGAAACAAATGTCCCGATTTGCCGCGGGCATCCTCCAGCGTGTACAGCACCGCACCCTTGATGCGCTCGGCGCTGTGCAGGCGGTTATCCGTCTTACGGACGATGCCATCCACACGCTTGAATCCGAAGCCGGAAATCTGGCACAGGTCATACGGACATTTTTTGAGGATGTCCACACACGCCGGACCAAAGTTCTGATAAATTTTCAGCGCCGTGGCGGGCGTAATTTTGAACGGTCCCAAAAGGCTCATAAGGTTGCGCAGGACACGGCTCTCGGCGTAGGATTCCTCAATGTCCTTGAGTTTGCCCTCGGTGATGCCGCGGATTTGCAACAGCTTCTCCGGCTCGTTGTCAAGGATATTCAGGGTGTCCGGTCCGAACGTGGCAACAATGTCCTCTGCCGTCTTGGGACCGATGCCCTTGATAAGCCCAGAACCCAAGTATGCCAGCAGACCGTCCGCTGTCTGCGGAACGATTTCCTGCCACTGCTCGACCTGCAGCTGATACCCGTACTTGCTCTCGACCCACTCACCGTCCAGTTCCAGCTCCACCGCCTTGGTACGGGGCAGTTCGTACCCCACCGCCGTAAAGCGCAGCATACGGTCGCCGTAATAGCGGCCGCTGCAAGCCTGCAGCGGAATGCGCGGATCATTGGTTTTGACAACGATGATGGAGAATTTGTTTGCTTCGTTGTAAAAAATCGTAGATTCGTAGGTGACACGGCAGCCGGTAATGCCGCTGTGTTCCTGTTCACTGTCGTGCATAGGCACGCTCCCTTCTTTGTCAGGCGGCTTCGTCCGCCGCTTTTGCCTTGATGCTGAACCGCCGCGATTCCGATACCGTGACGTACTCGTCATAAATATCCGGGTGCAGCAGCTTCAGCTTTTGGAGGTTGTCTTTCGTGATGCCTGTCCGGCTGACGGGGTTGTAGCTGATTGTGTACTGTGTACCGCCGTACTCCCCCATCGCCATGCAGCTGCCATTGAGTTTGGCAACCATCTGTCCTTTCAGCCGCTGCATTTCTGTGTCCAGCGTTTTGACCCGCGTTTCCACCTGCTGTTTTTGCTCCTGTAGGCGGAGGTATCGCAGCATGGTGGCGGACAGGTCATTGTCGAGCTGAATGGCCGGGATGGTTTTGTCGGCAGCACCCAGACGGCGGCGCAGACTTTCTAGGATCAGGCTGCCGTCCTCGGTGTAGGGCGGCGGGATGCGGGTCAGGATGTGGTCGTGCCAGAACTCGCGTTCCAGATAAATCATCTCCTGCTCGTATTCCCGGTCAAGGTACAGGTGGCGAATGATGACTTCGTCCTCGTTGTTGCCGTAGAGGCAGCAATAGAAGATTTCGTCGATGTCCATAACGGCCATGTAATGCCGCCCCTGTGTTTCGTAATAGATGGGAACATATTCCTCGTTGTCCTTCCACCAGTGGTCTTTTGCGTTGTAGTTGGTCGTTTTTATCTCCAGCAGCGCAATTTTTCCGTTTGGCAGGCGGACGAAGTAGTCCACATCTGCTAGCATAAAGGGATACTGCGGGTGCTGGAACATCTTCTTGATCTGGAAAACTTCCAATCCGGTTTTCTTGGTGAAGATTTGCGCGACCAGCGGTTCCAGCAAATGCCCCATTTCCAGCGCTACCCAGTTGCCCGCATCATCGACTGCCGAAGCAATGTTCAGCTTGTCGTCATATAGGTCGCGGGCGGTACGAAACGGAGAAATGCCGAGGATCGCGGCGACATCACTGCCGCCTATCCCCTGCCTGCGGTACGTCAGCCATTCCTGCTCGGTAAGAGCTTCGGTGCTGACCAGCACCTTGGGTTCCCGCCGTATGTGCTCCGGCATCCTCAGCCCCTCCTCTCGCGCTGGCGATAGGGACGCTTTGGCCGGGAGCGCACATTGTACAGCCGATACTGCAAATTGCGCGGGATGGGTCTTGCCTTGCGCGGGCGCGTGATGCGCCGTGCGATTGCCTTGGGTCTTGCCTGTTCATTCATTTGGTGTTCCACCTTTCCTATATAAAATGTATTTTCCAAAGCCGATTGGCCTTGAAACAAAATAAAAAAGCGAGAACGACCGCAGGCAATGCCTGATGTTCACGGCAAACCGTGAACCACGATCATTCTCGCTATGGTTGAGTGTTTTCCACCCAGTATAAAAAGAAAAGTGCCGGCAGCATCTGCCCAAAACGGACAGAACATGGCTGCTGGCACGAATTACAAACTTAAACAACGTGTGCGCAAGGCACAAAAATCATTTACAGGTGGAGTATAGCACAAGAATATCTGCCCTGTCAAGATGATGAGATTTTGCATGATAAAAGCATAGTGTCCGCATTACATCCGCGCAGCTTTTGTATATACCACCGTCGTTTTTTGATATACACTTATTCACAAAGAATATATTTCCTTATAAAAGTATAATAAAATGGAGGTAACGCCTATGAAAGAAGTTCCCATTTGGGAGAAATCAAATCTTACACTTGAGGAAGCCGCAGCCTATTCCGGCATCGGTATAAACAAGTTGAGGACATTAACCGATAACGAGCATTGTCAATTTGTACTTTGGGTTGGGTCGAAACGACTCATTAAGCGGCGCAAATTGGATGAATATACAGAAAAAATGTTTTCACTTTAAAGCCAAAATGTTGTCAAAATAGCTTGCAGAAAATGATAGGTTTGTGGTATTATAAATACGGAACAACGCTCTTTTCTGCATTACTATGTGGAAAGGAACAACGCTTATGACAACAACTCGAAATACAAAACGTAAAGACAAGGCGCGTGTCGTTCTTCGTAAAGGTGAATCCCAGCGTAAAGATGGCAAGTACGATTTCCGTTGGACTTCCCCGGATGGCAGGCGGCATTCTATTTATGCCGCAACCTTGGAGGAACTTCGGGAAAAGGAAAACGACATTCAGCGAGATTCGCTGGAAGGCATCAAGGCAGAAGCACGGTATGTTACCCTGAATGATGTGTTCACTCTGTGGGCAAAGGTGAAACGGGGTCTGAAAGATAACACTTTTCAAAACTATCTGTATCTTTATCGGCAGTTCGTGGAGCCGGATTTCGGCAAGTCGAAAGTGTCTGCGCTCAAAAAGTCGGACGTGAAGCAATTTTATAATATACTGGCAGATGAGCGCGGCTTGCAGATTTCTACAATTGACAGTATACACACGGTTCTGCATCAAGTGCTGGACATGGCAGTGGATGATTGTTATCTGCGGAGCAACCCTTCGGACAATGTTCTACGGGAGTTGAAAAAAGCGCACCAATTTGAAACCACCCACCGCAAAGCGCTTACTGTTCCGGAGCAGAATCTACTGTTGTCCTACCTTTCCAAAACACCGAAGTACCAGCACTGGTATCCGATTTTCGCGGTTATGCTGGGAACGGGTTTGCGCGTAGGAGAAGCCACCGGTCTGCGTTGGTGTGATGTTGACTTTGAGGAAAGCACGATTTCCGTCAATCACACGCTCGTCAACTACGACCACCGTGAGAACAACGGAGGCAAGAAAGGTTGCTACTTCAACTGCCACTCGCCTAAAACAAAAGCCGGCATTCGTACCGTTCCGATGATGGACTTCGTGAAGGAAGCCTTTGAAAAGGAACGTGCCTATCAGGAAAAATCCGGGATTCATTGCACGGTAACGGTGGACGGTTACACGGACTTCATCTTCGTCAACCGTTTTGGTGAATGCCAGCATCAGGGGACGCTGAACAAGGCAATCCGACGCATTATCCGAGACTGTAACGATGAAGTGCTGACAAACAATCCTGACAATACCATTCTCCTTCCCCGTTTCAGTTGTCACACTCTGCGGCATACATTCACAACTCGGATGTGTGAAGCAGGTGTGAACGTCAAGGTAATTCAAGATGCGCTGGGACATTCGGATATTTCTACAACCTTGAACATCTACGCGGATGTAACCAAGGAACTGCGAAAGTCCGAATTTGAAAACCTTGACCGTCAGTTTGCACAATGGAAAGTACCTGAAGAGTAAAGCAAAGTGTACGCCAAATACGCCATACGCCATTTACGCCATTTCATACGCCAAACGATACAATTCGGATAAAGGCTTATGTAGAGATGTAAATTAAAGGACAAAAGATAATCCTTGCCGCGTATAGTAATATCAAGAAATAAAGACTTACAATTATTCATCGTTGTAATCCCCACGATGAAGCCCATTGACTAAAAAGCATTGATTCAACGCCTTTTATCAACCCGGTTTGGCGGATTTGACACCACATTGACACCAAACTTGTGCAGAAAAGGCTTTACAAGAAAGCAGAGAGTTATCCTCTTACGGATGACTCTCTGCTTTTTTGTTTATGTAGTTGTGCATTTCTGCGCGGAAGCAATGAGGTGATACCACCGAACCGCTTATATGGTCCAACGGATTTCTTCGCAGGTCCGTTTCTGATATGCGGAGACGGTGGCGAAGATCTGATAA
>OLPZ01000590.1_pt1 | contig 28584 bp, 18 predicted proteins | sample 1672711 | NCBI WGS metagenome assembly OLPZ01 (sample SAMEA3136716, study PRJEB25190) | human gut metagenome
ACCAGTCAGAATGAATGAAAGCGATGAGCAAAATTTCCATTTTTTCATTTCAACACCTCCATGTTGATAGAATAGAAAAGGAGTCTTTATCATGTCTTCTCTTACAAAATCAAAAAAAGCAGATTCATCTTCATGTGCGACGAAAAGCCAAAAAGATGAAAGAAACAAGAAAAAGGAAGAGGAATCGAATTCGCTAAAAACCGCCATTTTGGAACTACTTCTTGAAATTATGATATTTTGCTTTGCAAGAATCGCTATCAAAACCCAAAGCGAAAAGATCAAGATTCTAATGATCATTCTTTCCACGATCATTTTTCTCGTTGCAGTGATCTTGTGGATATTTTCTGAAAGAAAGCGATGAGCAAAATTTCCATTTTTCATTTCAGCACCTCCATGTTGATAGAATAGAAAGGAGTCTTTATCGTGTTTTCTCTTACAAAATCAAAAAAAGCAGATCCATCACCGTGTGCAGTGGCGGAAAGCCAAAAAGATGAAAGAAACAAGAAAGGTGTGTTATAATATGATTCTTTTTAACTCTCTTCTTTCTTTTGCTTGTTATTTTGGTGTCGATTTATTTTTATATCGTTCTGATTTTCTGTATGCTTTTGGTTTGTCTCTTCTTTTAGTTTCTCTTCCTTTATTTTTCTTTCTTGTCGATTATATAACCGATCGTATCGTATATCGATAATTACGCATTACTGCGTTATTATACCATGCTTGCAAGCTACATTTTATTTTAGACCTGCAAATAAAAGTCAAGTCCTCAAAAAGTGAATTTACAAATAATTCATAAGTCTAAAAAGGGCATGACAAAAAGACCGCTTCATAGAAAAAATTTTGAAGCAGCCTGATGAGGATATAAAACCGAAAGTTATTGTGAGTTCAGAGCTTGATTTACTTTCGCATAATAGATCCTCAGAAACTTGTTTGCAGCAGCGATCCTGTAAGAGTAATAATGCTTGCCTTCGGAACGCTTTTTGTCAATGAACTGATACACCGGTTCATCTTCGGGCTTGTTAAGAATAAATATCTCAGTTATCTGAAAAAGGACTTTTCTGAGAGCTGCGGAACCACGTTTGGAAATGTGCCTTGAAGCGACATCAAGCTATCCCGACTGATACGGCGGGGCGTCTAGCCTTGCAAAAGCAGTTATGGCACGCCTGTTTCTGAAGCGGCGTGTGTCGCCGATCTCAGCCATGAGCTGAGGTCCATATACCTTTCCTACGCCGTACATTGCCATTACGGTTTCGTATTCGGGCAGCGAAGAAGCAATTCTGTCCATCTCCTTGCGAATGGAAGAAACGGTTTCGAGTATGGTGTCAAGCTGGGTTACAGCCTGTGTTACAAGTAGCTTTATGCTGTCATTCAGTGGAAGAACAGCGATAACAGATCTGGCGTAAGCGTGAATTTCCTCGGCTTTGGAGTCGGTGTAATTATACTTGTTTTTACTGCACCAGCTTTTGTATTTGGCTTTGAAAGAAGATAGATACAGCTTAGCAACACAGTCCTTATGAGGAAATGCTTTTAGAAAATCCACCCACTTTTCATGACCGTCAGACTGTCTTTCGGGAGATGTAAACAGCTTATTGACACCGGGAAAACAGAATCGGTCAGCGAGATAAGATTGTTTTTTATCATGGTCTGAATTTTGACGGACTGATTGTACTGCCTGTTCAGCAGCTTCAATGTCTTGCGCTGTTCATCGGCAGGAACATATTCTTCGAGTTCAGTCCAGCGGTCTAGAGCATAGGAAGCAAGCTTTAAAGCGTCTTTCTTGTCGGTCTTGACCTTTCTCAAAGAGTTTCCGCCATAGTCATGAACTAAAAGAGCATTGACTACGGAAACAAATATACCGTTGTTATGGAGAAACTGTGCTATGGGTTCAAAATATGTACCGGTGTACTCCATAACAACCTTTGATTCACCCGGCAGTGCTTTTATGAACTCTACAAGCTAGCTAAGGTCACTGTCGTTATGAATAACATCAAAAGGTGAAGCCACCACTTCTCCGAATGGTCTTAGCACTGTAACTGTGCTTTTGCCTTTGGAAACATCGATACCTACTGCGTTCATGTTCATCACTCCTGTTTGAATTTGTAATCGGATACCACGCTTTTTCTCATTACTTATTCAATCTGTTGAGTGACACGAACACACCGATGCGGCGGCTCAACCTGCAAAAACGAACACTGCAATGAAAGCATGGATGACAGTCTAAATTACGGGCGCTTTGTCCCAAGGAGGAATCCGTCATTCCAATCACTGCTTCCATTGTAGCTCAGAAATGAGTGCGTGTAAACCATAGCTGGTTTGTTATGGTTTTAACGACTATATTTATTGTAACAGGAGGAATTACAATGCGAAACAAAAAAGGAATTCTCGTTTTGCTGGCACTCTCGTTGCTCTGTGGCTGCTTTACCGGCTGCAAAAAAGACAAAGAGGACAGCAAAGAAACGAAAGAAACCACACAAACCACTGTGGTAAGCAGTACGGTTTCTGGCACTGCGGCAGAACCGACTGAAACAACATCGATTTCTACATATGCCCCACTCTATCCCCAGGACGGAGATACAACACCATCGTACACCACAAAATCAAAATCAGATGAATCCTCTGTTCGTGTGGAATACAGCAGAAACGCCTTGCAGCCGACGACGATTGACGGGATCGCTGGATATTATGCTCCGGTGGTGGAAATCCCGGTGGACTGCACCAAGATCAATGACAATGCATTTGAAAACAACCCAACCGTGCAGACACTTTCTTTTCAGAATCCCTATACAGAGATCGGAAGCTATGCTTTCAGCAACTGTAGCAGTCTGAGAGATGTAACATTCCCAGAAAAACTACAGACTATTTCAGACAGTGCGTTTCAGGACTGTACCGGAATCAAAGAACTGGAGATCCCGGAAAGTGTAGAAAGCATCGGAAACACTGCCTTTTATGGCTGCACGGGAATGTACAAGCTGACACTGCATGAGGGGTTGAAATCCATTGGCGATACTGCTTTTTACGGTTGCAGCAGTCTGATCAATGTAGTTATTCCAGACGGTGTGACAGAGATCGGAGATTATGCTTTTGGAAATTGCAAAAGCTTGCTGAATATCACTATTCCGGAATCTGTTGTCAAATGCGGACTGTATCCGGCAAGCGGTTCAGCAGATGTACCTGTGGAACAACAGCAAACGATCCAGGTTTTTGTAAAGGAAGGTTCCTGGATCGACCAGAATTTCGATATGGTGTTCCAGGGCATCAAATGCCTGAAGGTGTATCAATGAGGTGAGGAAAATTGTCTGATATTCGGAGAAGAAACACAGAAAACCATGAAATACATCAACATCAGGATTCTGTTCCCACTCAGAAAAAGACGTACATTCTAAAGAAAAAAGAAACGATTACGCAAAGAGGAACTCCTGATACATTTGTACAGCAAAAGATCCGGCAGATGTGCTTAAAACCACAAAAAAGAGATCAGGCAAACGAATCACAGGAGATCCGGGAAACAGATGCAAAAATCGATCATTCCGTAAAACAAGCCAGCCGTACACTCAAAAAAGCGGCACAGAGAAGCAGCAGACGAATCAAAGAAAAAAAGGCAGAAACAGAAAAGCCAGAACAATCCTATTCTTTTCAGCAGTCAACAGAAAAAGAAGAAGCTGTTGTGAAAAGCAGCATGGAGCAGCCGATCAAGACCAGAGAAAATACGATCGGTATCCGTACTTCTACAGAAGAAGCAAAGAAAAATGTCGTTGCAAAAGAATATGCAGCGATCCGCAAAGCAGAAAAAGAAGAAAGTGCCGCAGCGATGCAAGCGAAAAGTCATGCAGCTGCGGAAACGGCAAAAGCAGTCACTGCGGAAGCCAAGAAAAATGCGGTAAAGGAAACTGCACAAAAAACAGCAAAAAAAGCAGCTGCTTCCTCTGCGAAGGAAACCGTGAAAGCAACTGCTTCTGCAAGCGGCGGCGGTTTGGTTTTCATTGTTGGTATGATCCTTTTCATTATCTTCTGTGCTTTGGCTGTGTTTATTTGTGTGATTGGCAGCAGCAATGCCAACGAAGAACAAAATCGGCAAAATGCCAGCAATGGCACTGCTGCTGTTAGTGAAAATGTGCTGCAATACAGTGATTTGATCTCCCAGTACGCCAATGAGAATGGCATTGGCAGATATGTTGCGTTGATCGAAGCCATCATGATGCAGGAATCCGGCGGTGTTGGCACAAATGTGATGCAAGTCAACTTTGGTACGGTGACAACGGCAGAGGATTCCATCCGTATGGGCGTGGGATATGTGAGAACTTGTCTGGAAATGGCACGAGTGACAGATCCCAATGACATGGATCACATCAAAGTAGCCTTACAAGGGTACAATTACGGAACGGGATATATCAGCTGGGTATGGAACAATTATGACGGCGTATATTCCGAGGAAAATGCTCAGGAATATTCCAATATACAGAAAGCCAGTCTGGGATGGAACATCTATGGTGATCCACAGTATGTGCCGCACGTGCTGCGATATTACAGTGTCAGCAGCGGCGATATACAGTTCATCACAGACGGAGCGACGTTCGCATGGCCCGTTCCGGGACATACGAACATCACAAGCACTTATGGCTACCGCTGGGGGACGCTGCACAAGGGCATTGATATTTCCGACGGCGGTATCGAGGGACAGCCAGTCGTTGCTTCCCGTTCCGGTACTGTAACCAGAGCAGACAACGCTTGTCCCCACAATTACCCCAAGAATTCCAGCTGCGGATGCGGCGGTGGATACGGTAACCGAGTGGAGATCTCTCATGGAGATGGTACATCTACCCTATACGGGCATATGCTGAGTATTACAGTGTCTGTCGGACAAACCGTCAATCAAGGTGACATTATCGGTTATGTGGGCTGCACCGGATATTCTACTGGCACACATTTGCATTTTGAGATCAAGCAGGATGGTGTTCAGGTCGATCCGATGCCGTATTTGTGAGGAAGAATCATCAAAACGCATTGACAAAGAAGCAGTGTACTGATATAATGATTACAAATACGCTGCAAAGAAAGTCAGGTGAACGCAATGGAATTATCCCCAGAAGAATATGACCCGGAAACTGGTTTGCCCCTCGATAAAGGTTATCTGGAATGTGATTTGCCGCCATATGTGCAGGAAGCCATTGACCAGATGCAAAAGACATGGGCAAGATTAGATGCCGGAGAAAAATACATGGACTGGGATTGGGACTGGTGCAACTTGCAAAGCAATATCAATAGTGCCGAAGTCAACGGCGAGATCAGTTCTGAACAAGCCTGGTATCTGAGAGAAAAATATTTGAGGATCGAAAGAAGAAGTGATGAGATTCTATGATCGACTTTAACATGATGCTGCAAGCAAGAAAAGAACGAATCTTAGATCATTCTCTGAACTTGCTGCATCAGCAAATCCGAAACCGTAAAAACGGACTATCTCTTTGAATTCAAAAAAATAAGCATATCGAAAACCGCAGGAATATCCCTGCGGTTTTTTGTTACCCCAAAGGAGGATATTTTTTATGAACAATACCATACACACCATAGAGTGGCAAGGAGAAAACGGCATGATCCGTTTAGAAGCAAAGTATCAAGCCAACTTACAAGAAAAGATCAACAACTTAGACGGTGACATTTGTCCCACTGGCAAGCTGGAAATCGTAGAACGTGCAAGTCTGACTGCATATTTTAATGATAAGCGATTAGATGACAGCTGGAATCCGGTTTCTTGGAAGGTCATGGAAGCCTCTGTGCCGGGAGTGTATCAGATCCGTGGCATTTCCAAAATCGGCATTCGAGCAGAAATGCTGGAAAAAGTACAGCAATTTCTCGACGATGCCATTGCCGATGGCACACCGGTTTCCGTTCGGGCGTTTCGGCTTGACCATCAGCTCAAACAAGTCAAATGCGATCTGACATCTCACAAGAATACACTGCAAAAAATTGATATGCAGAAGGGTCTTCCCACCCGTCAGGAAGCACGCCGCCGTATGAAAGCATACAATGATCTGTACAATGAGGGCGGCGAGGGATATGTTCCTCGTATCTATTCTGCCGAAGAACGTGAATACACCGTAGATCAGATCGCTGTATGCCAGGAGAAAATCAAAGATCTGACTGCTCAGAAACAGCAGCTTTTGTTTGACCACGCCACAGAATACTGTATTTATCAGATCAAAGAGAACGAAGCATATCATGGGATCCGTTTTTTCAGCAGTGCTGATCAGGAAAAAATGGGTGTCACCCTACATCTCGGTGATTATGACATGGTGTATCGTGGAAATATGACAGAGATCAGCGGAACAGACAAACTGGATGCCATTTTTGCAAAGTGCAATCAAGACATTCCGGCAGGATATATGGGACATTCTCTCAGTGTCAGTGACGTGATCGTGCTGAAAAACGGGATCGCTGTCACAGCTTTTTCTGTTGAACCGCTTGGATTTCAAGAGAAACCGAATCTGGAAGCAGAATTGTTCCAGAACGCTCAAAGAGCATTCTGCCAGCACCGGCGAAATCAGGGCATTACAAGATAAAGGAGGAACATTGTGGAGAATTGGTATCGAGATGACAACAACGGCATTCGCATCGGAAAAGACAAGGAATTTCTAAGAGTGCTTTGCGGAGCATCGGAAAAAACATATGCAGATACTCTGCCAAACCGCATCAAAGTGCTGCGGGAGATTCAGCGTATCCAAGGAAAAGAAACACTGGCAATTCAGGCATTGCTCCATGAAACGGAAGAAATGATACACGCCGAAGAAGATATGCAGGAGGGATTCTGCATCGAAGATCCCGATCAATATGAATCTGGGAGAAGTGCCTACCAAGCAGCAGAGCAGCGATTTCAGGAAATCGCAGATGATTTGCAGCAGCTGACACCTGAAACAGACGCATATACCTTTTGTCAAGTGATCTTGTCTGTAAATGGGATCGAACAAATGTGTTTCTTTTCAGAGAAAATGCAGCTGGAGAGCATCAAAGAATCCGCAGAATTTCAGGCGTTTCGGGAAAATGTCAGCACACCGCAACAGCTGAATGACACGGTTCAGATCAAAATCCGGACGTGCAGTTATGGGCAAGGGTTTGCAACTACACCATGTGCCAAAGAACTGGCGGATCTACAGCAGCACTGGCAGCAGATCCAGCCGAAGATCTGCTGTATTGCAGAAGAAAATGTTGTCACTCCTCTCTGGATCGGCGTGAGCGAGGTATTGCAGTCATATCTGGAAATGGGAAAATTTCTTGCGAAGCACCATTGGACACAGGAAACTCCAGGACAGGCAAAGCTGCGGCTTGCACCGGAAAAAGCCGGAAAACTGCATACCGCAGTCCGGCAGATCAAACTTCGAACTGGCACATGGCAGCCACCGCAAGAAGCAGTGGCAGCGATGAACCAACAAGGTATTGCAATATATCCCACGCAGATCGAACTTGTCAGAATGGAATGCAGAGATCCAGCCGGAAAGACCAAACTGGTGGATTTGGATATGGAGAAATACGCCTTGCTGTACCAGAGAACAGAAAAACTGTTGCAGCAAGCCAGAAGAAAACGAACACTGGGACTGTGATGTACCAAATTGACACCGAAACGGAATTGTGATAAAATAGTTAGGAACAAATATAGCACTTCACAACAGAAAGAGAAAATCAAAAAATGAAAAGAAACAAAACATTTTTTTATGGCAGCTTGATCGCACTTGCAGCTGGATTGCTGATTTTTCCAAATCATACTTTTGCAGAAGAACAGGCATCACCTCTGATCGCAACAGGAACAACTGTAATTGCAACGGATACTACACAGGTGCAACCGGAATATTCCGGCTGGCAAAATATTGACGGGCGGAGATATTACTTTAGCCCAGAAACGCATCAAAAAGTGACAGGAGAACAAGAAATCGACCATGTTTTCTACTTGTTTGACTGGAATGGTGTGCAAAAAACGGGCTGGCGGACGGTAAATGGCAAAAGAGTATATTTTGATCCGGAAACTGGTACGATGCAGACTGGTTGGATCTCTGTGTACGATAACCGATATTATGCAGACGCAGACGGCAAAGAAACTGGTGAGATCCAGGTAAACGGCACTCGTTATCTGTTGGACAATGAAACCGGAGAACAGCACACTGGCTTCTGCACCTTTTCTGATGGAACCATTTCCTATTATGCGGAAGATGGAACGATTCAAAATGGCTGGATCGACAGCCGGTATGGAAGAAGCTTTAGCAAAAACGGCATTTTGCAGACAGGCTGGCAGACGATCGACGGGAAAAGATTTTATTTTACGGAAAAAGGGCTTGCCCAGACTGGTTGGAAACAGCTGGACAATAACAGATATTTCTTCAAGTCCAACGGTGAAATGCAAACTGGCTGGTTGTGCCTTGATAAGACCTACTATTATTTCACAAAAGACGGAAAAAACGTCAACGGCTGGCAGAATATTGACGGGAAACGGTATTATTTTGTTTCCGGCACAGCTTTGATGGGCTGGCAGACACTCGCCGGAGAAACTTATTATTTCACTCGCAATGGCATTACAACCGGTGATGCAGTAATAGACGGAAAGACATATCACTTTGGACAAACCGGCTGCATGACACCGCAGACGATTGCTTGGCAACAAGCAGATGGTGCAGAACAGCAACGCAGCAAATACCTGATCGGTATTCGCCGGTGGGACAATTATATCTGGACAGTTTGCGGCGAGAACGACCAGACGATCGCCAATTCAGCGTGCGGTATCTTTTCCGTGATCAACTCGGTGTATTACAAGAAAAATGTGTTTCTTGATCCGATCACGATTGCAGATTGGGCAAAAACCAACGGCTATCGTACCGCACACGCCGGTGTCGATGTACGTTTCTTTCCGGCATACTTAAAAACATTCGGAAAAAACTATGGCGTTCAGTATGCTGGACAGTTATACAGCGTAGATGCTGCATTGCAGCACGTCCGAAACGGTGGAACGATCTGTGCCAATATTCCGGGACACTGGATCTCCGTTGTGGACTATGATCAGAAAACCGGAAAATATCTGCTTCTGGATTCCGCAGCATCCTACCCAAGAACCAAAACGATCCAGTGGCAGTCCACTGGTGTAGCATGGGTAAGTGCAAGTGAATTTACGCAAAACTCGGCATATCGTTTCTTTGTAGGCGGACGCAGAGTTTACGCTCTCACATATGGAAAATAGAAAGGAATGCCATGAACAAAAAAGAATTATCAGAACTAAAAAAACACTTTTCCGCAGCCAGCGACCGATTTGCCATGAACCGTGTCGCTACTGCATTTGTCGATGTGGAGCGAAATATCCACAACATCCAGATACGACCCTATCACAGCATTCCGGCAGAGGAAAATGAATGCCTGATGGCAACACTGAAACGTGTTCTCTCCGGCACACTGGGAAAAGGACTGATCGAATATGAGTTCCCGCAGGAAACCTATGAAGAAGGCGGCAGTCAGCACATTCTCTATGGAGCATTGCAGTCCAAACTGGAAAATGAAGATAATGTGTCACTTTTAATGCACCAGATCGCCGACAATCTGGACTATCCCTCCACGTATGCCATTCTGATCGGTCAGTGCAATTACACAGTCTTTCAAAAATCCGCAGACGAAGCAGAAAATCCTTACGACACCTATGAATATCCGTTTCTGATCGCAGCCATTTGTCCGGTGGAAACACGGGTAGACGGACTGGTATACAATGAAACGGAAGAAGCCATTGAGCGGAAAACGAATTGCGACCATGTTGTCGCAGAGATCCCCTTTGACGGATTCCTCTACCCTACGTTTACCGGCAGAGGTCCGGACGTAAATCATGTGCTGTATTCCGCTCGTAAACCGAAAAAAGTCAATATCAGCATGATAGAAGATGTGCTGGGATGTGTATTTACACTGACCGCACAGGAGCAAAAGGAAACATTCCAGACACTCTTGCAGGAAATCGTAAAAGACGAACTCAGCTATCCGGTAATTACCAGCATCAATGAAAAACTCAAGGATATTGCCGCAGAATATGCCAATGAGCCAGATCTTCCGGTCATCGATGACATTCACGTGCGGGACATTCTGCTGGATTCCGGTGTCAGTCAGGAACGTGCGGAAGCCATGCAGCAGGCATACAAGGAAGCCACACAGGATAAGCCCATCACAGTCAACAATCTGATCGAAAGCAAGACGACCATTGCTCTGGACGGTGTGACACTGCAAATTGCCAGTGATGCAGAGGGCAAAGTGCGTACCCAGAACACCAACGGCAGACGGTATCTGCTGATTGATCTGGACAGTCCGGAAGTACAGATCAATGGACTGATGGCAAGAGTTCCGGAACAGAAAGGAGAAAATGAGAATGCAGGATAAATACCACCTGACATTGGAACAGAATCTGTATCTGGCAAAGCGAAATCTGATCGACAGCATCTGGAAAAGTGCAAAAATTGAAGGAATCAATGTGACTTTTCCGCAGACATATGCTATTGTTGAAAAGGCAGCTGTGCAGAATGTTTCCGTGGAGGATATTCTAAAAATCACAAACCTGAAACACGCATGGCAGATCCTGATCCAGGAACCAGAAGCACCATTGACTTTAGAGTGGCTTTGCAAAGTACATGGTGAAGTGGCAAAGGATGAAGCATTGGAATGGGGAAAATTGCGAACCGGAGAAATTGGTGTTGGAGGAACGGACTATGTGCCGCCAATTCCCAACGCAGATGCTGTTCGTGCTTTTTTGCAGCAAATGGAGCAAGTTCCTTCACCTACGGAACGAGCAGTTGAAACCATGTTCCGGCTCATCAAGCAGCAAATTTTCTGGGACGGCAATAAGCGTACTGCAATGCTTGCTGCTAACCACATCATGATCGCAAATGGCTGCGGATTGATTTTAGTGCCGGAAAAAGAAATCGAAACATTCCAGACCGTTTTACTGGACTATTACAATCATGATACACTGGACAATGCAAAACAGTTTATTTACAGTACCTGTATCAAGGGAATTGATTTTCCGGAGAGAAAACGAACACAAGGCATTTCTCTCTAAAGCAGAAAGGAGCCAATACTATGCAGGATAAATTCTCAATGCCGCAGGAGTACAACATTTCATTTGCCAAGCGAATGCTGGTGGATTCCATTTACAAAAGTGCCAATCTGGAAGGCATTGCAGTAACATTTGCCCAGACAAATGACATCTTAAACAACGTAAATGTTGGCAGTCTAAAACCAAATGAAATTCGCAAAGTTTGTGATATGCGTGACGGATGGGAATATGTGATCCAGCATATCAACGAACCGTTGCATCTGGGATTTCTGGAAGATATTCACGCACTGATTGCGAAGGCAGATGTGGAATACTGGGAACTGGGTGTGCCACGTTTCAGCGACGTGGGAATCAGCGGAACAACATGGCGACCAGAACTGCCAAATGTAGAAAAGCTGCACAATGAATTGCAGGAATTACTGACCATTGAAAATGTAACAGACAGAGCGATTTCTGTGATGCTTTGGACGATGCGAAGTCAGATTTTTCAAGATGGAAACAAGCGTGTTGCATCGCTGACTGCCAACAAAATTATGATCGAAAACGGAAAAGGCATTATTTCCATTCCGGTAGAATTAGATGGTACATTTAAGACCATGCTGGTACAATACTATGAAACCAACCAGATGCAGCCCTTGAAAGAGTGGGTATATGAGCATTGTGTAGATGGTGTGCAGGTGGACGCACGACAGGTAGAAGAAGCAAAAAAACGTGCTTTACACCGCAGAAACCGAGGTATGGAACTATAAGTGCAGAAAGGAACTCAGACAATGACTTATCCAGATAATCCGATCACAGTCGGTCAAACCCTACAGCGTGCCATTGACCGCATCATGCAGCAGCCAAAAACAGCAGACAATATTTACGACGATTCCGCTTTTCGGCAGTTTTTGCTGACTGCCGGTGCAAACGAAGAGCAGTCGCTGGTCAATCAGCTGCTGATCTATGAGCAAGCACCGGAAACGGCAGTCTACATTACCGAAGAAGAACTGCATCAGGAAAACTGGCAGGCAAAACCGGAAAGCAAGGCATTCTGGCTGCTGACGGTACAGACCAAACACGACAACAGCTATATGAAACTGGAACGTGCCTGGGCAAGAAATGACGTGCTGGGACTAGGTGTTGTTGTGCAGCGGAAATGGCGGCTGCACCCGCACTTTGAATTGCAGGAAGTGGAAATGCTGCGGAAATCTTATGGCAGCATCACTGCGGAAACGCTGCCCCTTGCCCTGAAACAAGCCGCAGAAACTGAAGTGCGGAATGGAATGCGGGCGGAGGAATGGTACGATCAGTTCCGAGAATGCACCGGCAGAGTATCTGTAGAAGAAATGCGTTCCCGTATCATGCCCACAGACGATATTCCCTTTGAGAGCGATACAAAGATCGAAGCGGAAACGGCATGGCTGGAAAAGATTTTGGTCAATGCCGTATGGCTGGAACTTCTCAGCCGCTGTGAGATCCGGTTCAATTCCTATGTGCCAGCTGGCACATTGCAGCTTCAGCCATACTGCACCAATGAGGACGTTTTGTTTTTTCTGTTGACCAAGATCCACCGCATGACGGACAGTGTGTTCAGCGTGTTTTACGGAAAAATTCTCCCGAAATATGATGATCTGCTGAGTTTCGAGCAAAAATTCCACATTGCGGAGCCGCAGCACGAAGCACTGCCCATGATGACCATGGAAGATGAAACCACTTGCCCGGCAATGATCCTGCCGGACAGTGAAAATGAGATCGGTGGCTATGCCCTGCAACGAATCGAATATCTGGAGGACTACGAACCGGAAACTTACCTCAGTTATCTTTCCGGAGATATGCTGATCTCCCATGCCATGGACATCGCAGAAAGAGCAATGGAACGCAGCTGCGACATTGTACAGAAAGCGACAGACGGCATTTTTGAAGAAAAAGAACTGGAAAAAGCCATTGATGCGGTCAGCGATGATGCTTACCGCACCGTTTATCAGGAAATCATCACATCTTAAATTTCCAACAACAGAATACCGCAGAAAAAGCGAAATCACGATTGTGGTTTCGCTTTTTTGGATTTTCTCTTGCAAAAAGAGAGAATCTCATATATAATAGTAGAAAGGAAGAATGCAAGTTATGGCAACGATGCGAGAAGTCCAGAGCAACTGGACAGAGATCACCAACCGCCTACTGCACGACAAGGGAGAAATGCTGCAATTTCTGCGTTTCTCCGCAAACCTGTACAAACTGCCCTTTTCCAATGCGGCACTGGTGTACCGGGATAACCCCAATCTCATGTACATCGCCAGTGCGTCCCAGTGGAATCAGAGCGGACGCTATGTCAGATCCGGAGAGCATGGCATCACGGTATTTGACGAAACGCCCAGCAAAAATGCACTGCTGTTTCTGTTTGACATATCTCAGACCGACGATCCGGAAACACCAGTCACATGGCGGCTGACTGCCGCAGAAGAACCGGCGATCCGGCATATGCTGGGAACAGAACACCATGCAAGCTATGCAACTGCTGCGGAACTGTGCAGCGGAGCCGTGGAGCATTATCTTCAGCACCCCAGAATTCAGGCGGAAATCCAATCCCACATGAATGCAATGGGGCTGGATGATGCCCGGCGAGAGCAGTATGTGACATCACTCCGGGAAGCAGCGAACTATGTAACCGCACTCCGGATGCAGCGGAACAGCGATATTACCTGGACTGTTCCTGAACCGAATCTGAACGCAATGGACTTTTTCCGGGATAATCAGAATCTGATTCGGTTTTGCCGGAATGCACAACAGATTTTCGGAAGAACTTTGAAATCAATCGAACTTTTGGCGAAAGAGAGGAAGAAAAATGAATCTGGAAGATTTGACGCTATTGAAGAAAAAATGGAAGGAATTCGTGAACAGCGGGTTTCAAGCGGACGACGAATGGAACGAGAACTCACTGGATTCACTTCTGGAAGCGGCAGAAGCAACGAAGGGCAGATACGGAGAGATCTGGTGGGAGTGGATGCAGACAAATCACCCCGAACTGCTGAAATACTCGAAGAACAGCACACATTACCTGATTCTGCATCACGAGATCAATCTGAGAGCAGAGGTAGAATATCGGGAACTGTTCACCAGATATATGATCGAACAGAAAACGGGAACGTACTCGGAGCAGAGCGAGAAAGCCAGCCGGAAAGCGGAGGAACAGGTATTGCAGCAGATCGTGTATCGGATTCCGCCGGAACTGGACATCATCAATCACTGCAAGACACCGGAGGACTTTCGGAAACTGCCGGAACTCCTGCACTATTAAAGGAAGAAATCAAAGAAGCGGAAACAGAAGTGGCATCTGTTTCCGCTTTTGCATTAGAAGTCGATCAGGCACTTGCCGGAGAATTGTCCCAGTACAATGCCCTGAAGGTGTGCGATACACCGGAGATCCTGATTCAGGCAGGCTGCCAGCCGCTGCCTATGCTGTATACCCAAAAGCACTTGCGTGATGCAGTTCACCCCAAGGGCAAAAACAGTCATTGGCATGGTCTGTCTGTGGAACAAGTCAAGCAGCTGCCGGAACTCATGCAGGAACCGGTCATGCTGTTTGATTCCATTTCGCCACACAACCAGAGAAATATGCTTGTTGCACTGCTGGCAGTAGATCAGGAAAGTATGCCGATCATCGTCAGCCTGCAAGCCAACGGTACCGGCACATATGACCTGGAGAAAGTCCCCACCAATTTCATTACCAGTGTGTACGGCAGAGTAAACTTTGCACAGTATCTGGAGCGTGTCACAGATGCGAATGCTCTCCTATACTGGAACGAAAAAAAGAGCCAAGAGCTTTTCAGGGTGTTAGGGCTACCATTGCCCCAATGCCTGGAACGCTTTGACTCTGACATCATTATACACCAAAGTACCAATATTGTCAATTCTGCTTCGGAAAAAGAAGCAAAAGTTGAAACAGTTTCGGAAAACACACAGCAGTTGTCCCTGTTTTCCGAACCGGTTCCGGAAATGAATCTGTTGGGCATGGTTGGAACGACTGCCTATTACACCTATCCGAACCAATTGACACGGGACAGCTTATCCCAGATTCAGCAGCAGTCAAAAGCATATGTGATTGCTGCACCGTCCTGCATTCTCAGTACAGATTTTATGCTGGAACACAACATCTATTTTATCAAAATAGGTCGTGACATTGGAATGGATCAGCTGCAAAGCGGCGATGCAATCACCATCATGACACAGTGCATGGAAAAACAGCAGCAGCTGGTGGAAATACCTGCGGAAACCGCAGAATTTATGTGGCGGGATTTCCATGCTTCTGTCTTCATCAAGGGGAATCTGCTGCCGGAATATGATGCAGCATCTGACGGCATGGAGAGCATTGCTGCGGAGATTCGGGAAAGCAGTAATATCACCGTATCACAGTTTGATCTGGAACTGTATCAGAGCATTGCAGTAATGCAGGAAGCCCCCGCTGTATCAGAAAACGACAGTTTGACAGAAATTGCAGAAGCAATCCGAGCAGATCTGGAATTGATCTGCCGGGAATATGAGATACCAGTTACCCTGAAAAACATTGTGGTATACGGCAGCCGGAGCAAAGGCTATGAACACGAGGATTCTGATCTGGATATTCTGGTGGAATACGAGGGAGATTTTCGGGAAGATGAACTGTTTGCCCTGTTCCACGACAGTGAAGAACCGCTGCAATATCATGGTATTCCGGTAGATGTCAATCCCATTCGTGCAGAGGAAAGCGGCACAATCGAAACATATTTGCCGGCAGCAGATGCGTTTCTGGAGCATCAGCACATGATTCAGACAGCATTTGCACAGGTACGGTCCCAATTCAATTTAACCGCATCCCAGCAGAAGTTTTCCCGACATCTGGAGAAATTTGCGATTTTGGAACAGCTGGATTCCGATCTGATCTCCGCAGCCTTTGAACGCTCTCACAATTTCCGCCGCATATACGGCAGTGTGCAGCTGCTAAGCAAACGGATATTTGCCGGCAGGCTCAATCGTTTTTCCGAAGCCCTGCAAAACGCCATTGACCAGCAGAAGCCACAGCAGGAGATCCCTCTGACCGATGAGGAAAAGGCATTTTTGCAGGAGGATCTGGCAGCGAATCTGGCAAAGGCTCCGCTTGCCTGGGATGAGATCGAGAGCCTCGGCTATGTCTTTTTTGAGGATGGCTATCTGGACAAATTTCCTCCCAGTGAAAAAAGCATCTACGGCAACGGTCTGACTGAGCCGGAACTCTACGCTCTTGCCAGACGAATGCAGCAAGGCGAAGATATACGAAAGGAACTGGCAGTCGCTCTGCTTGGCATACAGCGAGGATTTGAACGGCAAAACGACAAGCCGTTTTCTGCGACATTTGGCGAAACGGAATTGACTGCGGTCTATGGCAATGCACGGAAAACGATTTCCTATGAATCCGTGGGAGATGCCATTCTTTCTCTTGCTGAAAGCGAGTATCAGGATATTGTACAGGGACGTACCATAGACGATTTGCGGCACAGACTTCCTACACTGACATCTGATGCGGCGGCAGAACATTTGATACAGGCTTTTGATGATGCAAAAATGGCAGACTGGCAGGGCGATCCCGTTAAGGAAAACCGCATGAAAAAGGTTCTCTATGCCATTCTGGAAGATGAGGATCAAACGGAAAAAGCTTTTGCTTCCATTGCAGATATGAAGTATAATTACAAGGTTTTGCCGGAAAAAGAAACGGTGTCCGATTCTGTGACCATGGTATGGAACAAGGAATGGTTTACAGAGAGCAGCCTGTTTTCGGACTTTATCGAAGCCAATCCAGATGCCAGCTTTGCCCTGACCAATGCGGTACTGGAATTTTTGGACGAAAAGCAGCATACAGAACGCAGTAATCCGAAGCTTCATGCCGGTTGGTATAAGAAAACAAACTTCACGATTTCCGGTACACTGGACGGCGAAGAATTCCACTATGAAGGCAGATTCGACATTGGCGACGGAAAAGGCACAGGCGGCGGCAGTCTGATCGACCACATTCGGGACTTCAATCAGGGTGTTCTGGATGCCCAACGGTTTCCCTACAATGATGCAGAGCATCAGGAAACTGCCAGAGAAACACTGGATGTACTTGTGCCGTTTCTGGAAGCCCACGCCCAGTTAACACCGGAGGAAACACAGATTCTGGAGGAATTCAAGGCAAAAAATCCGATCCGGACAGCGGAAACCTTGCAGGAAATCGCAGCGGAAAAACCGGCAGCATCACCGCTTGGTCTGGAAGTCGGCGATGTGATCCGTTATGACGGAAAACGCCGTGAGATCGAGGAGATTGATGACCGGCACATCACCATGAAAGATCTGGATGCACCGGATTTTGGCGGCGTGATTTTGGGGCAATCTGACGAACTGGTCTATGACGGCTGGCAGCAGGATATGTTGACAAAGGGATTTGAGATCCTCTACCGTGTATCACAGAAAGCAGAACTGCAAAGTAATGTGCGGGAGTGGTATCTCCATACATTTCCCACAGACGACCTCGGAAAAGATATTGCAGCAGATGTTGCTTTTTCCGATTTGTACGGAAGAAAATCCACAGAGATCTACGAGATCCTCGGCATAGAGGATTCTGTGATCCGTGAGCGTGTGGAAGATCAGCTGCGAGAGATCACAAGCCCGACAGAGAAAATCGAGATCCCCGTTGTCAAGAATCTGGCTCAACTCAAAAGAACTGTCAAAGCTGGCATGGAATTTGAGATTACTGACCACACCCGTCCGGAATACGTCGGAGAAAAAAGAATCATTACCGGTGTTTCTACCGTTGATTTTACTTCTCGTAAGCTTGACGAAACCGGAGAGCCATACGGCAAAGACATTCACATGGACTTTGGCAAGGCGAAGAACTGGAATTTTGACGAAAATGAACTGACTGCCTACCTGGAAGACGGCAGCTTGCTGATGCAGTTTCACTTTGTGGAACCGGGAATGCTTACAGAGAAAAGCAGAGATCCGGAACTTGACAAGGCGATCAATTACATCAACGACTTTTGTATGGACGAATACAGTTCCGAAGCAGATCTCTCAGACCTTTCCAACATCTTCATCGCCTACACCACAGATGAAGATACTGATATGGAAATTCAGGTGACGGCAGATTTGGAGCAATTCCGGATGCTGTATGCCTATGGAAATTCCATTGTCCGGACAGAACAGTACGAATCTCTGGAAGAAATGAACCGGAATGTGCTGTCGGTTCTGGATTTTAATGATCTGGTCACTCTGTCAGACGATGAAAAGGAATCCGTCCACACCGAGCCGCTTTCCAGAGAAGCAGCATTGCAGCTGGAACTCATGCGAGGAACGGGCTTTGTGGGCGGAAAATTCCGTGTTTCCAAATATTATGCCGATCGCCAGCCAAACCAAAAGGAATTTGCCGTATTTCTGAAAGATGAATACGGCATCGGCGGTCACAGCGGAATCACACCGATCTACATGGCGAACCATGGTGCGTCCGGCATAGAGATCGAACTCGAAACCCATGAGAAATACACTTACAAGTGGAACGAAGTCGCAAAAGAAACCGCTGCCTTGCTGGATGCAGGCACGTACATTACTTCAAAGGACATCCAACAGCACATTCGTGATGCCAAGGACACCATTGAACATTTTGATCCGGTGTACAACACACAGGCTTCTCTGGAACAGGCAAAAGCCGCTCTCCGGCAATACGAGCCGGAAGCTTTGGCAGAAGAAGCTGCTGCATCGGAAAAAAAGCCGGAAACCGTAACGGAAAGTGATGTTGCTGTTGGCGACCGATTCCGCAATCTGACTACCGGAGAGATCTGTGAAGTGGTCGGTCTGACCGGAGCATTGCCGTGGATCACAAGCGATTGCACTGTTTCCAGAACAAGCGGCAGCTTTGTGGTTACGGAAAACATCTCCTATGAGAAATTGCTGGATACCACTCTGTTTGAAAAGGCAGAACCGCAGACAGAAGTTTTGGAACAGGCAGAAGAACCTGTTTTTTCCGAAGAACAGCCGGAAAGCAATGCCGAACTGCCGCAGAATTACCGCATCACCTCAGATACACTGGGCATTGGACTGCCCAAAGAACGAATCGAAGCCAATCTGCTGGCGATCCGCACATTGCAGGAACTGGAAGCAGAACAGCGACCGGCAACAGAAGCAGAACAAGAGATACTGGCGGAATATGTGGGCTGGGGCGGTCTGAAACAAGTCTTTGAAACCTCCTCCAGTTACTATGACGAGGTGAAAGAACTGCTGTCCCCGGAAGAATATGCGGCTGCGAGAGAATCTACCCTGACGGCTTTCTATACGCCGCCTGCTGTGATTCGTGCAGTGTATCAGGAATTGGAACGGATCGGCATCACTTCCGGCGAGATTCTGGAACCGTCCTGCGGCATCGGGACATTTCTGGGACTTTGCCCGGAGAGTATGCAAAACTGTCATTTTTCCGGTGTGGAACTGGACAGCATCTCCGGCAGAATTGCACAGCAGCTGTATCCCCAGTCTGCAATTCAGGTCAACGGTTTTGAAAAGACCCATTTTCAGGACAATGCGTTTGTTGCCGCCGTGGGAAATGTTCCCTTCGGCGATTTTTCAGTATACGATGCCGCATACGACAGCCATCATTTTCTGATCCACGATTACTTTTTCGCCAAAACGCTGGACAAGGTATGCCCCGGCGGCATTGTTACACTGATCACCTCCAAAGGAACTATGGACAAGGAAAACGCATCTGTCCGACAGTATCTGGCAGAACGTGCAGAACTGCTGGGAGCAATTCGTCTGCCCAACACTACATTTAAGTATGCCGCCGGCACCGAAGTCACCTCAGACATTCTGTTTCTACGGAAGCGAACAGAGCCAATGACAGAACAGCCGGAATGGGTGCAGCTGAAACCAGATGCCAACGGCATCCGCATCAACGCATATTTTGCCGATCACCCGGAAATGATTCTGGGCGAAATGCAGATGACCAGCGGCAGATTTGGTGTAGAAAGCACTTGTGCAGACACGCTGCGGAATCCGCTGAGCATGGAACTGGAACGTGCCGTGAACCAGCTGCCCGTACCGCCTGTGCCTGTCCCTGTGACAGAATCGGTGGAAATACCGTTTGTTTCAGCGGAAAATGTGCGGAACTATTCCTATGCCGTTATGGACGGCAAGCTGTATTACAAAAAGGACGGCATCATGCTGCCGTTTTCGCCGGAACTGACCAATCTCACCAAGGCAGAACAAAAAAGCACAACAGATGCAGAAGCCAGAATTCGTGCTGCACTGCCGATTCGGGATTGTCTGCGGGATCTGGTAACTTTGCAGCTGAACGGTGCGGAAGATACGGAAGTCCGCAGCAAGCAGCAGGAAATGGAGCAGTATTACGACCAGTTTGTGCAGCAGTACGACAGATTGACAGAAAAGAAAAACCGCAGGATTCTGGAAGTAGATACCGGTTACACGCTGCTGTCTGCACTGGAAAAAGTAGATGAAAAAGGCAAATTTGTAGAAAAAACTGACCTGTTCACGAAACGGACGATTCGCCAGAAGTATCAGATCACCAGTGCAGACACTGCACAGGATGCTCTGACCTACAGCATGAATGAAAACGCCTGCGTGGACATGGCATATATGCAGAATCTGACCGGAAAAACAGAAGAAGAATTGTACATGGAATTGCAGGGACTGATTTTCCGCAACCCGTCCTATGATGCTGCGGATCCGGATTCCCATGCGTACTTGCCGGCAGATGAGTATCTCTCCGGAAATGTACGGAAAAAGCTGACCATTGCAGAAGATGCCGCCAGAACGGATGCCGGATATGCCATTAATGTAGAACGATTACAGGCAGTGCAGCCCCAGTGGCTGGAAGCTGCCGACATCTTTGTACGTCTGGGAACCACATGGATTCCCACAGAGTACTACGAGCAGTTCGCCAAGGAAACCTTTGAAATCTCTTTCTGGAATCGGAATTTCCATGTGGAATTTGATGCTTTTTCCGGTTCCTATCGTGTCAGCGGACGGAGTACAGAAAAAGCCAATATCTCCATCAATGAGATCTACGGCACAAAACGTATGAACGCACTGGTACTGCTGGATACTCTGCTGAATTCCCGCCGTGTGGAAGTGGTAGACTACTACGAAGATCCCGACGGAAAAAAACGGCGGGTAGTCAACAAAGAACAAACCGAAGCGGCACAGATCAAGGCAGATGCCATCAAGGAACGCTTCTCTGAATGGATCTGGGAAGATCCAGACCGTCGGGAAACGCTCTGTCAGATCTACAATCAGACCCTCAACTGCATTCGTCCACGGGAATATGACGGCAGCATTTTACAGCTGCCAGGCATGAATCCGGATATTACTCTGCGACCGCATCAGAAAAATGCGGTTGCCAGAATCTTGTTTGGCAAAAACACGCTGCTGGCTCATGCGGTCGGGGCTGGGAAGACCTTTGAGATGATCGCTGCGGCACAGGAACTGAAACGGCTGGGACTTTGCCGAAAAAGTCTGGTCGTTGTTCCCAATCACCTGACAGAGCAGTTTGCATTGGATTACATCAAACTCTATCCCTCTGCCAATATCCTTGTGGCGACACAGGCGACTTTTGAGCAAGACAAGCGAAAAGAGTTCTTCACCAAGGCAATGCTGGGCGATTATGATGCCATTATTATGGGACACAGCCAGTTTACCATGATCCCTGTATCACCGGAACGGGAACGGGCGTTGCTCTGGCAGCAGGAAGATGAGATCACCAGAGGGATCGAGGAACTGAACAACTCCGGAAACGGACGCAGTTTCACCGTCAAGCAAATGGAGGCATCTCGGAAAAAGATCAAAAAGAAGCTGGAATCTTTGCAGGACAAAAAGCGAGATGATGATACGGTCTATTTCGAAGAACTGGGCATAGATCATCTGTTTTTGGACGAAGCCCATATGTTCAAGAATCTGGAGATCTTCACAAAAATGCAGAATGTGGGCATTTCCAGTGGTTCTTCCCGTGCATCAGACCTATATATGAAAGTACAGTATCTGGACGAGATCACCCACGGAAAAGGCTGCACTTTTGCCACCGGCACGCCAATCTCCAACAGTATTGCAGAAGCTTACACCTTTCAGAAATATCTCCAGCACGACACCTTGACCGAAATGGGTATGATCCACTTTGACTGCTGGGCTGGTAACTTCCTGGAAGCGGTCACTGCCGGTGAAGTCGCTCCGGAGGGCGGCAGATACCGTGTCAAGACCAGATTTTCCAAATTTCATAACTTGCCGGAACTGACCAACTTATTCCGGGAGATCGCAGACATTCAGACCGCAGATATGCTAAATCTGGACGTACCAAAAGCCGTTTTTCACACCGAAGTGCTGCCATCTTCCGAGATCCAGAAGCAGTTTATGCAATCCTTTATGGAACGTGCGGACAGAGTTCACGGCGGCGGTGTGGACAGTTCTGTAGACAATATGCTGTCCATTACCAACGACGGCAGAAGTCTGGCTCTGGATCAGCGACTGCTGAACCATAACTTGCCGGAATCGGAACACAGCAAGGCGATGGCGTGTGCCAAAAATGTATACCGTATCTGGCAGGAAACCAGCGAGCAGCGGTCTGCACAGCTGATCTTCTCAGATCTGTCCACACCGGACAAATCCAAGAGCAGCAAAGAATTTACCAACATCTATGACAGCATCAAAAACCATCTGATCGACATGGGTATCCCAGCGGAAGAAATCGCATATATCCACGAAGCAAGCACCAACAAGCAGAAAGAAGCCCTCTTTGAAAAGATACGAAAAGGAAAAGTGCGTGTGCTGCTCGGTTCTACGGAAAAGATGGGTGCAGGCACAAATGTACAGGAGCGTCTGATCGCATTACATCATATAGACGTACCCTGGCGTCCAAGCGACATCGAGCAGCGGGAGGGACGGATCATCCGACAGGGCAATCAAAACAAAGAAGTACACATCTATCGCTATGTCACAGAGGACACCTTTGATGCCTACAGTTGGCAGACTATCGAGCGGAAACAAAAGATCACCGGTCAGATCATGACATCCAAATCGCCGAACCGAGATGTAGAGGACGTGGACGATCGTGCATTGTCCTATGCTGAGGTCAAGGCAGTCTGCACCGGAGATCCTCGGCTAAAAGAGCAGATGGAACTGGACATTGAGGTTTCCAAGCTGAAAGCTTCCCGAAACAGCTGGAGAAATCAGCGGTATCGAATGGAAGACATGGTTCGGAATGAATATCCCAAGCAAATTCAGCAAAAGGAGCAATTCATTCAGCACTACACCGACGACATGAAGCACTATACAGAGCATTACACACCAAATGTGGACGGATTCTCGCCTATGTGCGTTCGTGGCGTGGTATACACAGAGCGGAAAAAAGCAGCTGCTGCACTGATGCAGGCGATCCGCAGCTTTGTCAAGCCGGACAATTCCAAGGCGGAGATCGGCGAATACTGTGGGTTTACTATGTTTGCACGGTTTGAGCCGCTGCAAAAGGGTTACACCATGACGTTGGAACATAGCGGTGTGCATCGACTGGAGCTGGGTGATGACAGTTCCGGAAACATCACCAGAATCGACAACGTACTCCGTGGTATCGAGGACAGAATTCGGAATGCTACGCACCAACTGGAGGATATTCAAACACAGCTGCACACGGCAGAAGTGGAGATCCAAAAACCATTTGCAAAAGAAGCAGAATATCAGGCAAAATCCAGCCGTTTGGCAGAACTGAATGCTGCATTACAGTTCCAGGACAAGGACGAGATCGTCAGCGAAGGTTCTGATGCACCGGAACAAAATGCTGCGGAACAGGAAAGAAAATCGAAAGACTGCGTTAGTCTATAACGAAAATCCGGATGTGCTATCTGTGCCGGAATATCAAATCGGGCGAGTAAGCTACTTGACAAATGGAACGAAATCGTGTATGGTATGAATAGAGAAATTGAATGCAGGAGGCGGATGAAATGATGGAAACCCGAAAAAGCGGTGATTTTCTCTCCCATGGAATGTGGTTGAAAAGTGTTGTCACAGAAGATGTCATTTTATGTGGTGTATCTGCACTGGAATATATGGGACTGTTCACTGGATATTTGAATGAACGAGTGATCGATGTTTACGCACGAAAAAAGGGCATTTACCAAAATATCAACTACAACCTTGTTCCAGATTTTCATGAAATAGAGTATTTCACACAAAATGGTTTACGCTGTACAACTTTTACGCAAACGGTAAATGATATGCTGCATCAAATCGGAGAAACAGACGATGCTGCTCTGACAGAAGCTTTGGCAACATATTACTTTGCACATGATGAGAGCTTTCAGGGATTGTGTATTTTCCCGGAAAATAAGGCAGCATTTGCGGAATTGGCAAGTATGGCGATGGTATATTATTAAAAGGAGTGGTTCCGATGGCAAAAAAATTTCGATGGATTGCAAATGACAATGTAATTGATATTTCTGATTTTTATGATAAACTTCCCGATGCAATCAAAGATATGATAAAAACAGCTGAAAAAGCAGATGAAGAAAACGATATGGGAGCATTTATGAGTATATCAGATGCCATTGAAAACTGGTCAAAAATGCTTGTACCTGACGTTTTGAATGTACATCAGTGGGATATGATTTGCGAAAAGTATATGTTTCCGGATTGAAGGGAGAAATTATGCAGCAAATATATAATCTTGATCCATACTTAACCAATGAGAGAAATGGCACATATGGTGGACAAGCTGGCGAAAAAGAAGGTATTACAATTGATGGAACATATTGGATTGTAAAGTACCCCAAAAGTACAAAAGGAATGCGTGGTGATGTGCTGTCATATATGACAGCACCGCTGTCTGAATATATAGGAAGTCACATCTATGAAATACTTGGAATTGACGTGCATCAAACTATTTTAGGAATCCGAAATGGCAAACTAGTAGTTGCCTGCAAAGATTTTTGTCAAAAAGAAGGCTCCCTTCGTGAAATTCGGACTTTGAAAAATGTATATAACAATGAACTCTCTAAGAAACTGGAAGAAAGCCTATCCTCTACCTCGGATTCACATCTAGTTGACCTTGAAGAAATCCTTCTGCACTTACGATACAACCCTATTCTCAGCAAAGTAAGCGGTATAACAGAACGATTTTGGACTCAAATGCTCATAGACATCCTAATTAATAATACAGATCGCAACAATGGAAACTGGGGTGTACTCTATGAGAATGATGCGTATCGTCTTGCACCTGTATTTGATAATGGTGCATCTTTTGCCAATAAATGTACAGAAAAGAGATTGGAATTGATGCTTAGTGATGAAACAAGAATACAATCAAGCATACAAAACACAGCGACAACCTATGGTTTAAAAGGGAAACCACTATTAGCAAGAGATTTAGAAACATTAAAATATCCAGGTCTTTTGTTAGCGGAAAAAAGAATGATTCCTGTAATTCAACTAAAAATGCAGGAAATCTACGATTTTATCGAGAATATTCCAGAAACATATAATGGATACCTAGTTTGTTCGCAAGCAAGAAAGCAATTCTACATGAAGTCTATGTCCAAAAGACTAGAAACTTTTTTGCTGCCAGCATTAGAGAATGCAAAGCAAGAAATCCTGAAAAAACGCCGCCAAAACCATTTGGGATTATAAAAAAATAGTTGACATTCTTGTGATGCTGTGCTATAATAGAAACGAAAAGAAATCATGTAAAGGCAATGCGTTCACGCAAAAAGAAAGCCCCCAGAGTTGCAGCTCTGAGGGCTTTCGCCTTATCCAAATGGATCAGGCAATTGTTAGGCTATTGTCGGGCTTACTTCCTGTCTAACCATTTGTAGACTTTATACAAGATAATGTCTACCATAACAGAAGTGAAAAGTGAAATCATGTAATACAGCAAATACGTTCACCTCCTTCCTGACGGAAGAAGCCGACTGTTCTATTATACCATATTGTAAGAGATGCTGTCAAATGACGGCATCTCTTTTTGTATCAAGTCGATTCTGCACAGACAAAGCCAGTATAACACAGAATCAATGATTTGTAAAATCTGCGATGACACAAGTTTACAGATTTTACAAGCAGGAACGTTTCTGGTATAATCGGAAAGAAAATATCGTGAAACCGGAAAAGAGATTCTGCTATGCCTACTGATTTTGCTGCACAACTATTTGATATTGATGGATTACATCTGACAAAAGTCGAATCCGATCGTAATACTGTCACACTCCATATTGAGATGGAGCGTCAGGAACAGCCTTGCCCAGAGTGCGGTGTTCTGACAGATGCAGTACATGACTATCGGCAGCAAAAAATCAAAGAGGTATCGATCCTCGGAAAAGAAACGACACTGATTTTGCGGAAACGTCGGTATGTATGCAAAAGCTGCTGCAAGCGTTTTCCGGAAAAGAATGACTTGTTGCCCAGATATGCCAGAATGACTGCACGTCTGACAAATCAGATCTGTTGGAAGCTGGAGAATGAATACTCGTTTTCCAGTGTTGCCAGAGAGGTTGGTACATCTGTTTCCACGGTGATCCGCACATTCGATCAAAATGTTTGCTTTGATGAATTACCAGTTTTGGAGCAGTCTGTTGCAATCGATGAGTTTAAGGGAAACACTGGACGGGAAAAATATCAGTGCATTGTTACAGATCCGGAAAAGAAAAAGGTGCTGGACATTCTACCAGACCGGCACAAAAGGGATGTCAAATCGTATTTCTTACAGTGGAAAGAAAAAGCAAGAGAAAAGGTCACACGTTTCATTTCCGATATGTGGAAGCCCTATCAGGATACGGCAGCAGAGGTGTTCTCCAATGCAGTGCGAGTGGTAGACAAGTATCACTGGATTCGGCAAGTCATTTGGGCGTTTGAAGCGATCCGGAAACAAGAGCAAGCAAAACTCAGCCGCAAGGAGCGGTTACAGTTTAAGCGTTCCAGAGTGCTGCTGAACAAGCGGTTTGACTATCTGAAAGAAGAAGATCAGGAACACGTAACTGCCATGCTTCAGCTGTCAGAGCGGCTGCACAAAGTCCACCGCATCAAAGACGACTTCTTACAAGTGCTGGACTGTGATACCGGAGAAGCAGCAGAACAGACATTAGACCTTTGGCTAAGCCTTGCCAGAAACAGCGGATTGAAAGAGTTTGTCGCTTGCTGTGACACGATAGAAGAATGGAAGCCGGAAATCCTCCATTCGTTCGATTGCCCTTACACCAATGGTTACACAGAGGGCTGCAACAATCGAATCAAGGTGCTAAAGCGAAATGCCTATGGGTATCGTAACTTTGGACGTTTCCGAAATCGTATCCTGCATATGTTTTCTGGCTCTTACAGACGGCGAGAAACAGAAAAAGCTGCCCAAAATGGGCAGCCGTAAAAACAAGAGCATATATTATACCATAAAATAAAACGTTTGTCAAATCTGCAAAAAGGTCAAATCGCAGATTTTACAAGTCTGTTCTTTTGTGGTATAATATATTCAAGATCAAACGATAGTTTGATCTTGGGTAGTAAACCATCTGTAGCTTGACAAGTGAATACAGCAGGAGCAAATACAGAGATCTGCGTCCAGGATAACGTGATGCAAATCACCACCGCATTCCCGAAGTATCGGGTTGTGATGCAGCGGAAAGCACGCCATGACACACCTACTATTCAATTCCAATCAGGTAGAGAGCGAGAATGACAGACCGCAAAGTCGATGATCAGATCGACTGCATAGGATACATACGCAGATCAATTGACAAAAGATACTCTGTTCCGACAGGAATAGCCGTGGGAAGTAAACCCTCCGGTGGCTGAGATGCCGTGGTTGCTGCCTTGATACGCAGCCGTTTGCACCTGTTTACAGATGGATTTTACTACCCCAACATTTGCAAAAGAGCCTTAATTGTTTGATATTTTCATAAGAAGAAGGCGGAATATTACCATTTTTAGGCGTTACATTTAAGTGCGTAACATTCGTTGCGACAGAGACACGCTCGCCTTCACCATATTCTCCATTTTCTTTTTGGTTAAATGTGTCTGGCACAGTAAATTTAACAGCAACAGAAGTGCCAAAAGCTTTTCTTCTATTTTCATTAAACTCGATTCCTGTTTTCCAATTTTGTATTGTAACACTCTCCAAATTAGTACAGCCATTAAAAACGTTACTTTCTATTTTAGTCACACTATTTGGTATTGTAATACTAATTAAGCTAGTACACCCATAAAACGCAGAATCCCCAATATTAGTTACTCCATCTGGAATAACAATATTTGTTGGTTTTTTTCCATTTAAATATAAATCAGCTCCATTGCACAAAGGATTACCCTGCAAAACAAAATCAATGCCACACCATGCTCCAATATCTGATATATAAACACTCTTCAAATTATTGCACTTCTCAAAAGCACCGTAATCAATCTTTGTTATGCTACTTGGAATAGTAACACTAGTTAAGCTGACGCATCGTGAAAAAGCATTTATTCCTATATAAGTTACACTATCTGGAATGACCACGCCCGTTAAACTAGTATTCCGTAACATCTAAATACTTATA
>OLPZ01000601.1_pt1 | contig 28389 bp, 21 predicted proteins | sample 1672711 | NCBI WGS metagenome assembly OLPZ01 (sample SAMEA3136716, study PRJEB25190) | human gut metagenome
TGCTGGTGACGAGCGTGAGCGGGTACAGGCGCGTGCCCGAGCCGCCCGCGAGGATGATGCCCTTCATAGGTTAGACCTCCAGAGTTGGTCGTTCACAGTCGATATAAGTATACGCGACAACAGCAAAAGTCTGCCGTTATTAATCTGTCACCAATCATGACACAGTCACAATGCTTATCCAGCGGTCAACGCGCATCACAGTATCAACAACACCCAAACTGAACTCTACGTTAGTATCTATAGCTGCAGATGCGAACGACCACATGCGGATTAAGGGGTTCTTTTGTCACTTAACATGCGACTGCGCCGAGCGAAATGGGCACTGAAGGGCCTCGCCGAGACTGGGATGGACGACTTCAGGGTTATTGGCTTTGGATTTGTACAGGAGTTTTCGGTTCACAACGGAGCAATTGTCTTCAGGGCATGGACCTCCTCCGAGGCACAGCTTGTCGCTCCCCCGCGATTCGTTGTCACTCTCGGCGGTGAGCACATCTATAGCCGGCCCCTTCAGTACCACTTCAATGAGGAAGCAAGCGACTATCTCCACGAGAAGTGCTTCAAAAAACACGGCCTGAACGGCTTTTACACCTATACGTCTGACGTTGCACTGGAGGCCCGGCTGGAATTTGAGACCGTCAAAGGAACTCGCCGCCTCCCATTGGGAACTGTTCCGCCCAACTGCCAAAAGGCAGCCTCCGGCCCCACCGTTGTGGATCCGTGGGAAGAGAATCAAATTGGCAACATTACCGGTGGATATTACCAAAGCATCGAATCGAGGGAGGGCTTCGATACCAACAAGCCTCAGGATGCCGAAATAACTGCCGGCACCAAACCCGTAGACCTGGTCATTCCCGTATATAACGGGATGGAATTTCTTCCCGAACTGTTCTCGAGCCTCGAGAAAACTACCGTTCCCCACCGCTACATCATCGTCAACGACAGCAGTCCCGACAAGAACGTCGCAGTTTTTCTCGCGGAATTTGATCGGGAACATAAAGAAAGCTGCACGTTGCTCACCAATAAAACCAACCTGGGGTTCGTCCGCAGCGTCAACAGGGGGCTCGAATTGTCGGTCAACGATGTTGTCCTGATAAACACCGACATCGAAGTGCCCACCGGATGGCTGGAGCGCCTCATCGAGCCGATACGGAGCGACTGCTCCATCGCTTCGGTCACCCCTATAACCAACAGCGGAACAATTTGTAGCTTCCCCAAATGGCTGCAAAACAATAGCATTCCGTTTGGGCTCTCTGTCAACGAGGTCGACCTCTTCTTCAAGGAGATGGAACCTGTTCAGTCTGAGGTCCCGACCGGGGTGGGCTTCTGCATGGCGATTAGCCGAGCCGCCCTGCAGTCAGTCGGATTACTGGACGAGACCTTTGGAAAAGGATACGGAGAAGAAAACGACTGGTGCCAGAGGGCAATTGCCCATGGTTTTAAGAACATCATTCTAGGTGACCTCTTCGTGTACCACAAACACGGAGGAAGTTTCCCGAGCGAAGAGAAGCAGCGCCTCTTGAAGCATAACGAGGAAGTTCTGCGCGGGAAGCATCCGAATTATTACTCCGACGTTGCCAGATACATTGAGGTCGACCCGTTCTCTGAATTCAGGAATTATGTTTACATGCGCATGAAGCTGTCGGTGCAGACCAAAAAGGTGGTCATAGGGTTTACTCATGTCCTAGGCGGAGGCGCAGCCCACTTTTTTGACAAAGAGCGGCTGAACCTCATCAACACTGGACACCTCTTTGCGACCGTTTCGTTTTCCCCATACGACAGCTGCTATCACGTTTCGCTAGAGGCCTCCGACTATAAGGAACAGTTCTACGCCCATACCCTCGAATCGGCGGTCGCCCCGTTCCAAAGTGCGTCAACCATTCTAGTCAATGAGCTTGCAACGTATCCAAACCTTCCGGACGCTCTAAACGTAATTCAAGGGCTTAAGGCCAAATTTGGATCTACCGTCATCTTTTTCCTCCACGACTATCTCCCAATCTGCCCGAGCCTCAACCTTCTTGGTTATAACAAATCTTATTGCGACATTCCTCAGGACCTCTCGGTATGCCAGCACTGTTACCGCAAACAAGGTCATTCGCGCTGGGTTTATCCCGAGACCATTCAGGGCTACCGCGGCCAATGGAGGCCTATGCTCGAGGCATGCGATCAGATCACCTGCTTCTCGGAGGCCTCTCAGCGGCTTTTGCTCGACACCTACCCCGGTCTTCCCAACACCGTCGTGACCCCTCACGCCGTTTCCCCGCTCCGCCCGATACACCTCGCGGGCTGCAGACATGAAGGCATAAACGTCGGCCTGCTTGGCAACCTCAGCTTTCACAAGGGATCTGAGGTTGTGGAGGCTCTGCTCAAATCTTGCCACAAAACCAGACTCGACCAGGAGGTTCATTTTATTCACTTTGGAGACAACCTCGACAACGTAATCGACGACAACTTTGTCTCCCTAAACGAATACGACCGAGACCAGCTCCCCGACCTTGTGGAACAGCATCAGATTGACGTCTTTTTCCTTACGAGCATTTGGCCGGAAACCTTCTCCTTTACCTGCTCCGAGATTATCAGCATGAACGTCCCCCTAATTTGCTTCGACATGGGAGCGCCAGCCGAGAGAACAAAAAAATACGAAAAAGGCCTCGTCCTCCCCTCCCCACACAACATCGAAGAGGAAGCACCCGAAATCCTAGAATCGATTGTCAAGTTCGCAAATGAGATGAGTTTGTAATGCGCTATAAGAACGTCTCGCTAACCCCGGGCGACTATGACACGATGATTCGGGAGGGCATCTCGATTTCCGACACATTTAAATCTGCTTTTCGCCGCGGGATGTTGGGACACCGCCTCAACCTGGTTCTCTTTCTGAGTGAGACTGGAGGCTACGAGGACTATGTCAGGCTGATTAGTCCCATGATGCTGAACGAGTCATACGAAAACACGGTGTGTTTCACCCTAACGAACCTGACGAGGTATGAGGACGGGTCCTTCAACATATCGAACCTGGTTCTCAGACTCCTCAACGTATTTGTGGTTGTATCACGTGACAAAATCAGCGAGAAAGCCTTAGAGGCACTTCGAGACCTCAAGCAGAACAGCAACGTCAAGCTCGTCGTAGACGTCGACGACGACCTCTTCTCCATTACAGAATGCCATCCGGAATACGAGGCATACAGAAATCGTCTAGGCAGGTTTAAGAGGCTCCTCGGACTAGCGGATATCGTAACCACATCAACCGGACTCGTGGCAGAGGGACTTGCACCCTATCTCTCCAAAGTCTGCTCAAATATGATTATTCCAAATCAGCTTGATGACAGAATCTGGGGAAGACCATCCGTAAAGGCCGCCGCGGAATCTGAGCAAATCAATATGCTATATTCGGGCACAGAGACCCACGACGAGGACCTGAGAGTCATTGAGGGCGCCGCTTCCAAAGCCACCCAAATTCTCAGAGAGCGATTCGGGAAAGAACTCTCAATCACCGTCCTCGGTGGAACAAGGCTGTCCCTCAGGGGGATGACGGTACGCCGTGTACCAGACAACATGCGTGCCTACCCACGCTATGCATCGTGGGTTATCGAGAACGGTCCCTTTGACCTCGCAATTGCGCCACTGTCCCTAAACAACCCGCTCAACAGGGCTAAAAGCGACCTAAAGTATCTGGAATACACAGCTCTCGGCATTCCCGCCATCTACACCCTGATTGAGCCGTATCGCAATACCATTTCAACTATGGACAACGGAATTCTCGTTGCAAACAACGATGAGAGGTCTTGGTGTGACGCCATGGTCAAGCTCGCCTCGGACGATGCGTTAAGAGAGCGTATGGCGCGCAGGGCTGTCGTAGATGTCTCCGATAACCGCCTTTTAAGCAACACTTTTAACCAGTGGAAAAATATTTTTGAGTGACTGAGTATCTCGCAGCGTAAACATCGCCTTAGTATTTACGCGTTTCCGTACCGCGAATATTGCGGGACAGTACCGTCAGCCGTATATGTCGCGCATATTGACGTCCCCCATCTCCAGCCAGACGGTGCCGAGGCGATCCTGCCCATAATCACCTCGGAGTGGACCCCGCCGCCCAGCTTGGCATGCCAGTCCTTCGGCCTGCACTGCGTGCAGAAGATGGTCGAGGACGAACCGCAGCGCAGCTCCATGAGCTCGAGTAGCATCGCCCTGAGCAGGTCGTCGGGATTGTTCAGCAGCCACTCGTCGAGCACAAGCAGGTCATACCCGTCGAACTACCTGAGCAGCTTGCGCTCGCCGCCCTGCCTCGTCCTACTGTCGCGCCACAGTTCCTCCAAGTCGGGCTGCCTCACATAGCAGGCGCGCACCCGCTTGGCGCACCTCGCCTTCGCGAGTGCGCAGGCGAGGTAGGTCTTGCCCGTGCCAGCCGGGTCCTGTACCACAACGTTGGTTCCGCGCTCGACGAAGCCGCAAGTGGAGAGCTCGGTGACCTTCAGCCGGGCCAGCCCACGCTTCTCCGTGAGGTCGATCGACCTCACGTCCGCCTTCGGGTGCCAGTCCGGCTCCTCGAACACCCTCTCGTGCACTTGCCTTTCGGGATAGAAGATCGCGCACGCCTCGTTGTCGCCGAGGTCCATTACCCGCCCCCAGGTGATCCCCTTCTCGTCGGCCAGGACGAACACCTCGCAGACGTTCGCCATGGACATGTGCCGGGTCTTAGCTATCGACCTCCTCAACATGCCCTGGTCGCGGAGCTCCATTATGAGCTTCGCCCGAATCTTACTCGCCATGTTGTCGCTCCTTTCATTTCTCGGTTGCACGGCGAGCCGATCGTACGGAAGGGTCCCAGCCGATACGGATAGGGGGAAACGGGTGATACGCAAGCGCTGGAACGAACTCGCTCGGCGGCGATAATGAAAGTGCGAAAATGGTGCTACGCGAAGCACGCAATATTCATAACGCAGGCGCCTTGCGGAATCAGTGCAACGAACCCGCGAGGCGCCTGCGATTAAATACTCATGCCGATTACAAAGATACGGCAGACGTAAAACATCGTGAGAAACGTAGACGTCACTGTAAGCATGTCTGCGGAATCAACCGTGTAAACTAAGTTCTTCGGACGAATGCTCAGCAGCAAAAGCGGGAGAACCGGCAGGAAATACCTCCCCTGAACCCCATAGATGTAGTAGTCGGTATTGAATGTCCAGCTTGTGGCCATCGACATAATCGCCGCAAGAATAACAAAGACCGATATCGCACCGAATACGAGCCGAAGATGGACGGCAATCTCTTTCTCACACTTTCTCACCGCGACACACGATAGGAATAGCAAAACGAGGTAGGCATAATTCAGATACATAGGGGCAGAAATCTCTTCCTGGAACCAGCCTAGAGACCCTCCGAGGGTTTTCATAATCCATTCTCCCCCAAAATAGTCAAAAGAACGCAGAAAGAGCATGATTGCCATTATGGGTCTTGTAATAAAGTCATGGATTGTGTATGAGTAGCCAACCTCATCTCCCCGATAGCTCAAGCCGTCCCCTCCCGTTGAAGCGCCGGCAGCCATAAGAAGGCTGGACATCCTTAAAAGCAAAACCACGCCAACCGCAGCGACAATTATCCCAGTTTTGAACACGACCTCCGTCTTCTTGTTGGCAAACCGCGCGCAGGGAATGATGAGGGCCGCAAAAGCGATAAGAACGTAAATCGTTTTACAGGGCGCAAGCAAAACGGCGATCAAAGTGATGGTAATAAGGTCTTTAGTCTCCAAGGTCTTCTCGTCAAAAATTGCTTTAAAAATAAGGGCGGAAAGAAGGAAGGCAAAGCCCATCGACGGACCGTCATACGAGTAGGACCCCACAAGGTGGAGCGTCATGGGCAACAAAGCGATACTCTTAAAAATGTTTTTGCCAACCGGTGTGATTCTCACGGCAAGGATTATAAGCATGCAGCTGTATGCGGCGTTAAACAGACGGCCGATATAGAACAGGGGAACAGATCCCAAGCCCAAGATTTTCGCAAAAACGATACCAAGCGCGGCAGGAACACGCTGCTGAGGAACATTCGCTGTCATGCTGTAGGATGAATCAACGGCCTTGTTCGAATAACTTACATTTTCCGCAAATAAAGAGAAGTTTTGTGCCACTGCCTTATAACTGTCGCGTGACACCCTGTTGGACAAGACGGATTCCGTGAACCGGATGTCGTCCTCACGCATGGAGATGCTGGTGTCGCTCACTTCACGACCGGTAAGGATATCAGAATATTTATATGTTGAGTTGAAATGGTAGAACTCGTCCGGAACCGCGCCCGGAACAAAAAGCAACACGAAGATTACCACCGACAAGCAAAAGGAGAGCACAAATGGAACCTCATCGCACCTCAGCCAGTGGGGAACCTCGAACAGGTAGCCGGCAGAGACAAACACCGCAGCCAGCACCGCAAGGCCAACCGCCATTCCAACAAGAGCCCATTTGGTATCATAGCGCCCAAAGAGGTACAGTCCGTGCGCAATCATGGCCAAAGACACCGCCGCAGCGCCCACTCGTGTTTTTGTGAAATAAGCGTGCTGCCGCACCTCACCCTCTTCCGCTCGAGAGACAGAACAACCCGGTTTTATCTCACTCAACGCCAAACTCCTCTCCAGATTATTAAGCAAAGAGACAATCGAGAAAAGAAAGACCCAGCGATTCCGCAGAGTTCTCCATCAACACCATCCAATAGCATAAAACACTATTGTATAAAGTTTTGCAGCAGGCGCAGAGCAAGTTCATACGCTAGCTGTTGTGTGCCATGATGTTACCATCATGTCATATATTCGCCTACCATGCATGGCATGGGCGACAGGCCCCCGCACGCGCTGTGTGGTCCATCCCAATTGTAGCGGTCGAAGTAGGGTAAGGGTTCAGAGCGGACGCACTGGACCCATCGCTCTCCCAGGAACCAAACGCCTACATACTATCATTCCTGGGTGTGCGCCTGCTCATGCGCCCGAACTCGCCGTTCTGCCGGGGCTGCACGCTTGCACATGACTCCGCCCGCACCCAGGTGCACGTTGAACTCAGCCTAACAGGACTTAGGACCTCTGTCGGATATGACAAGCTCCACGCACACGTCAAGGCCGGCGAAAAATCTGAGGCGGTGAGTTATAAAGGCAGCAAGGGTACCCCTCCTCTTGTCAGGCAACGGCTCGGCGTAGTCCACGCAGTGGCGGGTATCGACGGCAACGCGCAGGTACGACATCCCGACTCTCCTCCCGAAGCTGCAACCCCGCCCGAGGTCCAGCAGTCCTCGTCCGAGATACGGAGACCTTCTTCACGTCGACGCGAAGAAGGTCTCCGAGGCGAACCCGATCGTACTGTCCGCACGTCACCGGCCGGTAGCAGTGCACGATCCTGGTACATATCCATGTAAGCACGGCGTACCCGCGTACAGCAGAAATAGAGGCGAGCATCACGGAGAAGTGCGTCTCACATGGCCGCCTCGCCCCACGTGGCGCACCCCTCGTGGTACTCGCCGTGCAGGAGACTGAACGTGACGCCGACCTTCGCGAGCTCGGCGTGGACCGCGATCCAATCCGGGCCCGGGTACACCAGCCCCGCATGCTCGCGCTCCGGGAACAGGCGGGCGTATACCTCCCCGGCGCTCATTCATTCCGCTTCCTCCCAGACGACGTCGCGCTCGGCCGCGGCCCTGAGCACGTCGGAGACGCTGGCCTTCAACGCGTGCAGCACGGAGGCGATCGCGTTGAGCGACACGCCGCCCATATGCTCGAGACGCCATACCGGTAGTCGAAAGAAAGGAACGGATCATGGCAAGAAGGATAGCGGTGAGGGAGGTGCTAAGGCCGAGGTCGTCGAACCTGTCGGTGGGGCGCGGGCGCGGGCGCGAGCGGTACTCAAGCGCGCTGCAGGCGGGACTGAAGGGCGATATTCACGTTTCCGGATGGCGGTACTGAAGCGCGCTACGGTGGTACGGAGAAAGACGATTACTCAACAAATCTGCTCGGTCGCATCCCTAGACCCGTCGTTTACCTCAAGATAGTCATCGCCGGGGGGGCAACTCTCAACAACTCATCAAGAGTCGTCTCAAGAGGCTCTTCCTCGTTGAACGCGGGGATTATCTCAAGGAGATCATTCATTTAATTCGTCATTTTGCCTAGTTGTTTGAATAGCTTGTTGGGCAAGAATGGCAAAATAGCCTCAAATATGGCAAGGGTTGGCTCGTATTTGGCAAGCTTTAATATCTTTTTAATGTTTCGATCGCGTCTTGCTTCTGCGAAGTACAGGATTTGTTTTCCTTCGCTGCAATTTGGGAAGCGCCTTACGAACTCCTGTGCAAGCTCTAAGCTGGGTTCGACTCGTTCTGAATACCAGTCTTGCTTACAAGTAATTCCTTGGAATAGTCCAGTTACGTTATTGCCATGTCGTCGATATCTCACTAGTGGTTCGTTGATGTAGGCGCATGGGCCACAGGCGCTTGCGCACAATGCTATCCATTTATCGTGACCAGTGCATGTCGGAAACGGAAGGAATTGTTTGACGAGCTCCGTTTTCGCCATAGTGGCCATGCCTATTGCGTAGCAACGAAAAGCCGCTGAAACCGTGATATTGTCTCCGCTTGACCAATTGCATTCGATTGAATTTGGATGAGCTGCTTTCCAGCTTTTCGTCTCGATGTTTCCATCAACGTTGATAATGGATCTATCGCAAACAACCAGACCGTATCCGCTACGCAAAGCCGCTGCTCCTTTGGCGATGCGATAGGGTTCCCATTCATCGTCTTGATCGCAAAATGCAATATAGTCCCCTTCGGCAAGTGTTACAAGGTGCTCGAAAGCTTTGACGTAGCCCAGATTAAGGGGAGATTTATAGTATCGAACCTCATGGTTGCTTAAATGCTGACGTGCAAAAGACTCCCAATTGTCATCGTCAGGACAGTCATCATGGATTATTACGGTAATGCGTCCTTTAAAAATTTGGTTGTTAATTGATTCCAACTGTTTTTCGAGGAAAACCGCATTTGGTTTGTATAGGGAGATGAGTACAGAAACGTTTTCTTCCATTTTGCCTTCCTTGTCATCTACAATGCCCTCAATGCTATCTGATTGAATGGGGGGATGCTGACGTTTTTCCAACCCAAAACGTCCTATGCTGCGAGTCCCGGTGACATCCTGTATTGGACGGGGTCCATCCCTCCCAATGATACCTTGATACGCTTCTTGTTGTACCAATCGATGTATTCGCCCAGTGCCTCCATGAACCGCCCTGTCGACCATCCCTTCCAGTCCCGGCCGTAGAAGAACTCCACTTTGAGGCGCCCGAAGAATCCCTCCATCGCCGAGTTGCCCGGGCTGCACCCCTTCCTCGACATCGCCCTGGTCATCCCGTATCGCTCGCACATCTCGATCCGTCCGGGCCAGCGATAGTGGCAGCCCCGGTCGTTGTGGCCGATGGGGTGCTTGCCTTCTTTCAGCGTGGCAGCGTGTTCACCAGCCCTGCGTTCGGAGAGGCCGACATGGTGCTCGCCACCACCTTGCCGTCGAAGCAGTCGATGATGGGGCTTAAGCAGGCCTTGCCCGCCGGGATGGAGAACTCCGTGATGTCGGTGAGCCAGATCTCGTTGGGCGCGTCGGCGCGGAAGTCGCGGTTCACCAGATTCTTCGGCGCATCCGATATCTCGCCCTTGTACGAACTGTACCCGCGCTTCTTTGGTCGGCATGCCTTGAGGTCCTCTTCGGCCATGATACGGCAGACGACCTTCTCCGACACGGTCGTCTCCTCGGCCCTCAAGACGGAGTGGATGCGACGGTACCCGTAGCGGCCGCAGCTGTCGTGGAATATCTCGCATATGCGGATGCGGAGGCCTGCGTACTTGTCGAGCTTTGCGAGCGCTCTCACCTGATAGCGGTGGCCTGCCTTGGCCAAAGCGACAACTTCGAGCAGATCCCTCCGCTTATGCGCCGGCCTCAGGCTCTCCACCAGGATCGTCTTCTCCCTGTTGGTGAGCATCCTCGGGTGGGCGCCTTGGCCTTTTCCCAGAAGCTTCCGCTTCCAATTGTAGGGGGCGGCGCGCTTGGCTCCGATGCCATCGGCGATGGACTGGGCGGATTCCTTTCTTGTGACCAGGCAGACGACGGCGTTCTCCCTGTCGCGTCATCAAAGCCGCAGTGAGCCCGGTTCACCTTCCGCCCGCCGGGCTCCAGCTCGTCGATCCATGCCGCCAAGAGCTCCTTGCTCGGGTATCCGAGCGCCCTGCAGGTTCTGGCTAGGCACTTGCCGTGCTCGAAGTAGTGATCAACGGCAACGCGCTTCAGGCCCTCGCCGTAATGCCGGTAGGGGTTGGCGTCGGGAATGTCGCCATCGTTTGCGAGTTACTCCTCGTACCAGTTGTAGAGCGAGCGCCTTCACGGTGCCGGACTCGTCGATCACTGACTGCGGGCTGAAGTCGTATTTGATGAGCAGCTCGACTGCCCTCAGCTTATCTTCCCTTGAGTACATGCTGGCCTCCAAACCGCCTTGGTTTGGATCGGATTTTCGTCAGCGTCCCCAAATGTCGATTCTTGCTTGACGGAATGCACGGGGAACGCGTCGTCTCCCATCTCCTCGTATTCGCAGGCCCATCTTCTCAGCGTCGAATCCTTTATGCCGAGTTCCTCCGATAGGTCTTTGACCGTCATTCCCCCGGCAGGACCACCTTTGCCGCTGAGACCTTGAACTGCCTGTCGTATCGCTTTCTTCTTTGGGTCATCTTGAACACCTTTCGCTCTTAACCTGGTGGCCAATTCATCATACCCACTCCAAAGGCTGGCCGCATAGCCGATACAAAGAAACGTCCGCACCCCCTCGCGGAAACGCAGGTCGTATGGGAAGAACGGTTCGCGGGAAGCGATTGGGGCAACGGAAACGCGGCCCTGAGCGCCTTCACCATAACGTTCGGGCCGGCCGCGCTGGCTGCTAGCCCGAACGACCTATTCAGCGGCGTATGGTCTGTTGCGGTTTGCGCAAAGAATCGCCAACTGGGGGATTTCTGGAAGACCATCAAAACCAAACCTGGGCGCGTCATGATGCTATGCGCGGTAATCGAAGGCCCCTTTGCCACTATCTGCTACGCAGTCGGCCTCAACTCGGCAACAGCCTCGGGCAACCCCGGCGTCATCGCGCCCATAGCCGCCTTGAATTGCGCAATCGGCGCAGTGCTCGGACGCATCTTGTTTAAGCAGGAGCTCATGACGCACAAAGTCGTCGGCATCCTCGTCTGCTTGGCTTCCGCTTCAATAATTAGAGGCAGGCTTCGCGACTATGGGCCCCGACGCTCTTTTGGAATGCGTGTTCGCGTTCTTGGCCACATTTGGCTGGGGTTTCGAGGGATGCGTCGCCGGCTTCGGAACCATCTTGATCGACTACCGAATCGGCATCGCCATCCGTCAAGTCACCGCAGGCGTGCTGGAGCTGCTGATCGCGTTCTCCGCTCTCGCGATTAAGGGCGGAGGCATTGGAAGCGTTCCTGAATTGCTCGGCGCCACCATCACAAGCCCCGCACTGCTCATCTTCGCCATTTCAGGCCTGTTCGCCATGCCGGCATATTCCTTCTGGTATAAAGGCAACTCCATGTGCGGCACCGCTTTGGGGATGGCACGCAACGGCATGTACGCCTTCTGGGGACCGCTGTTCATCTGGATCATCCTTGGCGTACTCAACATGGGCGGCATGAGCGCAGGTTGCGCGCCCCTAACGAGCACACAATGGATTGGCGCCATCGTTATAGTTATCGGCATCTTCTGCATTGCCGTGAATCCTCTTGAAATCGTTCGAAAGAAGCAGGAGGAATTGGCAATGACCAGCAAACTACCTCTTTACTACGCGATTATGCAGCATTTCGCCGATGGCAAACCCGATTGCGCAGAGGGCGTCATGCAAGATCTGCGTACCGACTACAGCTCCTACAAGTTGTTCACCCGAAAGGATATCGAGGAGGCCTTGACAACCGAAAAAGAAAACGGCCTGCTCAACGAGTGCGACTGGAAGCTTGATGCCGAAGGGGAACTGCAAACGTTCTACGCAGCAAACGATTTCGGCAAGGATATGATCCGTCGGTATATTGAATGAATTGCTGATGGATGAAGCTGGGTAAACGGTATCATCCATTAGCCGAAAAACGCACTCCATTTCATCCTTGCTTCCTTACAATAAAAGCCGAAGGGAGACAAGGGCGAAAGAAGTCATATGTCACCATCAAATGTGACGAAACGGTTCGCGATTGCCGCTGCAATCGTAGCAGCAGCGGCAATCGCAATGCTTCCGTTATCGGCTTATGCCGATAACGCAGAAGGAGGCAGCGTAAACAAATCGCAGCCATTCACTTCAAGTGTTTCACAAATAGGCGAATCAACTTCAATTTCTATTGCAATTGGTTCGGCAAGCACACTTGTAGACAACGGAATTGCCGATACGATTAGCGTAAATGCCACGATGGCCTACAACGACACCATAACGCGAAGCATAAGCAGTGAAGCAGCCTTGAGCATGCTAGTAAGCAACGAGCTTCAAGTTGACCTGCAAGATTACGGTCCATTTTCTGTGACCGTTGCGTATCTGAAAAACGGGCAAACGGTCAACAGCTCAACCTATTCCATCGGCATTTCCGCAAGCGAATACAATCTCGCACCGCTGAGCGCCTCCTTCCCGGTAGTTCTTTACTCCCTTTCTTACTGGGATATCAGCACCTCTGATACAGGAAATGCCATCCCGTCAATCGTCATGCTTGATAGGCCATCCGCGTACAACTGGGACAGTCTGCCGAGCGGTATGCATGCCATGCCTTTCCTCACCGCAGAGCAGAATAGAACCACCAGCAGCTGGTCGGCATTCGCAGATTACGTTGCTGCGTTGTACCAAATCAACCCAAACGCAAAGTTCCACTTGTATGTCAACGACATCACCTGCTCTCTTGTGCATAGGATGATATATGCAAACAAAATTCCAGAGGGCAATTATTCGATCACGCTTCTTTCCGACGGAACCGCAACCTACGTGTTCACCAATGACGCCTTTAAGGTATCGGATCCGGCTTCCATAAATCAAACCCTCATTGATCAATGGAACAGCGCCAAAACTGCTGAATACAAAACTGGCACGGTATCAGCAGGCTATTCCGGCTATCACGACCACTGGGACTCCATATATGCGCTCTTGAGCATCGAGCCGGAAACAGAGTGGTGGATGACCAGAACTAATCTGTTCACCAGCGGAGATAACAACGCTTTCGCAAACACCATAGCGACTGATCCGGGCGTTAAGAAAAAGAACGTCGCAACGATGTTGAACGGCGTTTCCGCCAAGGGCGAGCAAACCGTGCAAGAGCTTAAAGCCCTGTACAATTTTAATGATGGCTACTTCGCTGATGCCGAAGCGCAAGGCAAAAAGGCAATGATGTTGTTAGGGACCTATGTCAACCTCGAAAAAGACTTCGAAGAATACGCTAGCCTAACTGAAACCATGTACGGCGACGGGTACAAATATTATTACAAGGGCCACCCAAACACGCCGACGGCGCTCTGGCCTGAAAAACAGCAGCAGCTAGATCTTCTGAATATCGAAGACATAGACTCTTCGGTTGCCGCTGAGTTAATCCTGTTCTTCAATCCTTCGCTTAACCTGTCCGGCTACAGCTCAAGCACGTATAACTCCACCACGGCAGATGCAGCAGGTGGGTTATGGGGGCAAACGAAAGCGCAGGCGCTCTCCCCTACTAGCTCCATCGATTATTCAATTATGGACTGGTTCGCCACGCCGATAAGCAACTCTCAGAACTCTGCATATCAATCATTGTGCACACCGGGTGAATCTAGTTACTTGGTTGAGTTCTCCGATAGCATTCTGCAAACTGCTGATTACGACTTTGCAGTCTATTCGTACACGAGAAACACCATCTCTTATTACAAGACCACTAGCGAAGGCACCTGCAAAGTGGTCGGAACCAAGATCGGAAATTCGACTGTAAAATGGGAAGGTTCCTCGCCTGATACCTGGGTTCCTTACGTTAACGGCAAGATCGTTGACAATGGATGGGTCCTCGACAACGGTTCATGGTATCTCATGAGCAATGGAAAGTTGCAGATAGGCTGGGCCCTCAAAGATGGCGAGTGGTATTTCTTCAATGGTACCGGAATCATGCAAAGAGGATGGCAGCAAATCAATGGCATTTGGTATCTATTGGATACCAATGGAACGATGAAAACAGGCTGGAACAACCTTAACGACAATTGGTATTGGCTCAACCAAAGTGGAGCAATGCAAACGAACTGGGCTTTAATCGACGGTAGTTGGTACTGGCTCAACAATTCAGGCGAAATGGCCACCGGATGGAACGCGATTAACGGCACCTGGTATCTATTCGATGATAGCGGCACCATGCAAATCGGTTGGAAGTTCGCATCGGGTAATTGGTATTACCTAGCGGATAACGGAGCAATGCAAACCGGTTGGATGCTGGACAGCGGCGTTTGGTACTACCTAAACGCATCGGGCGCAATGGCCAGAGACTGGGCGAAGATTGGCAACGATTGGTACTACTTCGATGGTTCAGGCGCCATGCAAACCGGTTGGCAGCTTATTGATGGAAGCTGGTATTACCTCAATCCGTCTGGAACGATGGCTGCCTCTCAATGGGCCGGAAACTATTACTTACTTAGCAACGGCGTTATGGCAACTAATCAGTGGATCGGCAAGTATCATGTTAACGAAAGCGGAAAGTGGGATGCAACGGATACAACCCACGACACGCAGCAAGCCGCATAACGATTTATGGCTTATTTGATCCATATTGGCGCATGTAAGAGCTCGCCCCTTTAGTGCGCCCAACACCGCAACCCCCGGCTATCGGAGCAATCCAATGCCGGGGGTTGCTTATGCTTCTTCAAAGTACATGACTGCATACCCCATCGCATGCAAGCATTTCCGCAATGTAACACTGCCCATTCGAGAACCCTTTCGCCTTCCTTGCGCTCATTGCGAGGACCTTGGACGGGATGTCTGATTTCTACCTCCAAAGCCTTGCAGGAGGATCGCTCGGCTGGTTCCAAGCCAACCTGATTTTGCCGTCCTTCTACCTCATCCCCGTGCTCCTGCTTGCCTTGCTGGGAATTCAAGAACAACGTCCCGACGTCTCGACGCCATCCATTCCGCGTTGGATGCTCCTGACAGCTGCCTTTGTCTCCATCGCCGGATCCGTCGCCTCCATGTGGATTGGCTGGACATTCGATACAGAGGGAGTAATCCAAGGCGTTCAAGGCCGCTACTTCCTTCCAGTGCTGCCACTGATCCTCCTGGCGCTGAAAACACGGCTCATCGACGTTATCCGCGACCTGATGACCTTCACGATTGGCTTCCTTATCTGCTTCAACGTCCTCTATCTTGTTCGAATAGCCGCCATGATCTACCTTGTATAATCTACGTGGCAAAAAGGGCCCTCGACATTCCCACCATGCCGAGGGCCCCTTTCATCTCGAAGCATTTATTACTAGATGTGGTTTTCGTAGTGCAGCGCCTGTTCCTCAACAAGCTGATTGATTCTCCTGCGCAGCTTCGAGATGCTCGCGGTATTGCTGAACTCTCGGTACAGGAGCAAAGCGATCACGTAGAGGAACACGAAATTAGAGGGGCTTTCGAATCCAAGAAGAGAAGATAGCCAAAAGGCTACCTGGGGAAAAGCGGCCAGCACAACGAAGCTGAAGGCAAAGAAAAGCCAGAACACGGAGTCCAGCACCTCGATCTGCGCCTTCCTCAGCTTCCTGATGACAAAATACAAAACCAAAAGCGCCCCGAGCAGGAGGACGGCTCTAAGCACAATAGACATTATTCAATCACCTAAACCACTGGACAAAGAGGATAGAAATGCAAGCCCGCGCCATATAGGCGATCGATTTGGGGATGTTCAAGTAGCTCTCCCCCGCCTGCCTCTCGCGCATTTCAACCTGGACCTCGCGAACCTTGGCACCTTTTCTTATGAGAAGGGAGATGGATTCCGGCTCTGGATTCAAAGAGTCGTCGGTAGCGAAGCGTTTGATCATCGCACGGTTGAACAGCCTCATGCCAGACGTCGGGTCGGAAACGCGCTTCCCGGTAGTCAACTTGATCGCAACCGTAATGACACGCGATCCGATCATGCGAGCAGATACTTCCTTGCATTTCTCGACAAAGCGAGAGCCGATTACGATGTCGGCGTTCTCCGATTCCGCACATTCGAGCATTTGGGGGATAAACTTCGGACAGTGTTGCCCGTCCGCATCAAACTGAATAGCGTAGTCGTAGCCGTTTCGAAGAGCGTATTTCATTCCAGTTTGAAACCCCACGGTGAGGCCAGAATTCACCGGCAGGGAGACATATCGGTAGCCGCGCTGTTGGCAGATACGCTCAGTTCCGTCTTTGGAGCCGTCGTTGACGACCAGGTACTCGATGCCCGGCAGCGCTGCCGTGAGCTCGTCTACAGTCGATTCGATCGACTCTTCTTCGTTGTAAGCCGGAATGATAACCAGCAGATGCTTGTCGTTCAATACTACCAATCCGTTTCGTACGTTAAACCTATAAGAGAATACCCCAACGGTTACACATCGGAAACTCCCGTTATCAGGCAATAGATAATCGACAATAGCTGAGCTGTCCAGCCCGCCGACACGAGAAGCCGCGGATGCTAACCCATGCCTCACCTCGCCCGCAGCTAAGACAAAACCAAGTTGGTTAGAAAGCGGCTCTATCCAAACGCCCGTGACCGGATGCCTGCTTTGCGGCGAGACGGCGCAAGGCATCAAAGACGCGCCCAGTAAACTCATGGCACTTATCGTCCTGCCTATTGCGGAACTCCTGGTTGCGACGGAATTCAGAGACAGGGACGGCGCCCGCGTTCACCAAGCAAAAGAGAAGCGCTAGGAGCTTCTCCTCCTCGCCCTCAAGGTAATGACGATGCCCACGATGGAGAGAACCGATGCGATCGCACTCGTTAAAATCGAGTTGGCGGTTGGGCCGTTCATGTTAAAAGCGCTCTGCATGGGGGCAAGCGCAGCGAGCATCGACAAGAAAACGATCGCGCTGTTTATGAGCGAGAGTCGGTAGCCCTTAAACGCGATAAGCAGGTCGCCCATAAAGTTCGAAAGGCCGAGAAGGACCGCCGAGAGCGCCATCGGCGGCACCAGATACAGATATTGGTTGATAGACTCGCCATACATAATGCGAATGACGGGAGGCCCGACGAAGGCCATTCCCGCTACGCCCACGACGCCGATAGCAAGGACACCGACCGCAGACATTGAGAACAGCTTCTTGAGAGAGTGAGATCCGACACCTTGGAACGCCTCGGAGAAGTACCCGATAAGCGGTGCGTACACAAAAGAGATGCCCGACTGGACAATTGCGATAGGGGACGCGATGGAAGAATACGCACCCAATGCAGCCGCGCCCATTTCGGAGGACAGGAACTGGCGTGGAAGGGACGGCACCGCGGCGACGATAAGACCGCTCGCCACGATGGGAAGACAGCTCTTCCCAAGATCGACGACCATTTTGCGGCTCACCTCAAATTTGAGATCAACCAAGCTCCTTGTACGAGGCAAGTCGAGGAATAGGCCGATTGCAAGCGTGGCAACCGCCATCAGAAATAGTGTCAGCACGAGGTTCCCCATTGCCGAGAATACGCATGCGAACACTGCAAGGGAGGCCAGCCCCTGCAAGGCCACGGATTGGCCGACGTAATCCATTCTATGGTTCACCTGGTCGGTCGTATGAAGACAGCTGATCACAAGACTCGACGTCTTCCAGAACGTGAACGTGCACACCACGGGAAGACACCCCGCCGCGCCCGTGGCCAACGAATACAAAACGATTGCGGCGAACGCCCCGGCACACGTTATCAAACGAAAAGAAATGTACTCGCCGGGCGAATACTTACGCTCGACATCCGACAACTGGTATAGATCCGAACGGAAAACAGCAACCGGCACGAAGATGGCGTATATCGAGAATGCGAGTGAGTACGCGCCGGCATCGTCAAAGTTTGTCGAGAGACGAACGATCAGAATGGACACGAGCCACTGGGCGGCCAGTCCGATAACCGACCCTACGGTGTTCCACAGCATGTTGCCGCCAATGGAGAGACCCTTGTTCTTGTCTTTCATGCGCCTCCTGCTCGGTGTCCACAAATGCGTCGAAGCATTCGTCATAACAGGTTGAAACGATAGACCTCTTGGCTTTCATCAACAAGAAGCCAGCAAAGGTCACATACTAATCCAATGGTAAAGCGTGCGCAGTTCAAAACACGGGCAATGTTGTCGAAAATGTCCGTGTCAACGTTCTCGATGAACTGCGGATCGAAGCCCCTCAACTGATCGAGCGAGTCGAACTCGTTAATAACACCCTCCTCATAGGGGCGAATCTCCATATCAAGCTCCTTGATATGCTCGATATACAGGTCTTCCCACAGCTTATCGGCGGTACGAGAAAGAGGACACTCCCTCTCGAGAATCTCTCGCATGGTTTCAGAGTAATCCTTGTCGAAATAAACATGGCCCAGCATGTACCATGCATGCTCTCCGCCAACCGTCACATCGACGATGCGGTTGTTGGAACCGGTCGCCATGCACCATTCTTTCGTAGGACCCTCAGACCACTGGGCGGCGTAATACGCCTTCCACACGTAGGACTCAAACGGGTCTCGGTAAAGTAGTCGTTGGATGAGCACACGTACGTATTTGAAAGGCGGTCTCTCACCAAGTAGAGAGACGCATTGTTATTCTTCTCGGCATATTCGCTATTGACCACAATAGACACGCCGAACTTGCTCTCGAGATAGAAGAATTACTCCTTCTTGTAGCCAACCACGATGGTTATGTTGGAAATCCCCATCTCCTGGAGCTGGCGAATCTGCCGCTCGATGAGCACCTCGCCGCGAACGCGCAGGAGGCCTTTGGGCTTCTCGTAGGAAATGGGGGCGAAGCGTGACGACAGCCCGGCAGCGAGAATGATGGCGTTTTCGACCTTGAAGGGATGCAGAGCCTCGAAACCCTCAGGGGTCAGACGGCCATCCTTGGCAAAACTGGCGTCCTCGAGCTCGCGTATGACCTTGTTGACGCTGTCTAGGGACAAGCCAGTCTTCGCCGTGACTTGCCGTTGACTCGCTTCTGGAATTTGAGCCAATGCGACCAACACATAGAATTACTTTTTAGACAGATTCATATCGACTCAGGTGTTCAAACTTCGACTATCCGATTACAATATGAACGCGTGTTCGTTGTTAGTCTCTTCTTTCTGATTTGAACATAGATACAGGCTGTACAATATCGGTGCATCACATCGCGAAGCCCAGCATGTTTTTAGTATTGAAGGTAATGATGTTTGTTAATGACTCACCCCTTACCCAGCAGAAAGCCCTCGAGCTCCTGCAACAAACCGAGCTCGAGATTCTCAAAGCGGCATCAGAGGTGTTTGCCGAGCACGATATCCGCTGGTTTCTCGATGGAGGCACACTGCTCGGCGCAGCCCGGCATCAAGGTTTCATTCCCTGGGATGACGATATCGACATCGGAATGCTACGCGAGGATTACGATAAGCTGCTCGCGCTTCCTTCCAGCGCGTTTCCCCATGGCATTTCACTCCACACCACAAAGAACACCCCGGGCTACAGCGCCATGTTCGCCAAGCTGTATATGGATGGAACCGCGTTTGAAACCCAGGAGACCCGCGAGGCGGGTTGCTCACAGGCGATCTTCGTAGACATCTTTCCCTACGATGCGTTGGCTACCGACGAGGCGGTTGCCAAGAGACAACGGCGCTCAGCGAAGCTCTGGCAATCCATCTCGTATCTACGGAGTTCTGGGGCGACCGTCGTCCCCCACAAAGGCGCACTCGGCTCTATTGAGAAAGCCGGTTGCCGGCTTGCTCACCATCTTGTTAAGGCGATGTTCCCCAGGCAGGAGTCCGTCGACGAGCGATTCGAGCGAGCAATCTCGTTACCCAGCATCATCCCGAGCAATTCCGTCCTCCCCTTTGCATGGCCCAACATTAACGGCTACCACGTAGAGGAAATCTTCCCCACAGCTACGTTGCCTTTCAACGGTGTCGAATTCCCGGTTCCCAAGCTTTGGGATGAATACCTCACGCGCATGTATGGAGACTGGCGAGCCATTCCAAAAGTGGAGGACAGAAAAACGCATCTTCCGCTTTACCTTAAATTCAAGAACGGCATGTCCTGGGGCGACGGGGAGTAACCGTGTCTGGAAAAAACTTCGCGATTTTCTCCGCCCAATATCCACCCCATATGGGCGGTGTTGAAATCTTCACTCAAAGCTTAGCGCGCGAGCTCTCCGCCCACGGCAACCATGTGACCGTGGTGGCAAATGACACCGAGGGCGTTGGTGCAGGCAAAACGGATGAGGACGGCGTCGAGGTATTCCGCATGCCCTGTTGGCCACTTATGAATGGACGTATGCCCCTTCCCAAGCACAGCAGAGCAACCCGAGCGCTCCGTCGCGAGCTGTTCAGCCGCAAATGGGACGGAGTGCTCGTCAACACGCGGTTCTACCTCCACTCTCTTCTGGGCATGAAGCTCGCCATGAACAGTAGATTGGTCCCCGTTGTGCTCGACCATGGATCGGCGCACCTTTCTGTCACGAGTCCCGTGGTAGACGCTGCAATCCACTGCTACGAGCACGCCATTACGGCTTACGGGAAACTACAATACGCCCCCGCTTACTACGGCATTTCCAAAATGAGCAGCACGTGGCTCGAGCATTTTGGCATTACCAGCTCTGGCGAGATCAACAACTCTATTGACGCCGATGCCTATGTTGGACGAGCGTCTAGCAGGAACTTCCGAGCCGAACTAGGGCTTGAAAACCGCTTTGTTATCGCATTCACGGGGCGACTGATTCCCGAAAAGGGCATTGACGCGATTATCGAGGCAAGCTCCGACCCTCGCCTACAGGAGCGGGAAGTCGTGTTCTTGCTTGCGGGCGATGGACCCCTGATGCCCAAAGTAAAAGATGCCGAGGGAGACTATCTCCATGCACTCGGACGCCTCGATTCGTCCGATGTGGCGTCGTTGCTTCTACAATCCGACGCCCTTTGCCTGCCCACGAGGTCGGAGGGCTTTTCTACTACACTCCTAGAAGCGGCAGCATGCGGATGCCCCGCAATCGTGACCGATGTCGGCGGCGCTCGAGAGCTCATTCCAACCGGCGAATACGGAACCATCATTCCAGATATGTCTGCAGATTCGATTGCCGAAGCAGCTGCAACCTTGGCCGACAATCGCACCGTGCTTGAACAGCAACGAGTAAACTGCGCACGCTGGGTTCGGGAGACGTGCAGCTGGTCGGCCACAGCAGACGCACTTGAAAAGGCTTGGAGCACAGCTGCTTTGCGACACTAAGACGCCTTTGAAATAGATGTTGATGAATACGACGGCTCCTCCATCTTGGACGATAAAGGAGCCGTCGTCATTAACCTGTTATACGAGAGCGCCGGATCCGTTGAAGTAGTAGCCACCAAAACGATGGCCAACTATACGAGAAAAGGAAAACTCTAACAATTAGAGATCTACCGCTTTCTACTCAAGAGACCAAAAGCCCTTGATTGCCAAGTAGCTTTTACGCACTTGCGCAATCAAGGGCTGTTATTTGCCGCCGCTAGGTTTTACGCCACCCGTGACGATGCCCTTTGTTCTAGCGAACCCATTTGCCATTACCATCCACGTAATAAGAGCCAATCCACTGATTGGTCGCCATCGCGCCCGAGCCGGTAAGGTAGTAGTCGCCGACCCAACAATCCCGCAGCATGGCGCCGGAACCGTTGAAATAGTAGTACGCGCCATCGATCTGCCGCCAGCCGGTCGCCATCGCGCCGGAGCCCGAGAACCAGTACCAGGCGCCGCCGATGCTCTGCCAGCCCGTGCGCATGGCGCCCGATCCGCCGAGGTAGTACCACGCGCCGCCCGTGAGCTGCCATCCGGTCAGCATGGCTCCGGAGCCCGAGAACAGGTACCAGGAGCCATCGACCTGCCGCCAGCCCGTGGCCATGACGCCAGAGTCGTCAAACCAGTACCACGTGCCGCCGATCATCTGCCAACCGGTCCTCATCGCGCTGCTCGACGGGTCGAACCAATACCAGGAGCCGTCGACCAGCGCCCAGCCCGCCTTGGCGTAGCCGTTATCGTCGAAGCAGTAGCGAGCCCCGTCGATGTCCTTCCAGCAAGACTTCAAGTAGGAGCCGTCGCCGTATTGATACCACCACTTACCCGCGCTGCCTTTCCAGGTGCCGCTCACGACGGGATCGGGATCAGATGAGTCAATAATAAGCCCGTAATAGGCCGACCCCACTGCGGCACGATCGTTTGAAAGGACCAGGACGTAGTATGTACCGGGCTCAAGTGTGCCAAAGTCGAGGCCCGTCAGCCGCTCAGGGTCGCTTTTGGCAACGATGTCATGCCCCGTATCGCGATTAACGAGAGTATCCCCCTGGGCATCCGTAAGAGCAAACATCAGCCGGGCGTTAGCGGCCAAGCTCATAGAGTAATGGCCACGCTTGGTCACTGTGAACTTGAAGTAATCGATGTCGCCAAACCCGCCATTAATCGCATAGTAGTTCGATCCGGCAAAAAAGCGCCCAATCTCGATGGGGGTGGCGTCTCCAGCAATAGTGTGGCCATCCCCTGCCCCGCTGTTATCCTCTACCTCGTAGATTGTGTCCGCGGGCTCATCAAAACGAGTCATGGAATAGCTTGCGTAAACAGAGCCACCGTAAGACTCAGGACTACCAAAAAACTCAAAATAAAATGTACCTGCCGGGAGGGCAAAGAAACCATAGTCACCGCCATCCGAGGGGGCCCATGCTTCCATAATGTCACCGTTCTCGTTTTGGATGGAGCAGAGAACCGAATCGATGCTCCAGAGGCCCGTGCGGATGCGGACCATGCCGCCTCTATCGAGGACAATACGATACTTGGTAATGTAAACTTTCTTCTCGGTCCAACCAGTGGAAACAGTTTTACCCTCGACCATATCCTGATCGAATTCGATCACTGGTCGCACAATCTTAAAGGTCATCTCATGCTTGCCGTTGAAGTTGCCCTTGCCCGTTACCGTGACATGAGCCGTGCCGACCTTAACGTTGTCGGAATAAGACAGATCGTAGTCTTTGCCCTTGACAAGCGTCTTGCCGTTGAAACGAACAAGAACATCAGGCTCAATCGCGTTGCGAGTGTAGGAAGCATCATCAATCGGCGCGAAATAGGCGTCGTTAATGTTAGCCGGAAGAATATTGAAGCTTGTCGACGCCTCTCCGATATAGCTGGAATAATACATGCACTCGCGCGCAGCGATTACAGCCTTGCCGACGTTGATGTTATTCGAATAGAGGAGGCTGCACTCCCTTATCTGGTCGACCTCTGCGCCAGATGCGTTCCTAAGCACCACGCGGGGGTAAATCTCCGAGCCCGTGTAGACCTGATCCTCGATTTTGTCGAAGCTGCATTCCGAAAGCAGTGAACGGTCGAGCGACTCAACGATGGGCACCTCGACAACAACACTGCCCGTATAGCGCCCAATACCAGTCACGGTCACCAAGCCGTTGCCGACCTTATCGCAATTAGCATAGGAGAGGTTGTAGTCCGCGCCTTCAACAAAGGAAGAAGAGCGCCTAAGCTTGGGAGCCAAAGCAAAGCCGGGCTTAAGCTGATACGCAGACTGTTCAAAGTCATATTTCGAAAGTGAGAGATCCGCAACGGAGAGCTTGCGAACGATATTGAACCCGAAGGTCTGAGAACCAGCAAGCCCGTTGATACCGCGCACAACAACCGTGGCAGAGCCAGGCTCAGTATTAGAGCGGTAGCTCACCTCGTAATCGACGCCATTTCTCAACTCGACGTGAACGCCAGAGTCGTCATAAAGATACGCACTGACAGTCGGCTCAATTGCAGAGCCGGTGTACATAAAGCTGGATTTGCCACCCTTTTCCACATACGAGAATCTATCTGCACCAGCAGGCGGATTAATGACAACGTTGAAGTCGGAAAGGCTGAAGTCTCCCTTGCGCAAGACACGGAATTGAGTGCGGACCTCGCCCTTATACCTACCATGACCGGTAACGATAGCCGTGGCCATACCAGGATTGATGTTATCCACAAAGGAAACGGTGTAGTCGCGACCCTCGATCGGTGCATCCTCAGATCTCGAAGCACCACCGTTTCCGCAGGCCTCATCAACACTCTCGGTATTCAGGCGAACATCGACCTCGGGACGCACCTCATCGCCGGTATAGAAAGTATCGGAGGCAAGAACATAACAGTAGGCATTCAAGTCGATAGCATCGGCAATATCGAAATCGACTGTTTTGCTACCAATATAATCGCCCGTACCGTTGATAGTGGCATGACCAGTTCCCACGGCATTGTTATCTGCATACGTCACCTTATAGTCAACGCCCTCGCGGAGAACAGCGCTGCCATCCTCGGTCGAAACGAAAACGCGGGGTTCAACTGCACTCCCCTTATACAGATAGACATTCCGCCTAGTCGTAACGCGACACTCCCCAAGATCGCCCTTCGCAATCTGGAAGTAGACGGTCTTTTCGCCAGTAAAGTTACCCTTACCCTTTATGGTGACAGAAGCGGTCCCTACCTTCCCGTTATCGAAATAGGAGACGTCGAAGTCTTGGTCCGCGGAGAGCTCTTGCCCACCGAAAGTCACCGAGACGCCAGGTTCGGCCTTACCATCCTTGAGAAGACAGGGAGAAATAGGAGCTATGTCGGCAGAATTGATATCAGCAGGAAGGATCCTGTATTCAACCGTCTTGTTCTCGGTCGTGCCGTCTTTCCAGCAATCAAGAACGGGATCATCAAGGGCAAGCTCGACAGAATACTGCCCCATATTGACACCGCCGGCGTTTTTTACAGCATGAATGCCATCAAAACTGACCGAAGGAGCCTGAACAGAGCCAGAATAGACAAGGTCCTTAATAGTAGGAACATCGATTATATTACGGCCGACAAATACCGATACTTCGATTCCCCTTACGACCTCGTAGTTATTGGCGTCGGACGGAGTGTACGTCGTTTTAATGACCTTTTTTCCATACCAATCGATACGCATGCCCGGATCCGACCAGGAGAATCCTTCGGGAAGTTTAACGTCAGAGAGCTTTTTTCCGTAAACGCCCTTAAGCGTAGCGGGGACCGTGTAGCTCGGCTTGGCCTTCGCGATGGAGAACGGCACCTCGCACGTCCCGGTGTAGAAGCCGGAGCCCTTCACGAGGGCGGCCGCCTTGCCGGCCGCGACGTTGTCGCGGTACGAGACGGTGAAGGAGCCCCCGGGGACCACCTCGGAGGTGACGGCGGGCTCATGGGCGCTGCCGGTGTAGACGAGGCCGTCCGCGTCGATCGAGAACATCGACGCCTCGACGGGCCTGGTCACGCGGACCTCGACCTCGATGCCCTCGGCTCCGGTGTGGTTGCCGTCGGGCGCGGCATATTTGCACCTGAAGGTGTTCTCCCCGGGGTCTCCGACGGGGAGCGACGGGACCTCCCAAGAGAAGCCGTCGGGGAGCCTCACGTCGGAAAGATTCTGCCCGTAGACGGCCTTGAGCCCGCTCGGGACCGTGTAGGACGGCTTGGCCTTCGCGATGGAGAACGGCACCTCGCACGTCCCGGTGTAGAAGCCGGAGCCCTTCACGAGGGCGGCCGCCTTGCCGGCCGCGACGTTGTCGCGGTACGAGACGGTGAAGGAGCCCCCGGGGACCACCTCGGAGGTGACGGCGGGCTCATGGGCGCTGCCGGTGTAGACGAGGCCGTCCGCGTCGATCGAGAACATCGACGCCTCGACGGGCCTGGTCACGCGGACCTCGACCTCGATGCCCTCGGCTCCGGTGTGGTTGCCGTCGGGCGCGGCATATTTGCACCTGAAGGTGTTCTCCCCGGGGTCTCCGACGGGGAGCGACGGGACCTCCCAAGAGAAGCCGTCGGGGAGCCTCACGTCGGAAAGATTCTGCCCGTAGACGGCTTTGAGCCCGCTCGGGACCTCATAAGAAGGCAAAATGGGCACAATAGTAAAGTGGTAGTCGATTAACTGACCAGCGTAAGGTCCACATCCAGACACCACAATACGCGCGCATCCCGCATCTATATTATTTTCATAAGAAATCTGATAATCAGTACCCTCAGACAAAACAGGGCTAGTAACCGTCGGACGTATTTCACCGCCCGTATACTTATAAGGCTCGGAAAGATCAATGCTAAATAGGCTAGGCTTTAGCTTCTTTTCAGACTTTAAGATGATTGGAATACCGCGCACGGTATTATAGTTTGCTGAGTCTGCCGGCGTATATTTCACTGTGAAAGACGAAACGTCACCAACTGAAAGAATCCTGCGCTCAGTATTGCCCTCCCATGAAAAACCAATCGGCAAATCAATATCCTCGAGCGCCTCTCCATACGCGCAATCGATGGGAGCCGGCGCTTCATAAGCAGGGGCGGCCTTCTCGATCATAAATGTAAAGGAGACACTTTGGCCGATACAGGCGCCTTGACCGACGACTTTCAGATGCGCCTCTCCGGCATTTACATTAGAGTCGTATTCACAGGTATAATCTTCACCCTTAACGAGATCGCTAACGACTGTTTTCTCGTGTTCCGAACCATCGTATATTACGGAAGATGTATCCACAGATACAGTTGTGGGCGTCAATTCCTTTTGCCAGATATAGACGCCACTGTCCCCCTTGATCTCATCAAGGCCACGAAATGCGTGCCCATTACCAAGATTGACCCATTTGCCCGTAAATAAGCCGGAATTTTCAGGAGTACAAAACGTGTCATCTGGCTGAGATTTATGAAGTCTGAAGCCATTTCCGACGCTAATCCGCTTTAATGAATTTACACCTCTGAACATATAGGCATTCTCAGTAAAATACTTTGAACTGAATGTAAGCCCTGAAATATCTATAGTCTCCAAAGAGCTGCAGCCAGTAAAGGCGTTAGAAGAACTCTTCAATGCAGAAGGAAACGAACCTGGCATTAAAAAAGTTTCCAGCATTTCGTCGCCAGAACAAACAAATTCGATGGTCTCAAGAACAGGTGAAGAAAAGCCGCGCAGATCAACGTGCCTCAAAGAGTCACAATCAGCAAAAGTATCTTTAAGACACCAAACTCTTGTCTGTCCCAAACTTCCTAAAGAAATGGATTCAAGTTTTCCACAATAACGAAATGTCGACTCCAGGCTCTTGAGCGACCGCGCATTTAAGTTTTTAAACTTTATGCTTTTGAGCTGAGTACACCACAAGAACATTTCCTTCATACTCAAAAGCTCCGGAACGCAAAAAGAGGTCAAATCTAAAGTCTGTATTGCACGTGCATCGGAAAACATGTGTTCCATATTGGTGACTCGCGTGGTGTCGAAGGATGAGACATCAACCCCGGTAACACCAGACCGCTCAAACATACCGCGCATGCTAGTAACATTGCTTGTTTCAAAAGAGCTCAAGTCGAGCGTCAAGTTTTTCCCGAAACCGTAAAACATGTAGGACATGTCCGTCGCTGTAGACGTGTCCAATCCTGACAAGTCCGCACTGGCAACATTCCCCAAGCCGGAGAACACCCCACTTGTGGTGTTACCCGTCGCAACGACACCCTTTTCAACTAAAACAGCAGTAATCGAGTCGCTATATTCGCGCCAAGGAGCTCTTGCAAAATTGTCAAGCTCAGCACTTGCGAGATTATTTCGGGGGCGAATGATCAAAATACCGTCTGAATCAATCATCCATTCACAAAGGCCACACTTGGCCCATGGGGCAATCTCATTCTTAGCTTCCAACGATTCGACCTGAGAATCCAAATTGGAGCGGCCATCTTTCGCACGCTGCGCCAACGATTCACAAGCTCCCTCACGGCCATCGACCGAAGAACTCGAAGTCGTCTTAGCCTCATTTTCCCCAGAAGAAACAGGAGCTGCCTCATTCGAGCTCTCATCAGTAGAGGAAGCATTGGGTGATTCATCCGCTGCACCTGCGCCCTCTTCGCCGGCAGAAATCTCGACATAGTCGCTCCCCCGCTCCATGCCAAGAGCGATTGCCTGAACAGGGCACTGTTGGAACAAGAGTGCGGTGGTAACAACGAGCAGAACAGCTACGCATGCGCACTTGCGGAGGGCTTTCATAGCACAGGTCCTTCTTCTCGCGGGGTGTAACTCATCCACTCTCGATGGTACGCCCCGTGCGCGGATCAAATGTTGAGCAACAAATGCGAGCGGCTGTATTCCTACGACGAGCGGACGTAAAAAGAGCCCACCCGCCCTCGTTGCGGGAGGGCTGAAGGGCGCGGAAGGGGCCGGACTGCAGGCGCGGGCCCCGGCTGGGAGCGCTAGGCAGAGCGAATCCCCGGGAC
>OLPZ01000603.1_pt1 | contig 28317 bp, 28 predicted proteins | sample 1672711 | NCBI WGS metagenome assembly OLPZ01 (sample SAMEA3136716, study PRJEB25190) | human gut metagenome
AGCGTCCCATTATATACCCTCATGGATTTAGCGTACATTTTGACGAGTCAGACCCCCAAATCGGGCGGATTCGGGGGTCTGGCTCATCTTTATCTACGCTGTCCGGAGCCGCGACCGCCGGCAGCAAGGGCGGCGGCACCCGCCCTACTCGGCCTCGGTCGCCTCCTCGCGGCGGACGACCTCGTCAATGAGGATGGCGTCGCCGTGCTTGGCACCGGCCACGGAGAGGCCCATGAGCACACCCATGCCCGTGATGTAGGCAAAGAGCATGGCAGGGTTGACGTCCATGACCACGCCGGAGAGGATCGGGGTGATGACCTGCGTGGCCATGCTCAAAAGGATGCGATGTGGCTGCACAGGAACTCCTCGGGGTATCAGTTGCAAAGCGTTTGGGCGCACGGCTTTGTGTGGGCGGCCCACAGGTAAACAATTCTATCGAGAGTCTAGCGGATGGGTGCCGCTTATGCGTCGCTGCGCTACACTGGGGCAATCGCGGCGCCGTGTGGGCGCTCGAATCGCTAAGGGGACCAGATGAAAAACACCCAGCAACTTTTGCTGATCAACGACATGTGCGGCTATGGCAAGGTGGCGCTTTCGGCCATGCTGCCCGTGCTTTCGCATATGGGCTACCGCATTCATAACCTGCCTACGGCCCTGGTGTCCGATACGCTCAATTATCCCAAGTTCTATATTCACGACACTACGGAATATGTGCGCGAAAGCCTTGCTATCTGGGAAGACCTGGGCTTTGAGTTCGATGCCATCTCCACTGGTTTTATCGTTACGGAGGAAGAGGCGCGCATCATCTCCGATTTTTGCCATCGCCGCGCAAAGACGGGCACTAAGGTGTTTGTCGACCCCATCATGGCCGACAACGGCAAGCTATATGCCGGCGTGCCGGAGTCCACGATTGGCCTTATGCGAAGCTTGGTAGAATGCGCGGACTGCGCGGTGCCCAACTATACCGAGGCCTGCTTGCTTACCGAGACGCCCATGGAGAATGGACTTACTTCCGAGACGGCCTGTGTATTGGTCGATGCTGTGCGCAACCTGGGCGCTAAGTCGGTGGTCATCACGAGCTGCAAGGTCGACGGGGCAGATGTCATCGCGGGCTTTGACCATACGACTGGCGAGTATTTCACGGTGCCTATCGACATGCTGCCCGTGTACTTCCCGGGTACCGGCGATACGTTTTCCAGCGTGTTGCTGGGCCGCGTGATGCATGGATGGTCATTGGAGCGCGCTTCTGCCGACGCCGCGCGCGTGGTGCGTGAGCTTATTGCTCGCAACGCCGATCAAGAGGATAAGTCTGCGGGCATGCCTATCGAGGCCTGCCTTGACGTGATTGACGGTGAGTAGCGTGACGAGCGAGGCGATGACTGAGGGCGGCATGAGTCTCAAACCCGCCGGTGCGCCACGTGGCAAGCGCCCGCGCATCCGCGTTACCTGCGTGGACCAGCTGGGGGAGTGCCGTTGCCATCATGGTCACAAACCGGGCGATGTCTTTGATTTTGATCGCGACCGCGGCAAGCTCTGCCCCATGGCCTGCCATGTGGGATTTCCCTATATCGATATTCTTCGCTATGGAGGTACTGTTCCCGGCAACGAGGCCGGTACGGCCAAATTCTGCTGCCCCGAGGTCGATACCCTCAACGTCTTTTTGGCCGAGGTCGTGGAGTAGTTCGGGTCCGAGCGTCCCGATTGGTCGCAAAGAGATTTCGACGAGAGCCGAGCTCTCTCATTGCAAGAAGTCGTCCTTAGAGCGTCTGCAGAAATTCTAAGGACAAGTTCTCGTTCTTGCACAGAACAAAAAGCGGGGCGCACCTCAATTGAGATGCGCCCCGCATTACTTGCTATGCCGCAAAGGCTTACATGGCAAAGTCGCCGCCGATGAGGCGGGACACGGACTCCTCGTTATACACAGCGGCGATAGCGCTGGCAAACTCGTCGGCCACGGTGATGGTCTTGATCTTGCCGCCAACCTCGACGGGGATGGCGTCGGTGACCACGCACTCCATGATAGGGGCGTTGTTCAGGCGCTCGATGGCCTTGCCCGAGAAGATGCCGTGGGTGGCGCACACGTAGATGTCGCCGGCGCCCAGGGCTTTGAGCTCGCGGACGTTGGCGCACAGGGTGCCTGCGGTATCGATCATGTCGTCGTTGATGATGCAGGTCTTGCCCTTGATGTCACCGATGATGCCCATAACCTCGGCCTGGTTGTGGTGCGGGCGGCCCTTGTGGGCGATCGCGAGGTCGCAGTCGAGCATATCGGACAGCTTCTTGGCTGCCTTGGCACGGCCCACGTCGGGGGACACGACAACGAGGTTCTCCTTGTCGAGGTCCATAGCATTGTAGTAATCGGCGAACAGCGGCAGGGCGGAAAGGTGGTTGACCGGGACGTCAAAGAAGCCCACGATCTGGCCCTGGTGCAGGTCGAGCGTGATGATGTTGTTCACGCCAGAGCACTCGAGCAGGTCGGCGACCAGACGAGCGGTGATGGGCTCGCGGGGAGCGGCCTTGCGGTCCTGGCGAGCATAGCCGTAGTGCGTGATGACGGCGGTGATGGAACGAGCGGAAGCGCGCTTGGCGGCGTCGGCAGCTACCAGCACCTCCATGAGCATGTCGTTGACGTTCTCGCCGGCGATGGACTGGATCAGGAAGACATCGGCGCCGCGGACAGTCTCCTCGTAACGAGCGTAGATCTCGCCATTGGCAAACTGCTCAAGAGCGAGGCCGGAAAGCTCGACCCCCAGGATGTCAGCGATTTTCTGCGCGAGCGGACGGTTGGAAGAACCGGAATACACGCGCATGGTCTTGTAGATCGCCCGCCTTTTGGTGGGATCGTTAGTTGGCATCTGCCCCTACTCCTTAGTACGTACTTGACCCTTGTCGTTGAGCTAGTTGCCCGCGTTGTGGCGCGTGCCCCAGCCCTCTATGATGCACTGCTTGGTGCGCTCGAGAGCAAGCGCGCCATCAGGGACATCCTTGGTAATGGTTCCGCCGGCGCCTGTTACGGCGTCGGATCCGATATTAACGGGAGCCACCATCATAGTATCGGAACCGATGAAGGTTCGGTCGCCAATGGTGGTCGGATTTTTATGTTTGCCATCGTAATTGCATGTGATAGAGCCGGCGCCCACGTTCACGCCCTCGCCCATGGTGGTGTCACCGATATAGGAGAGGTGCGGAACTTTGGAGCCGCGGCCGATAGTGGACTTCTTGATCTCCACGTGCGTGCCGGCCTTAGAACCGTCGAGCATGTGAGTGCCCGGGCGCAGATAAGCGCGCGGGCCGCAGTTGACGTTGTTCTCGAGGACGGCCTCGATGGAGACGGTTTCGTCGACCACGCAGTCGTTACCCACCTGGGTATCGGTAAGACGGCTGTTGGGGCCCAGCTGGCAGTTCTCGCCCACGTGGGTGTTGCCAATCAGGTGCGTCTGCGGCCATACGATGGTGTCGCGGCCAATGGTTGCGTCGGGGCCGATCCATGCCTGCGTGGGGTCGAGGAACGTGACGCCCTCTGCCATCCAATGGGCATTGATGCGGTCGCGAGCGATGGCGGTGAGTTCGGCGAGCTGAGCGCGCGAGTTCACGCCCAGACCGTCGCGGTAGTCGTCACAATGGAAGATGGTGACAGTCTGGCCCGCGCTTTTGAGAATCTCGAGCATGTCGGGCAAATAGTATTCGCTCTGCGCGTTGTCGTTGGTAATCTCGCCGATATGCTGCTTGAGCTGGGCGCCATCGAAGGCGTAGCAGCCGGCGTTGCACTCGAGGAGCGTCTCGGACTGCTCGGTCGTGCAGTCCTTCTGCTCGATGATACGGGCGATGGAGCCGCCTTCGTCGAGCTCAATGCGTCCGTAGCCAAAGGGCTCGGGCGGCGTGAAGGTGAGGGCGGCCGCGGCATAGGTGCCGCCGTCTACGGTCTGGGCGAACTTGGCTACCGTGTCTGCCTGAATGAGCGGCAGGTCGCCATTGAGCACCACAACGGGACCGTTCTCGATGCCGCAAGCCTCGATGGCCACCTTTACGGCGTGGCCGGTACCCAGGCGCTCGACCTGCTCAACCGTCTCGACGGTGACGGGGGAGTTGGCATATGTGTCTTGGAGAAGCGCACGCACTTCGTCTGCATGGCTTCCCACGACAACGATCACGCGGTTGCAGCCAGCGGCGATCGTAGCGTCGACGATCCAGTTGATCATCGGTTTGCCAAGGATCTTATGCGACACCTTGGCGTGGTTGGACTTCATGCGTGTGCCCTCGCCGGCGGCGAGGATGATGGCGGTTGCGTCCATACTTCTCCCGGGTTGTTTGGTATGTACTGCGCGGCGGCACTTGCTGCCGCGGCAGGTTTTGATGATACCGCAGGCGGGGGCGTGAATGGCGTGCGGATGGCACATGGCATCAAGAGCACAGCAAAGATGCGCGTTGGGCATGCGTTATGGGGTTTGCGCATGGCGGCGTGGGGCGTTTTGAGAGCCGTTACAATAGCGAAAGCGAAGGTGACACGGGATGCATGGTCCCGCCGGAGGAGTTTATTGATGCGATTGTTCCAGAGTGCCAGCAGATTGGGCGCGTGCGATGCGGGTTCGCTTCGAGCGACGTTGCGCATGTGGGCTTATGCCCTTGCTGCCGTGGTGCTTTTGATGGCTGGTTTTGCCTCTCCTGTTGTAGCGCGGGGCGCAGATGCTGCCGAATCGACCTTTAATGATCCCTACACCGCATGGGCTGGCTATGCAAGCACTGCGGCAGCGGGCGCTCCGGTGGGCGCTGTGCCCGTCATGGCGCCGGCAAGTGACAAGGTGCTGTGGAGTGCGGACGCGGGCGCTCCGTGCGCTGCTGCTCTTCGTCAACGCGGACAGGCAACCTATCTATATCTTTTGGATAAAACAAGTCTGACCCAGTATGACGCGACGAGTGGCAAGGTTTGCAAGCAGGTGTCACTGCCCGCGCAGTCGCTCGGCTCGTGTATGTTTGCCGACAGCGCTTTGATGATTCCTTTAGTAGACGGCCGCCTGGCGGCATATGACGAGGACCTAACGAGCGCATGGGTTTCTGGCGAGGGTGTGCCGCTGGGCGTAGAGGGCGCAACGTGGAGTTCGTGCTCCACGCCTGTGTACGCTGAGGGTTGCGTGTTCGTGACTTATTCCTATCGGGGGAACGGCTGCTTGGAGACCAGGGTCGCCTCGTTTTCCTCGGTGGACGGGTCGCTGCTGTGGCAGCAGGAGCTTGCGCTACCGAAAGGGGCTTTGCTTGATGGCGTTGCTACGGGCGAAGGCGCTCTGCCTGCAGCGCTTTACTCGCAGGGCCGTTTGCTGGTGAGTGGCGCTAACTCCGTGGCCTATCTGCTCGAAGCTGCTTCGGGCAAGCTGCTCGACAGCGCCGCTACCGCTTCGGCGGGGCTGGCGTCGTATGCCTCGTCAGCATCTGCGAACACGGCGGGAGAGGGCGAGTCCCTTGCCGTTGCGGCGTCCGACGGAACGGTTTGCCTGGTGGGGGCTGCCGATTCGAGCCTGCGGATCGAAAACTCCGTGAGTCTTGGCTGTGCCCTATCTTCCTGCGCCCCGGTGCGCATTGACGACGCGGTGTACGTGGGAGGCTCCGATGGATCTGTCTATCGCCTGGCGAGGGACGGTACCGCGCTTTCGCTGCGCGCCGATGCCCAGATTCCCGTATGTTCCAGCGCAATAAGCGAGTTGCTGCCGGTTGCCTACGGAGAGAAAGCTTCTGCCATGACACTCGGCGTGTATGCCCAGGCGGAGGATGGATCGCTCTTTTATATAGAACAGGCAAACGATTCCAAGGCTTCGGTCCAGCGCATTGCGGGCAAAGAAGGGACGGGGGACGGGCCTGTCGACGCTGCGGCCGCGCCCCTTTCGCATGCGCTGTCGGTAAATCGCGACGGCTCCGTTTTTGCTGTGTCGCGCGGGGAACTAACGGTGTTTGCCGCCGATGAGAGCCGAACGGTAAATACCCCTGTGGGCGGCTCGAATAGTCTCGATACGCTCGGCGCATCTTTGGCAGGTGTCACACTTCCCAATGGCGCGGGCCTCGGTGTTGGTGCTTTGATTTTCATTGCGGCATTTGGCGCATATGCCGTGATTCGCAACAAGGGCGGCCGTCGCTTAAGCGACGAAGGTTTGGATGTCTGGCGAAGCCGAGAGGACGGCAGGCGTTCATGAAACAGCGGTCTTTCTACGTATTCGAAACATCGCATCCCGTCGTGCCGGCGTGCTACGTTATCGTCACGCTTTGCCTTACCATGGCAGCGATGCAGCCGGTGCTGATTGCTATTTCGCTCATCGGGGCATTTGCCGCAAACTGCTGCACGCGTGGTTCGCGCTCGACCCTCGCGGGCCTTCGTTGGCAGCTTCCCGTCATCGCCATCATCGCGCTGTTTAACCCGCTTTTTTCCGCCTCGGGCTCTACGGTTCTTTTTTACCTGGGCGCCCGGGCTGTTTATCTTGAGAGCCTGATGTACGGCTTAGCCATGGGTGGCCTGTTTGTGGCAAGTGCCTTGTGGTTTATGGCTGGCTCTCGTATGTTGACGTTCGATAAGGTTATGGCACTTTTTGGCAATGTGGCTCCCGTGGTTGCGCTGATGATCTCGAGCACGATGCGGATGATTCCGCGTTTTGTGCGCCGGGGGCATCAAATCCTTGCGGTCCAGGGAGCACAGGGCGTGCCGACAGCAGGTGCGGTCGATGCAGTAAAGAGCCGCCTGCGTCTTTCTTCGGTGTTGATGGGTTGGGGTATGGAAGACTCGCTGGAGATGGCCGATGCCATGCGCGCCCGCGGCTGGGGCGCCGCTTCTCGCCGTACTACCTATACGCGCTATCGCTTTCGCGCGCGCGATGTGTATGCGCTCACGGTCTTGCTGCTTGCCGCCGTGCTCTGCTGCGTACTTGCCATGGTGGCTTGTAGCCAGTTCTTGTTCTATCCCGTGCTGAGCCGCCTGGTTGTCTGGTGGGGGTACGTTCCCTATGCCGCATGGATGCTGTTTCCGGCCGCGATGCATGCTGTGCGCTCGAGGAGGTTTGCATGAGCGAGACATTCGATTGGAACGAGACGTCGGCACCCGCTGCGGCCATCGCCGTGGAGGGGCTTACGTTTTCATATCCGCAAGCCAAAGTTCCCGTGCTGCGCGATTTGAACTGGAAAGTTCCCCGCGGCGCCTTTGCCATACTTGTAGGTGGCACCGGATCGGGCAAGTCGACATTGCTTTCGCTGCTCAAGCCGCAGATTGCGCCTGCGGGTACCCGCGAGGGCTCGCTTGCGGTGGGCGGCGTTGACGTTGACCGGCTCGACGACGCACAGAGCGCGCGGAGCATAGGCTATGTATTTCAGAATCCCGATAATCAGATCGTGTGCGAGAGCGTTTGGCACGAGATGGCATTTTGCCTTGAGAATCTAGGTACCCCGCAAGACAAAATGCGTCGCCTCATAGCCGAGACCAGCTACTTCTTTGGCATCGACGATTGGTTTAGACAGAGCACCGATTCGCTTTCGGGCGGTCGCAAACAGCTGCTCGCCCTTGCCTCGACGCTTGTGGCGCAACCGTCGCTGCTATTGCTCGATGAGCCTACTTCGCAACTCGATCCGGTGGCCGAGCGCAATTTCCTTCATGCCCTCTTTCGCATCAACCGCGAGTTGGGGTGCACCGTGGTGGTGGCTACGCATGCCCCACGCGCGATGGTTGACTATGCAACCTGTGCGTTTGAGCTTGTAGATGGGCAGGTGCGAGAGATTCTCGATATGGAAGCGCTGCGCACGCGGGAGCCGCTGGCGGGTGCCGGCAAGACCGTGCCCCCGCGGGTGCAGGGGGAAGACGCTCCTTGCGCGCTCACGTTTAGCGATGCCTGGTTTAGGTATGATCGCGAATCTCCCTGGGTGCTGCGAAACCTCGACCTGCGTGTTGCCAAGGCGCAAATCCATGCGTTGGTAGGCGGCAACGGCTGCGGTAAATCGACGTTGCTCACGCTTGCGGCAGGCTCGTCGCGCCTCCAGCGTGGCAAGGTGCGTGCTGGAGATGGGCGGCGCGTGCTGCTGCCGCAGGACCCCCGCGCCCTGTTTGCCGCCGAGACAGCATTTGACGAGCTGATGGAGTGGTCCGGCCAGCTTGGCTATGGCGAGGAAGAGGTGCATCGGCTGCTGGAGAAGCTGGGCCTTACGGCACAGGGGTCTGTGCATCCGTACGATCTTTCGGGCGGTCAGCAACAGTTGCTTGCCATCGGCAAGCTGCTGCTGGCAAAACCGGACGTGCTGCTGCTCGATGAGCCCACTAAGGGATTGGACGCGCAGGCGCGCGCAAAGGTCGCGCATGTGCTTCTTGACCTTCAGGCTCAGGGCAAGACCGTGCTCATGGCGTCGCATGACCTCGATTTTGTGCAGCAGGTGGCCGACACAGTATCCATGATGTTCGATGGCGAGATTGCCTCTACCGAACCCGTAACGACGTTTTTTGCCAACAATGTGTACTACCGGCCGTAAAGGAGCTCGCGTGTTTGCTCGCATATGGCGCTACGTAGAGGGGCCGATGCTCTTGCTTGTGCCGTTGTGCATGGGCTTCATGCTGTATCTGGGCATTGCTCAGGCGGCTCTCTTAATGCTTGCGATGGTGGTGCTTGTGCTCGCCATGTTCTTTGCGGGCTACGAGGCGAGTCGCCCGGCGCTGCGGCAAATCATGCCCACGCTCGTGCTGGCTGCCTTGGCTGCTGCGGGACGCATCCTGTTTGGGCCAATTCCCGATTTCAAGCCTGTTTCTGCCATTGCTATCATCGCGGGCGCCTGTTTGGGCGCGCGCTCGGGATTTATGGTCGGTGCGCTGGCGGCTCTCACCAGCAATTTCTTTTTTGGCCAAGGTATGTGGACGCCATGGCAGATGTACGCCTGGGGCGTGGTGGGCTACGTGGGCGGATTGCTCGCCCGCGCCGGAGCCTTTAGGCGTGCAAATGGCAGTGTTCGCATGCCGGCGCTACTTGCATATGGCGCCGCTTCGGGGTTGCTGTACGGCGTGATTATCAACGCGTATGACGTGATTGGCTTCGTTCAGCCCCTCACGGTGGCGGGCGTTATCGCGCGCGTCTCTGCAGCGGTGCCGTTTGACCTTACGCACAGCGCTGCCACCTGTGTATTCCTTGCCGCGCTCTATGTTCCGTGGACGCGCAGAATCGACCGCGTGGTGCAAAAGTACGACTTGCGCGCTGGCGAGTGACCCGGCGGCCCGGCGTACTTGGGGAGATCCGCGGTGGCTTGGACTAGCCTGCGCGGCGCGGCGGTGCGGCCACGCGGTAAAGCAAAACCCGCGCACAAACGTTCACTTTTCCTTATTTTTGGCGAAAAGTTGCCGTTTGTGCGCGGGTTTTGAATGCCGAGGAACTTGCTGCCGGCTCGCCGAGACCGATTGCCGTTTTGACAAGATTGCCCTGCGTGTGGCCCGTGCCTGCCGAGGGACTTGCTAGTGACCCGCTTTGGCCGGCGACTCGCCCGGACGCGCCGCCTACTCCACGGCCACCTGCTTGCCCTTGCGTACCTCGGCCGCATGGGTGACGTTGAGCAGCGTCAGACCAAGTAACGAGGCGGTGACGCTTGCGGCAAGGACGGCGCATTTTGCCGCCAACTGCTCGGGGCCGGAGCTAAACGACAAGCCCGAAATCAAAATGCACATGGTAAAGCCCACGCCGCCCAGGACTCCCACACAAAGCATCTGCCCCCATGTAGCGCCTTCGGGCAGAGGCGAAAAGCCAATCTTCACGCTCAGCGCCGTGACGGTGATGATGCCAATGGGCTTGCCCAAAACCAGGCCAAAGAAGCAACCCAGGGCCACCGGGTCGCTCACCACGCTTGCCATATCGACGCCAACAAGCCTGAGCTGGGCATTTGCAAAGGCAAAGAGCGGCAGGATGATAAAGTTGACCGGCGTGGCGATGGTTGTTTCCACGCGCTGCAGCGGCGGCGTCACGCGATGCATGATGTTTTCCACGCGCTTGGCGGTGTGCGTGAACTCGTGCTGACCCAGCACGTGCATCTGCGGGTCATAGATGTCGTCGAGCTCGTCGCCGCGATCGCTTAACCAGTCCTTGACCGAATCGAGGCGAATGTCAGAACGTGCGGGCAAGAAGAATGCCAAGATCACGCCGGCGAGGGTGGCATGCACGCCCGAGTTGAGCATACAAAACCACAGCAAGATGCCGAGCACCACGTAGTAGCGTGCATGGAATACCTGCAGCACGTTGAGCAGGCCCAGCAGCACGCAGACGCCAACGGCTGCGGCGAGCCAGGGAATGGAGGGCGTCTGCCCATAGAAGAGCGCGATCACGATGATGCCCAGCAAATCATCGGCGATGGCGAGCGTGGAGAAAAACACCTTTGCGGCGGGTGCCACCTTGTCTCCTGCAAGCGACATGATGCCCAGTGCAAAGGCAATATCGGTCGCGATGGGCACGGCCCAGCCGTCAATGTTGCCACCGGCGTTAAAGACGCTGTATATCAAGGCGGGCACAGCTACGCCGCCACATGCTGCGAGGATGGGCATGAGTGCATGGCGTGGGTTGGTGAGGACACCGGCGGTGAGCTCGTATTTGAGCTCGATACCTACGGAGAGGAAGAAGATCGCCATGAGGAAGTCGTTGATAAAGCCCTCGAGCGAGATGCTTCCGATAAAGGGCCCTACCTGCACGGCGAGAGGCGCCTCGAGGAATTCACGCACGGCAAAGTAGGCGTTGGTATTCGCCACGATCACTGCCACGATGGCGGCAAGCACCATGGCTGCCGCGGCAATAGTGCCGTTGCTGGTGATGCGCTGGATGGCGGGCTTGCGCGCGTACCGGCGTGCAACGGCCGGGACGGCGACGATCTTTGACTGCGGAGTTGCTGCCGTGTTGTGCCCAGTTGCGTTTGATGTGCTCATAAGCTGCTCCTCTATGGCGCAACTCGGCAGTTTGCGCCCTCTCTCACACTTTGCCGCCCTTTGTTATAACCCCGTCGGCGTCATGCACGCTTGCTCACCGCGGTCGGAAACATATAAATTGCCGCCGCGTTACGCTCCTGTTTCGACCGTTGGATGGCAAGATCTTTGTCTACGGAGTCGAGAAGGTTTTTAAGGTTCGTACCGGCGAGGAGGATCTGCTGGCACTGACCGATAGAGAAGAGTGGCGGCTCGATAAAAACGAGTACGGGCGCCTGCCGCACTGTGCGGTGGGCGCCCATTTTTGTGTCGAGAGGCTGCGGCGAGCAATGATTGTGGCGGCTAGAGTTCGATCTCGAGCGTGACCGGGCAGTGGTCGGAGCCAAAGATGTCATTGCGGATGCCCGCGCCGCGCACGTTTTGGGCAATCTCGTCGCTCACCAAGAAGTAGTCGATGCGCCAGCCGGCGTTGTTCTTGCGTGCGTTAAAGCGGTAGCTCCACCAGCTATATGCGCCTGTGACCTCGGGGTTGAGCGAGCGCCAGGTGTCGGTGAACCCGGCGTTCAAAAGATCGGTGAACTTGCCGCGTTCCTCGTCAGAAAAACCGGCGTTGCCACGGTTGGCGCGAGGGTTCTTAAGATCGATTTCCTGATGGGCTACGTTGAAGTCGCCGCAGGTGACAACGGGCTTGCCTTCTGCTTCCAGGCTTTTGAGAAACGCACGGAAAGCGTCGTCCCAAGCCATGCGCACGTCCAGGCGGGCGAGCTCGTTTTGCGCATTGGGCGTGTAGACGTCTACAAACCAAAAACGTTCGAATTCGAGAGCGCAAACGCGCCCCTCCGTGCAGGCTTCGGCCACGAGATCGTGCGCCTCGGGCGTGGCGCATTCAAGAAGGTCGGCCGCTCGACGAACGGAAAGCGGCTCCTCGCGGCTGAACACGGCTGTTCCCGAATATCCCTTGCGCTCGGCATAGCTCCAGGTTTGAAAATAGCCCGGCAAATCGAGATCCACTTGTCCCTCTTGCAGTTTTGTTTCTTGCAAGGCAAAGACATCGGCATCAAGTTCTTGCGTGATCTCCTCGAAGCTGGGCGACTTCTTTATCACGGCACGCAGGCCGTTAACGTTCCACGAGGCAAAAAGATAACGTTGGGACATGGGTCCTCCTGGGCATTCCGATGGGAAGGCATGCGATTGGGCGGTAAATGTAATCGCAGCAAAGACAAATTGGTGGTGCGCCTGCAAAATGAGCTGCGCATCCGTATAATATCCAGTTGGTGCAGCATACCGCGCGATTGGCGTGGTTTTTCAAAAACGTTTTAGAAAGGTTCGCGATGTCGGACGCGCAAAACACGGGCCGGCTTGGGGCAGAGCGCCTCGAGATTGCATGCAAGGTCGCCTCCATCGTTCTTTTTGTTGCCGCCTTTATGCTGGCTGCGGTTGGCGCTATTCATCTTGCCGTGCTGCCGGGCATCATTGAGTCTCATTTGCGCAACGTTGCGATCGAGATGGCGCTCCTAGCATTACTCCTTGCAGTCGCGAGTACGGCTGTGGGCGTAATGGGCATCATGGTTGTCTGCCGCAACTATGATGCGAAGCGTTTGTTCTTGGCCTCATCGGGGCTGGCGGCATTCGCGATCGTTGGCGTCTTGCTGGCAAAATTTGTGATTCGTGGAATCTTTGGCATGGGAAGCCTTACGAGGCCGGGCATGCTCGTTGTGTTGTGCTCGGCCGTCATCGCATTTGCGTGCGTACAGATGCTGCCCAAGAAGCCCGTAGCGGAAGATGCCGAGGCTGAACCCGACAAAGATGCCGAAAGCGATGGTGCCGAAAATTCTGTCGAGGATGCCGCCGAGCTGGACGATGCCGATGCGCACGAGAGTGAAGCACCTGCTGTCGAGCCCGAGTTTGAGTCGGGAGATGCGCCTGACGATGACGCTGCGAACGATGAGGATGCGAACGACGATAGCCCCGCTGATGTCGAGGCTGCTGCCGATGCGGATCTCTCTAGCGAAGATGCCTCTGTTATTGATGACGACCTTGAGGACGACGGTCCTGCCCAGGGGGCTCACTTTGGCAAGCCGCGTGACGATCGGTAACCGTTCCCGCTCGCGAAGGCCACGCACGCACTTGTGCGCTATGCTGAATCAAGGCAAACAAGGAGGCACACATGGCAGAGGCTATAACCAATGCCGCCGAGGCCCAGCGGGCCCTGGCGAGTTTGTTCGAGACGCATAGGCATGCGGTGTTCTTTGGCGGTGCGGGCGTGTCCACGGCGAGTGGAATTCCGGATTTTCGCAGCGTGGATGGCCTATATCATCAACAGTTCGACTATCCGCCCGAGACGATGCTCTCGCACTCGTTCTTTGTGTCCCATAAGCCGGACTTCTACAATTTTTATCGCAAGAAGATGATTGCGCTCGACGCAAAGCCCAATCGCGCGCACACCAAGCTCGCCGAGCTGGAGGCAGCGGGCAAGCTCGATGCCGTGGTGACGCAAAACATCGACGGTCTTCACCAGATAGCGGGCTCGAAGAACGTCTTTGAGCTGCATGGCTCGGTGCATCGCAACGTTTGCCAGCGCTGCGGCAAGACCTACGATGCCGCGTGGATCATGGCGCGTGGGCACGAGGACGCGCAGGGCGTGCCCATATGTCCCCTGTGCCGCGGCGAGATTAAACCCGATGTCGTTCTTTACGAGGAGCCTCTCGACGACAACGTGGTCAACGGTGCGGTGGAAGCCATCTCCCATGCGGACATGCTCATCATCGGCGGCACTTCGCTCGTGGTCTATCCCGCGGCGGGCCTCACTCGTTTTTTTAACGGGGACAAGCTCGTGATCATCAACCGCGACCCCACACCGCAAGATCATAATGCCGACCTCTTGATTTCCTGCGACATCGCAGCTGCCTTCGATTTTTAAGTCCTGCAGGCGGATACAATAGGGTGTCATGCCCCGCGTTTGCATCTGCGCGCGGCATCATACGCATATCATCGTGCCGGTAGCCTGGCTATTGGCATGTACAGTTTTCGAAAGGACATCTATGGCTCACGACACCAAAGTCTGGCGCTGCGGGAAGTACGAGCTCAAGTTTGATCGCCCGCGCATCATGGGCGTCCTCAACGTTACGCCCGATTCCTTTAGCGACGGCGGCGAGCACATGGATACCGAGGCCGCCATCGCGTACGGCCTCAAGATGCTCGACGACGGCGCCGACATCATCGACGTGGGCGGCGAGTCCACGCGTCCCGGCTTCACGCCCGTCTCTCCCGACGAAGAGGCACGTCGCGTGTTGCCGGTGATCCGCGCGCTTGCTCAGCGTGGTGCCATTGTCTCGGTCGATACGCGCCATGTCGAGGTGGCCAAGGCCGCCGTGCGCGTGGGCGCCTCTATCGTCAACGACGTGACGGGCTTCACCGATCCCAAGATGCTCGACTTTGTGACAACCAACAACTGCGGTGTGGTGGTTATGCATGCGGGCGAGCTTACGGCTCCCGCGCATGCGCACACCGCCGTGCAGCTGGATACCTCTGCCGCTGCTTTTGTGGCCGAGAAGGCCCGCGCTGCCGCAGAGAGTGCGGTCGCGGCGCGCAAAAGCCGCAATACCAAGCGCAGCCTGATCCAGCCCCTGCTTCCCTTTGACGAACTTCCGGCAGACATCGTGCCCGAGAAAAACGACAAGAAGAAGCCCACCAAGGGCAAGGATGCTGCCGCTAAGGACGCCGAGGTGTCGGACGCCGCCGAGACGCCATCCGACGCTCCTTCTGCCGAGGCTATCGGTGCAGCGCTTGCCGGTTCTGCCATCGAGACCACGGCTGCCGCGGTTGTTGCCGATACCGCCCAGCCCGAGCCTGATGCGCTCGCCGCTGTTATGGCTCGCTCCGTGCATCGCGAGGAAGCCTACGTGAGCACCTCGCAGTTGCGCCGCTTCACCATGCCCGATTCTGCCCCCATCATGCGTCGCGTCATGGGCTTTTTGTCCGACCAAGCGCGCGCCCTTATGCAGGCGGGCGTGGCACGTGAGCGCATCTGCATCGATCCGGGCGCCGGCTTTGGCAAGACTGCGAACGAGGACATCATCATCCAACGCGAGACGGCCAAGATGGCCTCGCTCGGCTACCCGCTGCTGTGCGCGGTTTCGCGCAAGCGCTTCGTGGGCACCGTCTCGGGCGTGGCGGATGCTACCGAGCGCGACGCTGCTACCTTTGGCGTGTGCCTGGGCGCCATCCAGGCTGGTGCGAACATCGTGCGCGTGCATGACGTGGCCGGTTTCGCGCAGTTCCTCAACGGCTATTGGGCAGTTGCCAAGCCGCAGCCGCGCCGCGCGTTCGTGGCCCTCGGCTCCAATCTGGGCCGCCGCTTGGATAATATCCGTGCTGCCAAGGACCTTATTGCCGAGATTCCCATGACCTGTGTTTCCAATTGTTCGCGCATCTACGAGAGCGAGCCTGCCTACGAGGAGCGCCAGGAGCCCTTTGCCAATGCCGTTATCGAGATTCGCACCGAGCTCGCTCCGCTTATCCTGCTGGATCAGCTCATGGAGGTCGAGAACAAACTGGGGCGCAATCGCACCAAGAGTGCGCGCGCCAACGGGCCGCGCACGCTCGATTGCGATCTTTTGTGGATGGAAGGCGAGATTCACGGCGGCGATAAGCTGCGCCTGCCGCATCCCAAGCTGGGCGAGCGCGACTTTGTGCTTGTGCCCCTCGAGGACCTTATGCACGACCCGGCGCGTTTCTTCCGCTATGAGGGCGTGGACGTAAAAGAGCCCGAGGACCGCGTGGGTCATATTGTGGGCGAGTTGGGCTCGCTGTAATTTTGTTTGATTCGGCCCCCGTTTGGGCGGCAGGCGTGGATATTCGCGCCTCTGCTCAAACGGGGCGTTTTGTGTTGAAGGAGTGCTTGTGGGCGAGATGATTGCCGGCGAGTTGCCGCAGATCGTGTTTGAGGAGTCGGTGACGTCGACTAATGATGTGGCGATCGAGCGCGGCCGCGAGGGCGCGCCACACGGCTGGGGCGTGTGTGCGCGGGAGCAAACGGAAGGTCGCGGTAGGCGCGGCCACGTATGGGCCTCGCCCGCCGGGAGCCTTTATCTTTCCTGCGTGCTGCGCCCGGGCGTTCGCATGCAGGAGTTTACGGCGCTGCCGGCAGTGTGCGCGATGGGCGTGATTGATACGCTGCGTGAGCTTGGTCTGGCCGAGCGCGTGGGCATCAAGTGGCCTAACGATATCGTGGCTCGCGTCGCGGCAGGGGGGGACGAGCCCTTTGATCGCAAGCTCGCGGGCATCTTGGTGGAGGCCAAGGCGAGCGCCGACGGTCCCTTTGCCGTGGTGGGGTTGGGCGTTAACCTGCATCCGCTGACGGTTGAGGGCGAGGGTTCTCAGGTGAGCCCGCAGGCGCTGGATCCCATCTCGCTCGACGATTTGATGGGGGAGGAAAACTGCCCCGATATGCAGAAACTCGCTGGCATGCTGCGCAATGCGATGATTGCTCGTGTAGATGCGTGGGCCGCGAAGATGGCCACGATGCAGGCGGGCATGGGGCCCATGGCGCCGATTCTTTCTGAGTACTTCGACATGGTGCCTATGCTTGGCAAACAGGTTGCTGTGATTGCGCCGACGGGCCACGTGATGGATACGGGCACGTTTTCTGGCCTGGACATCTGGGGCCGTGCAGTGGTCATCACGCCTGCGGGCGAGCAGAGCTATCCTTCGGAAGCCGTAAGCTTGCGTCAAATTTAGGGGCGTGTCGTATTACTCCGTCATGCGGCGATAGATCTCGCGGATGCCGCGCAGAGTGAGCTGGTTGTCGATGACGTCAAAGACGTCGGTCGATTGCGCCACTACGCTGCTGAGGCCGCCTGTGGCGATAACGCGGGCATCGGGCGCGCCGAGCTCGTTTTTAATGCGGGCCACGAGGCCTTCCGCCATGGCGGCGGCACCGATCACGGCTCCGCTCTGTACGCATTCGACAGTGTTGCGCCCAATGGCATGAGCGGGCGATTCGAGCGGAACGCTTGCCAGCTTGGAAGCGCGTGCGGTAAGGGCGTCCATAGAGATGCGGATGCCGGGGGCGATGGAGCCGCCGATATAATAGCCCTCGCTGTCGATGACATCGATATTGGTGGCGGTGCCAAAGTCGACCACGATGGCGGGCGCGCCGTAGAAGGCCTCGGCGGCAACGGCGTTAGCGATGCGGTCGGCACCGACCTCGCTGGGGTTGGCTACACGCAGCTTGGTTGCTTGGGCTGTCTGCGTGCCCACGACCACGGCGGTTGCCGTAAGGCGCGCTGCCACGGCGTGCCATTCGCGCGAGAGTTCGGGCACTACGCCGGCAAAAGCGATGGCTTTGACCTGGCTAAGGTCCAGGTTGGACATGCGAAAGTAGCCCTCAAGGCGCATGTGGACCTCGTCGGCCGTGAAGGTGCGATCGGTGGGCATGCGCCAGGAGTGGACAAGGTCGTCTCCGTCAAACAGGCCGAGGGCGGTTTGCGTGTTTCCCATATCCACAGCTAAAAGCATGAGTTTCCCTTCGTATGCCGCATGCGCGATACAAATCTTTCGCGTCAATTGTATACTTCGAGCTTGCCGCCATGTGGCTGGATGGGGCGCTGAGTTTGCGTCAATTGTGGATAAAACGCCCTAAATTGTGGAGATGTGCAAGCAAGCAAAGTTTCTTCTTGCATCAAGCATAAGTGCATCGTAATATACTTTCTTGCGCACGAGGTGCGCCCAGACATTGCGGGGTGGAGCAGTCTGGTAGCTCGCCGGGCTCATAACCCGGAGGTCGTAGGTTCAAATCCTGCCCCCGCGACCAAAATTTCAGCCCTGAACTGGTAAAACGGTTCAGGGCTTTTTCGTTGCCTTGGGGCAAAAATGCCCAAAGTAATCTGTATGGTAATATGTATGAGCGAAAAAAGCCTTAGGCCCTGCGTTTCGCCAGGCTATCTCTGAGCGCTCGGAGCACCTCAACCGCAACGGGCAACTCGTCAATCTCGAACGAATCAAGAATCTCTTGTACCTCGGCGGAAAGCTTTGCCTTGTCGGGTTTTGGGGCGTCACTGAGCAAAGCGTCGGTGCCTACCGACAGCTCCTCTGCAATCTTTGCGAGCACGGGCAGGCTCAGCTTGGTGTTGCCCGTTTCGATGTGGCTCATGTGCGTTACCGATATTCCAACTTTTTGCGCGAGCGCCTCCTGCGACAGCCCGCAGGCTTTGCGGTAGCGCCTGATGCGCTGTCCTATGTCGAAGTATTTCATTTTAACCGCCCGTCAAAATCAAGTTGCCTTGAATCGTATGGGCGATTAGCCTCAAATATAATAAACTGGAAAGGCTGTATTTCATGCATGCAGTTAATGTTTGAGACCTCATTCTTACGAACGAGGCGAGAGCGTTAGTGAGTCAAAAAAACAGGAGGTAATGCGATGACGCCAATGAACGAGCAGGAAAACCTGCTATCGGGTATCACAATCGCTCATAACCTGATGCACCGCGTGGTCAGTCTTCAGCAACGCATCAACCAGCTCACCACTCAGTTTGCCGCCAAGACGGAAAAGAAGACTAAAAGGCACCCTGTCCTCTATGCAATCGGGGGCTTCCTTATCGCGTTCACGCTTATCACGAGCACGCCACTTAAGGTGATAACGTATCTCCCCACCCTTCCGTTCTTCTCGATGGGAGGAACGGAGCTTCAATTGGCGGTCTGGAATATCGTGAACCTCATCGTCTCAGCTATCATCGGTGCGATTCTATACAAGGTCATAGCGAAGACGGCGGACAAAAGCCGCTCCCAGAAAAATGCCGCGATTGACCAAAGCAACCAACAAGTTGAAGCCAACAACCAGGCCCTAGCCCAGAGCATCGAGCAAACCAAGCAGGAGATTTTCGCCGTACAGCAGCAATGGGCTTCGCAGGTCGCCCCGTGGTACCCCATGGATTACGACAGCATCGAAGCCGTGGATTTCTTCCTTGCTGCCGTGCGCAACCATCGCGCCACCACCGTACAGGAGATGGTCAACCTCTACGAGACCGAGATGCACCAGCGCCGCATGGAAGCGGGCCAGCAGCAGATTCTCAACCAGCAGCGCATCGGCAACATGCTGCAAATAGGCAACCTGTTCATGCAGGGGCAGATTCTCAATCAGGCTCAGCAGATTAACGCGAACACCGCCAGTGCGAGCGGCAACCTCGACTGGATGGCTCGCGCGATGGGAAAGCACTAAGTAATGACGCGGTTGACATAACGAGGAAACTCGAAACCACCATGAAAGAAAAGGGGATGGATAATGAACGGATTATCCCAGTGGGCGCGCTCGCATAAGCCCCAAGTCGCAGCGATAGCCGCTGCGATCGTTGTTGCGATCGTTGTTGCGATAGCCGTGGCAAGTGGAGCGTTCGCAACGTCCGAGCAACAACCAGAACAGCAGGAGTCAAGAACTGTCGATGTGGCCCTCAACGTCACGGCCGACCACGGCTGGGACGAGAACTCCACGCCCGCCATCGCCCATATCGAGGGCAACGACGTGGACTTCTACCACGCGGTGACCCCTGATGCCGATGGCAACAAGGGCACTTCCACGGTCGAACTCGCCGAGGGCGACTACACCGTGAGCTTCGTCAGCCCCGTCAACTCCGACGGCTCCGCATTCGACATCTACGACACGGGCGCTCCCGTCGACATCACCGTCGACGCCGACGCGAAGACCGCACCTGCCGTCAACTGCCCTATGGCACAGATTCCCGCCGACCAAGTCACCGACGAGATGCTCGCGAACATCGTCAACAAGACCAAGGACGCCATCAAGAAGGGTGACGAGACCCTGAAGGGTGACGCTGGCACGGGCATCCTCGACAAGCTCGACGGCAACGTCGCCAAGAACCCGAACGCGAGCGACAAGACCAAGCAGGAGGCGACTGACGCCGACAAGGACGTCGATGTCAACGACAAGCCTGCACAGACGACCCCGTCTGCCAAGAACGACGGCAATAAGGCCGACAACGGCAACGCTGGTTCTTCGAACTCTGGCAATTCTGGTTCGACTTCCAGCAAGCCCTCTCAGCCTAGCCAGCCTTCCAAGCCTGCCCATACGCACACTTGGGTGAACCATACGGCTACCCGCAATGTCTGGGTGAGCAACTGGGTCGACGTGCCCGACTACGGTACCCAGCAGGTTGTCGTGGGTAACACCTACATCTTCTCTGACGGCTATTCCACTACCGACATCAACGCCGCCAAGGCTCACGCCCGCGAGTTGATTATGGCTGGCAAGGATTCTGGCTATCAGACAAAGCCTGTCTACGAGAACCAGACGGTTCAGACTGGTTCCCACAAGGAAGACCACGGTTACAACAAGACCGAATCTTACGTGGACTACGTGTATTGCAGTTCGTGCGGTGCTCGTCAGTAACGACGAGACCATCACGGCACGTATTGTGTTCGGGCATAGCCCTCACAAACCTGCGCGCGCCCTTACGGTCGCGTGCAGGTGTCCGTTTCCCGAACAAGGGGAGCATCCGTATAGCGGGTGCTCCCCTTGTTTTTTGCCCAGATGCTCCGGAATACCGCGAAACAGGATCAGCGACAGCGCACCGACCTTTGAAGGGCTTTTCGAGGTCTTTCGGTGGGCTGTTCTGAGATCTTTTCGCGCCCCTGTCCGAACAGAGCCCCTGCGAAGGGCTTTCGCTGGGCTGTGCTGAGCCCATTTCGCGCCCCTGCCCGAACAGAGCCCCTGCGGAGGTCTTTCGCTGGGCTTTGGATGGGCATGCGTGAAAGACGCCTGCGGCGTCGGGTGCCTCTGAAACGGAGGTAAGGAGGTACACGATGGACAAGGAGCGTCTTGAACCCAACAGCCCCCAGGAGGAGGCCATGTGGAGGGCGCAGGTGCTCAGGCGCACCGCCCGCATCTGCTCGGCGAAGGCCAAGGAGCTTGAGCGCATGGCGAAGGTGGACGGCAACGCCCCCATGCGCGACAGCGGCACCCTGAAGGACGTGCTCAAGCGCATCGACAACGTGATGGAGTGGCGGTTCGTGAACGCTCTGGGCGAGGTCGTCCTCGACGGGGACATCCTCGCGGAGAGCATCGACTGCGAGGCCCTGCGCACCATGCGCTACTGCGTGGCGGAATGCCTCAAGCGAATCGAGGAGCGGGAAGCGGAGGGGAAAAGCGATGAGTGACTACGGCATCAAGACCTACGCCGACCTCGCCGAGACGTGCGGGAACATGGTGCTCGCAAACGAGATGGCAAAACGCCCGCTTGAGCTTGTGAGCGGAGACTGGGCGCCATGGGAGGAGATTTTCCAGTGGTACATCATACAGGACCCGTCGTTTGTCATGGAGCACACGGGCGAGCCGGTGTTCTACGACGAGGAGCTTGACCTGTACGTCCTTGGGGTAAATCATCTAGGCACAGCTTGGCAGCTCGTGCCCGCTCCGATAATCTACGACTGAAAAGACGCCGAAGGGCGCAGCGAAAACAATCGCTGCGCCCTTTATTTTTTTGCTTCGCGGACACTCAAGACGCACTTTCTACACGTCGTCACTTTACGCCTGGACTTGTAGAAAAACTCCGAGAAGATTGCCCCGTTTATGGGGCTTTCCGAAGCGCTTTCTACAACTGTCGCAATTTTCGACAAATTCAACCCCTAAAAACTAACGTGTTTTCTACAGCGCTTCGCGCCATATATCAGGAGAAACTTCCCCATCCCTCTCCGCGTTACGCTCCGAGGGACAAAAGGGCAAAAGGGCATAAGGGGGACTGACGCAGCGTGCGCTGCGGTCGGCATAGCCGACAGTCCCCCTCGATGCGACCTTAGGGTCGCAAACGCTGCGAGCGCAAGGCGCTCGCAGATGCCGTCTCAGGACGTACGCCAGCGGGCTTGGGTGCCGGCGGAGCGCCACATGAAAAGGGACGGAGGCGAAAAGCCGTCCGTCCCTATCGAGACAGTGGATGCCGCCGTGATCGAAGCGACTACCCCTGCGGTGCGGGGCAGATCGTTTCGCTTTCGCGGCGGTCCGCATCATGAGGTTCAGCGGGCTGCGGGTTGACTTGCGGCTCGCCTCGCGGGACGTCTCGCACCAGCCCCTCGTATCGCTCCTTGATGCTGGCGGGCATGCACAAGCGGTTGGGGTTGGAGCCGCGAAAGGCTCTGTCCGTCCACTCGGTCACTTCGTACTCCGAGATTAGCGGTTCGGGCCAGCCCATCTTTGAGGGGGCGCGGACGGGGTTTTGGGTGGAGCTCCATCCGATGCCGTGCTGGGGCAGGAGCGCCTTGACCTCCTTGACGAAGACCTGCTTGGACTGAACCCTTCCCGAGGGGTTGTTGCGCCGCGACCAGTGACGGTACAGGTCGTGGAGGAACTGCCAGGGGAGCAAATCCCAAGCGACTTGCGGCAGGATGTCGTCGAGGAACTGGCGCACGGGGTCGTTCACCTCGCGATACTCGGCAAGGAGCTTGCACGCCGCCTCGGGGGCGTCAAGCTCGTAGTAATCGGTCTTTGCGAGGATGCGGTGGAGCACGTATTCGAGGACTTCGGGTCGGTTCAGGTAGTCGCCCTTGATGTACTTGCGCTCGCAGCCCTCGAAGTGCTTCTCGAAGGGAATCACCAGAAGGCGGCGGTACAGAGACTCCGACTTGTCGCGAAGCTTCGGCAGCGAGTTGATGCACTGAATCATGAAGCCCCGGAACTTCACCGAGCGCGGGTCTTTGAACTTGCGGTTCATCAAGAACGGGTCTCCCGTGATGATGGACTTGAGCGCCGCCGCATCGTCCAGGTAGGTGCCCGTGTCGTTCTCGTCGGTGATGATGGCGGAGACGCGCGTGAGGGATTCGAGCTTGAAGTCGTCCGCGAACGCCTTGATGGGGATGGACGCCCACGCCCCCTTGCCGCAGAGGTTGCGGGCGAGGGTGCAAAACGTCCCCTTGCCGTTGTTGCCGAGGGTCGAGTACAGCCACGCGCTCTTGTTCCAGTCGACGTTGGGGCGCACGACCGCACCGAGAACCTGCCAAAGAAGCTCCACGACCTCGGGGTCGTTGGAAAGCTCGTCCATCCACGTCACCACGTCCCAGTCGGTGCCGTCCTCGTTGTTGTGGATGACGGGATTGGGGGCGTCTTCCACGAAGTCCGTCCCGATTTTGGAGGTGAACACCAGCTCGGGGTCGAAGTCCATGAGAATCTTGTTGCCATAGTCGTACAGGCCGTTGTTCACGGCGACGAGGTCGGGTTTGGTGCAGGGGGATACCACCTCGCACACCGCGCGCAAGATCGCAACGACCTCATCGACGTTACGTTTGCTGATCGTTGCGTCATAGCGGCGGATAAGCCGCGTGAGGTTGTCGCTTCTGGTGTCGTAGACGCCCTTGGCATCCCCCTCCGACTGGTACACGCCCACGTCGTAGTTTCCGTCCCCCTCGTCTGCCGCCCAGCAGATGAGCTTGGCGTGGTGGAGCCACTTGATGGCAAGCGCAATCTGGAGGGGCAGAAGCTCCCTGAGCTTCTTGAGGCGCTCTCCCGGCGGTTTCTGGTCGGGGTAGGCGACCTCCAGTCTTGCGCCGATAGGGGCATTTTCGTCACGGGGACCGAGGTTGTACTCCTGTATGGCGTTGTTGGTGGCTTGGAGCAGCTCGCCTTCGATGGCCGGCGGAGACGGGATGCTGTCCATGTCGATGCCCCCAAGATAGTCTTCGGTCACGGTTCTTATAAGCTCGTTATACGTCTGTGCCATGGCTTCTCCTCCGAATCTTTCGCGGTGTTTTTAGAATGTTTTACCGTGACATTCGGTGACTGAGAAGACCTCGTTTTCTGCAAAAGCGCAGGTAGAAGGGCTTTCTGTTCGTAAATGAGCGGAAAGCCGGTGTGCTGTTTTCGTGAAGCGAGGACGCCGCGGCGGAGAAGGTGGCGCGCGGCAGGTCTGGCAGGTGCGCGGCAGGGGTCGGCGCGGCGACTTCCTGCCGCCCTTCCTTCTGCGGCGATGGGGGCTGAGAGGGCGCTGGCAGTCCTGGCAGCCTAAATAGTACATGGACACAGGTAAAACCGTTCCCCAGCCTTTTCGTGTACGTCTTCTTCCACCGCTACCCGTTTTGCGGTGGCGGGAGGGGCTGCCAGGGTTGCCAGTCCCGCCTTGCGAGCCTGTGGGCGGGGGTTTGGGATGGCAGTTCGGGTCTGAAAAGCCGTGCCGCAAGGCTGCCGCGAGGCCGCAACGGCGTCGCCCCGATCATGCAACGACGGGATAAGGCGCGCACGAGCGTGCGTTGCAAGTGCGGGGCTTGCCCTGCCGCTTATGGTGACTTTATGGAACTGTTTTCCGAAAAACGCGGCGTGAAAACGGGCGCGTCTCTCTCGTTGCCCTCAGCATCGGTCTTCCCGGGCGATGCGCCTAAAAACAAGCGCCATCTTCCCCGTTTGGCAAGAATGGCACGGCGGGGTAAGATGTCATCAGGCCGTTTGAGGCCTCGTGCTCTGGCGCTTCCGTCTTCTCGAAGCGCTAACCACTGGATGCGGGTGGCGTCTCCCATGACGCCTTAAGAGGCTGCCTCGGGGAAACAGAGCCTCCCCACGCCATGTCCGATGCACCAAACCCCTGCTCGGGCTGGGCAAGGCCAAAAGACCGCTGCAGGTCGGCTCGCGGGACGCGCGAATTGGGTTTCGCCGATTCCCGCATGTCAGGAAGCGCGGATGTGCGTATCGCATCCGATGGGAGCGCCTTCTGGCCAGGATGCACGCCGCTATTGCGGCTGTGCCTGTTGCCAGGAGGCAGTCATGGCTACAAACGAAACCGATTCCATTTTTCTCATCGACTCAAAAGAGGCCGCATTCGTGCTGGGCATCAGCTCTCGCACGCTCGCGAACTGGCGCTGCAAGGGCCGAGGGCCTGCGTACATTCGCCTGGGCAAGAAGCGCTCCCCTGTGATGTATCGCGTGAGCGACGTGCAGGACTGGATTGTCGAACATCAGGTAAAGGCGAGCGGAGATGCTCGCCGATAGGCGACGCAAAGGAAGGGAGGTGAAACATGTCCCGCGTCGCCCTTGAGCTTGGAGAGACAAGCATTGACCGCGCAAAGATTACGCCGACGCCCGACGGTGGCTATCGCATGCAGTGGAGCATGCGCTTGCTGAACGGGCGTCTCATCAAGAAGACGACCAAGGGGAAGTGCACCAAAGGCGAGCTGCGCCGCCGCGCTCATGCTCAAGCTGAGGAAATTCTCGCAACAGGCGGGGGTAGCACTCCTTGGAAGGGCTCGTCGAGCATGCGCGACTATATCCGCAAAGAGGTAATCCCCGGAATCGAGCGCACCGATGATTCCATCTTGCGACCCCGAACACGGGACAAATACTGCCACGTGCTCAATCTCGCGGCGGAGGCGTTTGGTGGCTTTCGCATCGCGGACGCGGTTCGCCCGCGCAACCTCGAAGGCATCTTGGATGGGATGGCAAGGCGCCACGGCACCTCTACCGCCAAGCATTGCCAAAAGACGGTGAGCAAATATGTTCTTGAGCCTTTGGTGCGCGACGAGGTAATCGCCCACAACCCCCTCAAGAGCTTCAGGCCGCGCCTGCCTGAGTGCCGCATGACAAACAAGGCTCCGGGCGGACAGGCGCTCACGCCGGAGGAGCGCGGGCGCGTGCTCGAATACCTGCTTGCGATTGACCCCAATGATGTAAATCCGCCGAAAAGAGGGCGCTATACCGTTGAGGACGTGCGCAATCTGCGCCGCGCTGTCGTTGAGATCACGCTGCTGCAGGCAGTGACGGGGCTTCGCATCAACGAGGCGAGACTGCTCAGCCGCGCGAACGTTGAGGACAAGGACGGCTTGCTTAGTGTCACCGTGACGACCGAGGTGTCAAAGACCCATCGCGGGCGTACCATCCCCATCCTTGCCGAGCGCATGAGGGCGCGGCTGGAAAGAGCGGGGGCCGAACCAGGCGCGCTGCTGTTCCCCGCCCCCGCGGCTCCTGGCAGCGCGTGGGACATCAACAACGCGCAGCGTGCCATTAAGAAGCTCTATCACGAGTTGGCAGACGCCTTGGGCATACCCCTTCTCGATAAGGTCTCGACCCATGTCTGGCGCGCGACCCTCAACACCGAGTGGATGCAGAAAGGCGTTCCCGATTTGATTCGCTCAGCGTATTTCGGGCACAGCCCCGAGGTGAATCGCAACTACTATACGGATACGACCAACGTCTCCGTTTTGGTGGACATGCTCCGTACGACCTAGGGGTTCGAGGTAATCTGTATGGTAATATGTATGAGCGTGATTTTATGTGATTTTACGTGATACCGAGTGACACTGTTTTGGTCGAAAAATAGGGTTTGAGCTGGGATGATACAGCGTGTGACCTCGGGAAACTAAAATTTGAAAAGGGTGCCCGGAGGTCGTAGGTTCAAATCCTGCCCCCGCGACCAAGAATTTTGTAGCCCGGAAGCTTAACGGCTTCCGGGCTTTTTTGTAAGGCTTTAGCCTGTGCGGCGCGCAGCGCCGCATCTAAACCCACCCGCTATGCGGGTGGAGTTAACCGGCTTTACAAAACCACCCTCCCGCCGGACACTTGCGATTGTTCAGGCCGCAAGGGTTCCGAGGCGGAAGGGTGGTGAGGCGTATGGCCGAGAAGGCCTACAGCCTGTCGCACACGAAGTGGATGTGCAAGTACCACATCGTGTTCACGCCGAAGTATAGAAGGAAAGTGATCTACAACCAAATCAGGTCCGACCTTGGGGAGATCTTCAGGAAGCTCTGCCAGTACAAGGGGATAGAGATAATCGAGGGGCACCTGATGCCCGACCACGTGCACATGCTGCTCGCGATACCGCCGAAGCACAGCGTGGCCAGCGTGATGGGCTACCTGAAGGGCAAGAGCTCGCTGATGATCTTCGACCGGCATGCGAACATGAAGTACAAGTTCGGCAACCGGAAGTTCCGGTCGGCCGGCTACTACGTGTCGACCGTCGGCCTGAACGAGGCGACGATAGCAAAGTACATGCGGGAGCAGGAGAAGGCGGACATAGCGTTGGACCGGCTGCGTGTGAAGGAGTACGAGGACCCGTTCTCGCGCGGGACGCGGCCGAAGCGCTGACGCCGGTTTGACCGGCCCGCCACGGGTCAAAGCGCAATGCGGCCTGAACACCGTGAAGGCCGGCGTCTTTAGGCGCGGGCCAGCGACCCGAGGGTTACACCCTAAGAGCAAACCACCCCTTTTAGGGGTGGTTCTGATTCAGCTCCTCGTCTTGGATGAGGCCTATGCCGAAGCACTTCTTTCCCGCGTCCTTGAGGGATGCGCCGATGTGATACGCGGTCGCACTGTCGAGGATAAGGAAACGGTCGTGGAACGTTCTGGTGCGGCGGACGGTGAGCTGCGGGTACTGTGCGTTGAACACGTCGACGTCGCCTTGCGTGAGCCGGTTGCCGGAGGTGTAGACGGTCACCGCGACGCCCTTGCGCTTCTTTGCGAGGATGTTCAGAGTATGGACATCTGCGTAGCCGTCTACGAGGGAGATTTCGCGCTCGGCGCGCCCCACGAGATCTGTCAGCAGGCTGAAGGCGTCGAACATCTGCCCGGCGAAGAAGATCCGCTGGGGTTTCTCGACCTCGCCTTCAAGCAGGCGGAACACCTGGTTGAAGCGCTCGTCGGTCGATTGCTGAAACGCCGCCTGACTCAACTCGACACCGCGCAGCCGCTCAAGCAGGGTGGCATTTTCGACGAGGAGGTGGCGCATGGCGACAAACGCCCTCATGATACTGATACTGGTCTGCACCGCCACTTCGCTGCGTAGCACGCCGGACAGCATGGCTATGCCCTGCTCGGTATAGGCATAAGGGAGGTAATGCCGCCCGCCGCGGCCCTCCACGGTCTTTGAGGTTCCAATTTGGCACCTCAAAGACTCGTCCTCCTCTTTGGTCAGTTGAAAACGGAAGCCTCGGGGAATCTGTCGGCGTTGCGTGCGGCGGCGCGGTTGAGATTCTTCGTCTCTACCTCGTATAACCGAGCGAGATCGGTATCGAGCATGATTTGCTGCCCACGAACGGTATGGATTAGGGGCTCTATGTTTGCGGAATCGACCAGGGCTATCGGCGCACTCGTTTCGACCGATTCGTTCTCGGCATCAAAATCGCTCATGGTTCCTCGATTCAAAGATGGGGACGCTCCTGCGTCGAAAGCATTTTATCATCCTGGGGCTTTGTCGCCTGCCGGTCCAGTGGCGATGATCTCTGACGTTAGGGAGGGAGTGCGCTTCGTCGTGGCGATGTCGGCCCTAAGCCTCCCTCGCCATGACGGTGATTCGGCTCCCATCGATGGTGATGGGAGCGCCCGCCCCGCGCTGGATCTCCAGGAGATCGGCGACCGTGGACACCGTGATTCGCCACTCTTCACGAGGGGGCTTCCTACCGCGGCAGGCGAATCGTAAAGCGGCTGCCGACGCCCT
>OLPZ01000620.1_pt1 | contig 27903 bp, 29 predicted proteins | sample 1672711 | NCBI WGS metagenome assembly OLPZ01 (sample SAMEA3136716, study PRJEB25190) | human gut metagenome
TGCGCCGCGCAATGCTTTGAGGGCGTTCAACGCGGGAGTCTCATTATCCTGCCTGTGCATCCTCGCCCACAGGCTGCCACACCTGTTTTGCGGCCTGGTTTTGTCGCTCGCCTGTTTAGTAGGGGTCCCGTCCTGCGGACTTGCAACAGGGTCTTGGCGCACCGGCCGACCGGCTCCACACAGACAGATCGTATCCGTCTGCCTTATGCTGCCCGAAGGCTTTCTTTGTCAAGGATCATGGACTCCGCTGCCGGATCGTCAGGGGCAAGGAAAGGGAGCGAAACTTACCCCGAACAACTTTAGACCGGCAGCACCTTGAAACTCGTCACGATACTATGTATCAGCTTTGTTTCCAGTCTGAGCCGCATATCTTCGTCCACATACAGGTATTCGTTACCGTACTCGTCCCTCACCGGTCTGGTGGCAAGAGCCCGAATGTACTTCTGATAATGAGCGACGACAGCAGCAAGAGCATTTTCGTCGCCGGCCACGGCTGCCAGGATCACAGGCACCGGGATAGGTTTCACTTGTCCGGCCATTCAAATCCCTCCTTCATCAGATACTCGCGCAATTCTTTCAGCGTGACAAGCCGCCGTTTGGATATGGTCTGACGGACGACATTCAGCCGCTCGCTAATCTCGCGATCACTCATACCCAGGAAGTAGGACAGTAGGATCACGTCCCGTTTGCCCTCCGGCAACTGCGCTATGGCCTCGGCCAGAAGATTGCCGGTCACGACTACCGGGAGACCCTGTACCTCAAAGACATGCTCGTCCATGAAATACTTGTCCCATGTGGCGGTCTGCTCCAGCTCGGAAGCTGTCAGCTCGTCCAGGGGCTTTTCCTGTTCCCGGCGGCGGGCGCATTCACGCTGAATACACCTTGCCTCGTTTTTCAAAACCGTGGTACAAAAAGCGCCAAACTGATTTTGAATACGCTGCTCATTGGAGTCTTTCATTTTCTCACCTCCCTTCGCGCCCGCAGGTGCGGGGTGGTGATTTCCTCCCTTTTCGCCTCAGTAATGCAGGGATCGCCAAATCAGCAACCGCAAAGGGAAGAAAATTTTTATGAAAGGCTCCGCTGGATAGCGAAGGCTCGCATAAACAGAAAAAAGCGCCCGTCTGCAAAACGCAGACGGGCGTAAAGGAATTATTAAGAGTATTTACATGATTTATGTGTTCATAGTTGTGACCGGAATGACCCGATGGGGGAGCTACACTTTTTTTGACAGTTTATTGTCTGTCGGTTTATGTCGATAGCATTTCTGAAACACGGCGGCTCCCTCCATAAGCCGCCGTGTTTGTCAGCACCAGGACGTCATTCCTTTGGAGGACAAAAGAACGGCGGCCTTGATTTTTCAAAACCGCCGTTGTGTTCAAACAAAGCCAACCAACAAACAACGATTTTGTGTTATATGCGGTTGGCAGTCACATAATCTATCAAAAATGCAGAGCCAATAACCGCTTTTTAGTTGCGCGTTATCGGCTCTGCGTCTGTGCGTCTGGCTCTGTGATAACTAAAATTTTCAGATTTTTCACATTGATTAACATTTCCTTTTTGCACTTAGGGCAAAATAAAGGGAAGTTTTTTAATTCTGTATCCGAGCGCATTTTGATGCGTGTTTTGCTACTGCAAAAAGGACATAATAACCACTCAAAATCCCCTATCGAGGCATTATGTATCATTTTTCTTATCGCCACCCCCAACAATAATGTTCAAACTGAATTTACTGTTCTCTGCCTGCCCAGATTTTTTTGCCACAGTAACAGAAGTTCCATTATTTGTTGTAATAGATAATGTTAATGTATCACAGCTCCCCGCCACTGCTCGTGCACACTCCATGATCGTGCCATAGCCTGTCTGCCGTATCCTTCCAGTTCTCAGCATAGGGCGTGGTCTTGTCGCACAGGTGGTTGGCGCTCTCTGGACTTTGATAGTCTGTGTTCACCGCTCCGGTGTCTGCTACTATCTTCCGCAGCTTTTCCGGATTTTCCAGCATGGGACATGGACAAAGCATATTTTCGTTGAAGGGTTGTCCATCGTGATATGCCATGAACAACGGACTGCGAAGGACATCCAACAAAGCGACATCATGGATATTAGTATTAGAGTAATGAATAAACACACATGGCTCTACATCACCCTTGGCATTGATATGTAGATAACTCCGCCCTCCGGCGATGCAGCCACCTACATATTCCGCATCATTCTGGAAATCAATACTGAAAATAGCCTTTGTCTGCCGGAAAGCTCGGATGCGGTGATACATTTCCTCCCGCTGCTCCGGGGTTGGAAGCAGTTCCAGCGCAGCGTCATTACCTACTGGCATATAGTGAAAAAACCATACAAACAGTGCACCGCTGTCGATCATTAGGTCAAAGTATTTTTCACTGCTCACATCCTCCACATTCCGGTTAGTGTAACAGGTGGAAACGCCGAAGGGCAGCTTGTGAGCTTTCATCCGGGCCATAGCATCCTGCACTTTCTGATAGATTCCCTGACCTCGCCGGCTGTCATTAGCTTTCTCAAAGCCCTCCAGAGAAATGGCAGGAACGAAATTCTTAACCCGGAGCATCTCATGACAAAATTCCTCGTCAATGAGCGTACCATTGGTAAACGCCAGGAACTCACAGTCCGGGTGCATCTCGCACAGTTTAATAATGTCTTTTTTCCGCACCAGCGGTTCACCGCCTGTGTAGATGTACATATAGGTACCCAGCTCCTTGCCCTGACGGACAATGGAGTTGATATCTTCCAAACTGAGGTTTAATTTATTACCATACTCCGCTGCCCAGCAGCCAGTACAACATAGATTGCAAGCGGAAGTAGGGTCGAGAAGGATAGCCCAAGGAATATTACAGCCATACTTCTCCTTTGCTTCTTCCTGAATGGCGCCTCCCTTTAGGCTGGCGTTAAACAGGAAATTTTGGAAGAACGCTTTGCGGACGCCGGGGGCAAGTTCATACAGTCGCAGGATTAGCTGATACCAATTGCTTTTTTCTTCAATAGCTTCGCGGATAGCATTACGTTGGCTGGAATACCAATCCTCAGGCGTATATTTATCGACCAATTCCATCAGTTTAGGGATATTTTCCTCTGGATTGCCCTCTATGTACTTCAGGGCTTGACTGACCGCAAAATTCTGCATAGCCGCTTTTATAGAGTTACTCATATGGCGTTCCTTTCTCCTTATTATGGAATGCTTTTTTCCCTCAATCTTACATTTCTCTGCCTGCCCATTTCTTTCTTGCCACAGCAATCGAAATTGCAACAATGACAGCCGCTAACAACAAAAAAGCAATATTGATTCCTTCTCTAGCTACCGCATAAACATCAAAATATTTCAGCGGCGTCAAGTAATACAACGCCGGAATTTCCAGATATTCAGCCACGATATAAATACCATAGAATCCCAGCAACAACCCTGCTCCCAGACGAATCGCTCTTTTATAGTTTTGGTTAATGCCAGATATCAAAAGAGCCAGGGCAAACAGTATGACCTCCGTTAAGAACAAGCCGATTGTAGTCGTAACAGCAGCCCCCTTTTGCTCCAGTCCTCCCAAAGGCAGGATGGAGGTAAAATAGTTGCACAATCCACTAAATACTGCAAGTATAAACAAATTGCACACACAGGCTAAAGCCTTTGCTTCAACGATTTTTTTTCGGCTCACTGGCTTTGTAAACAGATATTCCGCCGTTCCCTGCGACTTCTCTTTTGCAACACTGGAAATGCCAAGATAGACTGCATAACTGTAAGTTAGGATAGCTACCCAGAAATAAATGCAGCCGTACCAACCTAAAGCAGAATCCAGTTTTTCACCTATCCCGAACATAATCATAAGAATTTTGGGAAAGGCATTCATCATTTCCGCCAGTTCTCCAAGAGTGTTCCGCATTGAGAGGAATTCAAAATAAGCAAAGCAGCAAAGGAGCAGAACAATTCCCATCCAGATTAGCAAAAACTTCCTTGATAGACGCAATTCTTTTTTTATCAATGCTTTCATTCTCCTACCTCCTATGCCACAAATTTAATATCCCGCTTCATCAATACTGCATGGGACAGGATCAAAAAAGCCGCCACCAGAAAAATATACCAAATCAAGTAATCCCATTCATAAAATCTCAGCTTGTGTATTTCTGAGGGGTTGAAAAAAGAAAATGGAGACAGAAATCCAATCATACGATTACTTACCGTTCTGGAAAAGGCTGTGATGCAATATTCCAGGAATACAATTAAGCCTGCCGTCAATAGAGGAGATCGATTGTTTGGCTTGCAGCTTCCTAATAACAGCCCCAATGCTCCAAAAAACAAGGTAACAAGGAAAAAGGAGATTGCCAACAGGAAAAACTCTCCTAACGAAAATCCGGGCTTGAACAGTAGCATCGTTACAAGTGATGCCACAAGATAAGCGCCTCCTACTACACACACGCCGCCAAGCAAGCATTGTGTCTTTCCCCGGTAGATCATTCGACGTCCACAAGGTTTTGTAAACAAATATTCTGACGTATTTTCTGTACACTCTTTAGTATGCAGGGATAAGCCGAAGTGCATCCCGAAAATCCCACCAGCAATCATAAAAAAGCCAGTAAGAAATGAATACATTCCCAGCGGTTTCATCAATAGATCAAGAGACACCCCAACAGTTTCAAAAAAACCGCCTTGCGCAAAATTCTCTGGCAGAGAATCCGTCATTCCTATCAGACCGTAATAAACTGGTGTCATAAAGAAAATACAAACCGCAAGAACAATGGCCCAAATCAAGATGCTTTTTTTACTGCGTTTCCATTCATATTGAAAGACAACCATATCCCTATCCTCCTACTCGTAATAATGGAGGAATATTTCTTCAAGTGAAGGTTCCTCAATGAAAATATCCTCCAGTTTCAACTGGTGAAGTTTGTCCATGATGGTCATGGTGTTCCCGCTGAACATAAAGGATGCAGAGGTACATTCCTGCCCCTGTTTCAGATTTGCCACTCCAGGAATAGAGAAGAAGCCCTTCATGATGGGTTCCTTTGTGGTCAGTGAAATTTTTTTATATCCATTTCCACGAAGCTCCTCCATAGATTGAACATCTATCAGCTTTCCTTCCCGTAAGATTGCAACACGGTCGCACAGCTTTTGTACCTCACTCAATACATGGGATGACAAAAAGACGGTCATGCCCCTTTTATTTTCTTCTCGCAAGATTTCATAGAACGTCTGCTGGATCAGCGGGTCAAGTCCGCTGGTAGGCTCGTCCATAATGAGCAGTTTGGGTGAGGGCAGCAGAGCCGATACAATACCGACTTTCTTCTTGTTACCCAGGGACAAATCCTGTATCTTTCGTGACAAGTCCAAATTCAGCCGTTCTGCCAGTTCCTCCATCCTGCTGTTGCAATCCATACCGTACAAATCCGCTGTATACTGGAGCATTTCTCTAACTTTCAGATCATTGTAATAGCAGTTCTCGCTGGGTAGATAGCCCACGTCTTTTGCTATCTCAGCCGCATACTGTCCACAATCCAATCCAAAAATGGAAGCACAACCTCCAGTGGGCTTTAACAGTCCCATCAGAGTGCGGATTGTAGTAGATTTTCCGGCTCCATTTGGTCCAATAAAGCCGAAAACCTCTCCCGAATTGACTGAGAAACTAATGTTTTCGATTCCACGGTGCTTTCCATAGCTTTTTGTCAGTCCCTCTAAAACAATCATGGGTTCACTCATAGCAGATATTCCTCCTTATAAAAATTGTACTTCAGCATATGCAGAATGCTTTCAAATTCCGACATGATGCTGTCATAGTCGATTCCGTTTTCAAACCGGGACACGATCCCATCTGCCAATAGCATCAGCATCTGAAAAACCAGCTTTGCGTCCTCTGGACGTTTGAATTTTACGCTATCTTGTTCATGCAGAACCAATACTTCTGTAAATCTCTTACCTTCTTCCATTGCGGAGGTCAAAATGTCTTTTAAATCTGGTGACTGCTCTGTTGCGGCACTGCCAATAAAAGCCGCAATGTAAGGATTCTCTTTTAAATTCTTTACCTTCATTACGCTGGCTGCCCACACCCGGTCAAAAAAGTCTGCGTTTGCATCTAAGGTGCTCAGATCGTATGCTTGCTTCATTTGTGATGAGCAGTAATAAAACAGGTACTCGTAGAGGGCCTGCTTCGTTCCAAAATACTGGAAGATAGAAGCCTTAGAAATGCCAGCCGCTACGGCAATATCGTTGATGGATGCCTTTTCATATCCATGCTTTGCAAAACAGGCCAGAGCTGCATTGCGGATCGTTGTTTGCTTTTCTTCTGTAAGTGCCAAAAACTTATCCATTGCTGGTATACTCTCCTTTCTAAATAACCGATTCGGTCATTCAAGGCAAGTATATCATAAATAACCGATTCGGTCAATAGGATATTTTACGATTATCGTGAAATGCTAAGCCAAAATATGAATTATTTTAGCTATCGATAAGAACTGTGTGGACATATCCAGAGAGAAAGGTGAACAGTAAAATGTAGTAGGGTGAATGAATATGGCAAAAAGACCAGTACCAAAATATAATTTTAAGCCCTTCGGGGACGCAATCAAAGCGGCAAGGAACGGACGCAAGGAGTCCAGGAACAAGGTGGGAGACGAAATGTATCTCTCGCCCCGTTATCTTGCCAATATTGAAAATAAGGGACAACATCCAAGCCTCCAGATTTTCTTTGAGCTTGTTTCCCGCTATCATATCTCGGTGGATCAGTTTCTCTTTGAAGATCACGCAGACGGCAAGACCACAGCCCGCCGGCAGCTTGATACCCTGCTTGATGGCCTGAGTGAGAAAGAAATCAAAATCATCACTGCCACCGTTCAGGCTATGTTGGATGCCAGAGCGGAGGATGAAGAATGATGTTCCCGGCACAATTGAATATGGATTAAATGACGCTATGAATGAATACCGTTTGTAGCGTTTTTCTTTGCCCGGAAGGTAGCAAAAGTGAAGGTTTCGGTATTACATAGGTACGGGAAAAGAAACGATAGCAAGCACAGCAAGTGTAGCCACACTTGCGAATTTTCGGTTTAGGGAACCCCTTGCCCCTAAACACAAAAATTGCTTGCTGGGATAGTCCCAGACCCTTATGAGGAAACGGAGGCATACACTATGGCAAACCGCAAACGGCCCATCGTCCTGCGCTGCCCGGTGACAGCAGAGGAACGGGCCCTGATAGAACAGAAGATGGCCCAGCTCCATACAAAGCGGATCGGCGCTTATCTCCGCAAGATGGCGATTGATGGGTACATCATCCAGGTGGACACCACCGACATCAAGGAGATGACCCGCGCCCTCTCTGCCATCGGCCGGAACATCAACCAGATCGCCAAGCGGTTGAACGCCGGCGGCCCGGCTTACCAGGCCGACATGGAGGAGATCCGGGAGAGGATGGACCAGATATGGCAGTTACAAAGACGCATCCTATTAAGTCAACGCTGAAAGCGGCCATTGACTATATCTGCAATCCCGACAAGACGGACGGTAAGCTGCTGGTGTCCTCCTTCGGCTGCTCCGCAGAGACCGCCGACATCGAATTTGCCTGGACCCGCCGCCATGCCATCGACAAGGGCACGAACCTGGGCCGGCACCTCATCCAGGCGTTTGAACCTGGGGAGGTCACGCCAGAGGAGGCCCACCGGATCGGTATGGAGCTGGCGCGGGAGGTCCTGGGCGGCAAATATGAATTTGTCCTCACCACCCACATAGACAAAGACCACGTTCATAACCACCTGATTTTCAATGCGGTCAGCTTTCAGGACCACAAGCACTATCACTCCAATAAGCGGAGCTATCACTTCATCCGCCGCACCAGTGACCGGATCTGCAAAGAACACGGCCTGTCTGTCATCGTCCCCGGCCGGGACAAGGGCAAGAGCTACATCGAGCATCAGGCGGAACAGAACGGCACCAGCTACAAGGCGAAGCTGCGCGCCGCCATCGACCGGCTCCTGCCCGGCTGCTCTGACCTGGAGGACCTGCTCCGCCGCCTCCAGCGGGAAGGGTACGAGCTGAAACGGGGCAAGTACATATCCGCCAGGGCTCCGGGCCAGGAGAGGTTCACCCGACTGAAAACCCTGGGCGCTGATTATGCCGACGAGGCACTGACCGCCCGGATCGCCGAAAGGCCCAGGCCCTCCCGCCAGCCGAAACAGCGCACCGGGAAGCCCAGCCTGCTCATTGACATCCAGAACAATCTCAAAGCCCAGCAGAGTGCCGGCTACAAACACTGGGCGACCATCGAGAATTTGAAGCGGGCCGCTGAAACGCTGAACTTCCTGACCGAACACGGGATCTCCAGCTATGAGGAGCTGTCCGAGCGTTGCGACGGGGCGGCGGCCGCTACCGCCAAGGTGAAGGCAGACCTCCGGGCAACGGAGAAGGAAATGGAGCGGCTGACCCTCACCATGAAGCACGCTGCCACCTACCGCCAGCTCCGTCCCCTGTATGACCAATACCGCCAGTCCAGGGACAAGGAGAAATTCCTGCGGGGGCATGAGGGGGAGATCATCCTGTTTGAGGCGGCGGCAAGAGAACTGAAACGCCTGGACGCCGTACCCCTGCCTGCCACCCAGCGTCTCCGGGCCGAGATGGACGAGCTCACCGCCAGAAGGACCGCCCTGCAATCGGAATATAGGAAGGTCCAGCGGGAGGAACGGGAGTACGACACCCTCCGCCAGAATGTGGAGGCCCTGCTGGAAAAGCCGCGGGAGGCCGAACCGCAGAGACAGCGAAATAACGAGCTGGAATAGCGGCAGTTGTATGCCTTTACCAGACTTTTCAAAAACCCCTGGGCGCGTTTCAATTTTCCCGGTATAATGGAGGCAGGAATGGAGGTGCCGCCAATGACGAGAACCGAGGCCATCAAGGAATTTTTCAAGAAGGCAGTTTTGCCCGTCGCCATCGCCGGGCTGCTGTACTGTATTTTCAAATCTGCCTGCATGAGGGATGGGGAGCTGGATCTTCTCTGGCTCTGGATACTCTGCGGCCTGCCCTTCGGCATCCATCGGATGTGCGTCTGGATCGTGCCGGGCGGGGGCTCCCTGGGCGGCGGCGCCGCACTGTTCGTGCTGAACTTCGTGATCGGCGGCCTCATCGGGGGCTTCGTCCTGGTGTGGCGCCTGCTGGTGGCTGCTTGGTATGTGCCCCTCACCATCTACCGCCTGATCGTGGGATAATAGCACTATGGAAATATGGAAAACGGCCGCTCCGCCGATGGAAAACAGATATTCACGGCCCGATGGAAAAGCCGCCGGCTTTCCCACAACCCGCAAACATCGTTTCCCACAGCTCCGCAGACATGGCCGTTTACACACATTCCCACAGCGCCTACTACGGCGAATATCTTTCCTATCCTGTCCGATCCTGATTGAAAGAGAAAAAAGAGAACAAAAAAAGAAGCGGGAGCGTCACCCTCGGCCCAAACCGAAGGCGGCGCTCCCGCTCTGTTATGGAAAAGCGTTCAAAACAGCCTCTTTGCACCCCTCAAATCAGAGGGAGAAGCCCGCATGGGAAATCATAAGGGCGGCTCCCGGAAAAGCTGCCACAGACGATTTTTCAGCCCATTTTCAACCCCTATCTGCACACTTTTTCGAGCGTGCGGACTGGTAATGGGGACAGGCGATGAGGACTGCCCGGAAGCTCTGCTTGCAGGGATGGACACAGCCCTTGCAGATCTTGTTGTACCTGCGGCGGCCGTTCTCCCCCAGGAAGAAGGACCACTCCAGCCGCCACTTCTTGCTCCGGCTCATAGGTCATGCTCCGGGGGCTTCTTCTGCTGAACCTTGTCCGGGGGCTTGCGCTCGCCGCACTCCCGTTTGGCCTCCGCCAGCCGCTCCCGGATGGAGGGCTTCTTCTCCGGCGTGGTCCTGCGCGCCTCACCCTGGGCCTTTTCCTGCTCCTCACCCCTGCGGCCGTTGTTCAGCACCCCGTCGATCATCCCGTAGTCGTCCTCCAGGGTCATCTCTGCGGTGCGCAGAGGGTTCTCCGGCTCCACCGGCAGGGCGATGATCTGCCCGTTCAGGCTGATGAACTGCTCCGGCTGCTTGAAGTGTTCCGTGTACTTCTGCACCTGCTCCGGGGTCAGGGAGGTGAAGCTGTCCTCACCCAGCCCCACCACCAGGAAGGTGCCGGCCATGACGTCGTAAATCTCCCCATGCTCATCCCGCAGGCCCCGGTTCAGCTCCAGGCCGATGAGCTTGCCCTCATCGTTGCAGACCAGCCCCACCGGGTCGGAGAAGGGATAAGCGGTGGCAATATCGCCACCCACCTCTGCTTGCAGCGCACGAAGGCCGGGGGCGATTTCCTTCACATAGGGCTCCTTCATCGGCTCCACCACCAGGACGGTCATCTTCTCCGGGGCGGCGTGCTCCTGGGCCTCCTCGCTGCGGATAGCGAAGGAACGGGAACCGTTGCCCATGATGAGGTACTTCCCATCGTCAGACTGATGGTGGAAGCCGTACCCGGCCGCCTCCATCTGCTCCCGGCTCATATCCGTCACATAAAAGGTACCCCTGGGGGTCCGTACCGTTTCGCCGGTCTCCCGGTCATCCGGGGAGGGCGCCGGGGTCTGTCCGGCCAGCTCCGCCTCATACTCCCGGCCCGCCTGCTCCGCAAAGGCCAGCATCTCGTCCACATGGGATTTGTCTGGGTTCTGGATGGCCTCCCGGATCACCACCGGATCAAAGTCAAGAAATTCCTCATAGCCGGTGGCGTCCTTGAACTTCTCAATCTCGGAAGGCAGATAGTCCTCCTGAGTCTGCCCCAGGGCGGCCAGCTTCTCATCCAGTGCGGAAATGCGGCCAGCCATCAGGTTTTCGTAGATTTCCTCCTTGGCCGCGTGCTCCTCCGGGTGCTCGGCGGCGTACTGCGGGTCGTGCTGTCGGAAGAACTCGTCCATGTCGTAGGCAATATCCATCGCCCATTCCGAAATTTCTTCTTCGGGAATATCGTCCTGGAAAGTCATCACCCGGTATTCTTCCGGGATACTGCCGCGTTCACCGTCGTACACCTCGTCAAAGCGGTCCCCGGTATCCCGCACATACCCGAAGTCGGTAAATTCGCCGCCCTCCTCCAGGGCGATGTCCCGCCCGTAGGCCTCGTAGTCGATGTAGTTCCGCAGATGCTCCGGCACCTGCATGGCGTCCAGCTCCTCGATGTAGTACCGGCCCAGGTCGTCGTGGTCGTGGATGTCGGGGTAAATGTCGTAGCAGTCCAGGTTCTCGGTCAGGTTGATGATCTCCTGCAAGCTGCCCGAATGGTCGCCGATCTCCATCGCCGCCTGGAACTGTTCATACTCGCCCTGGCTCATCTCGTCCAGCTTGGAGGCCAGGTAGTTGAGCTCGTCCAGGCTCTCATACTCGCCCAGCTTGTCATAGAGGCCGTCCACATAGCAGTCATAGTCAGTGATGAACCATTCCTCGTAGGGCTGGCCAAAGTCGTCCTTCTGCCCAATGCCGATCCGTTCAAACACCTTCTGCATCTCCTCCGGTGTGGTGGGGAACTTCACCCATTCGCCCACCAGGTCGCCCTCGTTGTACTTGCCCAGGTTGGTGATGAAGGCGGCAAAGGGATAATCCTTGTCATATTCATAATGGGGCATATACGCACCTCCTTACAGCTCCGGCTCAGACTTCCCCTTGTGGGGCGCCTGAGCCTTATTTTTGTTCCTGCACTCCTGTCTGCTCTGTTCCAGCCGCTCCTTGATGGAGGGCTTGCGGTCCGCCTGCTTCGCCTGGGGGCGGTCGTGCTGCCACTCATCCCCAGACAGCGTTAAATATCCCCGGCTGGTGAAGCAGCCCTGTTCCTCCTGCACGGCGTATTTGCCGAAGGGAACCGGGTCAATGGCGTCCAGCAGTTCCGGGGGCAAAAGGGTGTCCAGATGCTGCGCCAAGTAGCGCCAGCCCACATCCTCCACCTTACTGATGTTGGCCTCCAGGATGAAATACTCGGTATTGGCGGGAAATTCCCGGAACTGTTCCAGAGTAGTCAGCCGATAGGGGGACTCCTGGACAGCGGCCAGGAGGTCCCGGTCCTCCGGGGAAAGGGTGGACAGCGCCCGAAGCGCCGCCACCTGCTCCGCGGGGCTCCCCTCATGGGGGAGCATCGCTTTCAGATCGTTCAGAGAAATATCAGATTTACTTTTTGCCATTCACGCCCTCCTTCCGCTTGGGGAACTCCAGCTTGAAGCGGACATACTTCTCGCCGGTATCGTCCAGCACCACCACCGCGTCATAGGCGGCGCCCTTCTTTTCGGACCACATCCCCTTGACGGAAGTGCGGCCCTTCTTCAAAAGGTCGCCGGCCATCTTGCGGGTCAGCTCCTTTTTGCGGGAGGTCCAGAAGCGGTCGTCCTTCCAAAGGACAAAACGGCAGGAGCGGTCGGAGCAGTAAAAATTCTTCCTGCCTTCATAGACCGGCTTGCCGCAACGGGGGCAGAGGCCCACGGCCTCCCGCTCCGGGGCAAACAACTTCTGCCCCTCCTCGGAGATATGGGAATAGGTTTTCACCAGCTCCCGCGCAATGTCAGAGATCCCCGCCAGGAAGGCGGCGGGGTCGCCCTCGCCCCTGGCGATGGCGGTCAGCTTCTGCTCCCACTCCGCCGTCAGCATGGGAGAGGTCAAAGTATCCGGCAGGACGGTGACCAGATTGATCCCCGCCTTGGTGGGAATAAGGCTTTTGCCCTTGCGCTCCACAAACCCGGCCGCCACCAGCTTCTCCAGGATCGCCGCCCTGGTGGCCGGGGTGCCCAGCCCCTTGCGCTCGGCGTCCTCCGGCATCTCCTCTTTCCCGGCAGTCTCCATCGCCGCCAGGAGGGTGTCCTCCGTGTAGGCCTTGGGCGGTGCGGTGAAGTGCTCGGTAACAGCGGCCTCCACCTGGTCAAAAAGTTGACCCTCGGTGAAATCCAGCAGGGCGGCGGGTTCCGCCTCGTCCTCCGGCTGCTCCTTCAGGGAAGCGCGGAAAATGTGGTCGATCTCACGCCAGCCCTCGGAGAGGATGTGCCGCCCCTTGGCGGTGAAGGTGTGCCCGCCGCAGGTAAAGGCGGCCGTGACAGCCTCGTACACATAGGGCTCCGCCGCCGCGCACAGCAGCTCCCGGCACACCAGCAAAAGAAGGTTCCGCTCACCCACGGGCAGAGCGGACAGGTCGCCCTTCTCCAGCTCCAGGGTGGGGATGATGGCGTGGTGGTCAGACACCTTCTTGTCATTTACCAGCAGGAACACATCCGGGAAGAACTCCCCGCACCCGTCAAAGGGCGGCACCTTGGCCGCCAGGTGGAGGACCGCCGAAGCGGTCTCCGCCATGTCGGCGGTCAAAAACCGGCTGTCCGTCCGGGGATAGGTCAGCAGCTTCTTCTCGTAGAGGGATTGCGCGTAGGCCAAAGTCTGCTTCGCCGTGTAGCCGAACACCCGGTTTGCCTCCCGCTGCAAGGTGGTCAGGTCGTAGAGCTTGGGCGGCGACTCTTTCTTCTGTTCACGGGTGACGGAAGCGCAGACCGCTTCCGCGCCGGCGCAGGCCGCCCGCAGGGCCTCCGCCTCCGCCGGGGAGGTGATCCGCTCGCTGACCGCCTCGGCCCCGCCCAGAGTCAGGCGCACATGGTGGTACTTCTCTTTGCGGAACATTGTGATTTTGCTGTCCCGGTCCACCAGCATGGCAAGGGTGGGCGTCTGCACCCGCCCTACATTCAGGGTGCGGTGGTAGAGGACGGAGAACAGCCGGGTGGCGTTGATCCCGATGAGCCAGTCGGCTTTCTGGCGGCAGAGGGCGGACTGATACAGCGGGTCATACTCGGCGCCGGGGCGCAGGTCAGCGAAGCCCTCCCGGATCGCCGCGTCCTCCATCGAGGAGATCCACAGACGGGAGAAGGGCTTCCGGCATCCCGCCATTTCATAGACCAGCCGGAAGATGAGCTCGCCCTCCCGCCCGGCGTCGCAGGCGTTGACCAGCTCGGTGACATCCTCCCGGTCCATAAGGCGTTTCAGGTTCTGGAAGGCGTCCTCCTTGTCCTTCGCCAGCACATAGCGGAAGGGCTCCGGCAGGATGGGAAGGTCGTCATACTTCCACTTCTTATAGCCGGGGTTGTACCCAGCCGCGTCCATCGGGGACACCAGATGCCCCACGCACCAGGAAACGATGAGCCCATTCCCCTCAAAACAGCCATCGGCCCTGGATGTGACACCCAGGGCCGACGCAACGGCTTTTGCAACACTCGGTTTCTCGCAGATCACCAGCTTCATTTCGTATCCTCCGTTTCTTCCTCCGGTTCAGGCTCATCCTCGTTGATATATTCCTCCTCGTCCGCAAAATCGTAGTCATCCGGGTCCGCGCTGGCCTTGGACACCTGCTTGGGACGGATGAACTTGATGTAGGCGAAGGCTCCGCCGCCGCCCAGCACCACCAGCACCAGTACCAGCGCCAGGGCGCCCATGCCCCCGGACTTCTCCTCCTCCGGCTCCGGTTCGGGTTCCGGCTCCGGCTCCGCGCCGGCGCACTCGGCCATATTCACCGCGCACACCTCGCAGGAAGTGTTCACCGCCCCGGCCTGGCATTTCTCAGCACAGGTGCAGACCGCCGGGGCCTCCTGGGCCTCGCCATCCTCCATCAGGGCCATGAGGTCGGCTTCGTCCACCTGGTTCAAAAAGTGAACGGCGGTCTCCGCGTCCTCGTTTGCCCGGTCGATCAGGATGTAGAAATAGTTGCCCGCCTTGGTGGTGACCGTGATGAGCTGCTTGTCGCCGTAGAAATCGTCTACCAGGGTGGCGTTGCCCTCCGGGGTCAGCGGCTGTCCCTCCGGCTCCATGCCCCCGGTGGTCTCCTCCTGGGGCTCCTCCGCAGGTTCCGACGCCTCCGGTGTTTCAGTGTAGTAGGGTTCTCCATCCCCGCCGCCGGCGAAAGCGGGGACAGCAAAAGCCGTGGTACAGAGCACCACGGCCAGCATTGCCGTAAACAGCCGAATGATCTTCTTATTCTTCATACTCGGTATCCTCCATCTCATTCTCGCCGGGGTTCGCCGCGGCCTCCGCCTCCATCATGCCCTCCGGCAGGGTGATGAGGCCGCTGGCGTAGGCCTTCAGGAAGGCCGTCAGCTCCCGGTTGTCCATCTTCACCGCCTTGACCATGCGGACGATCTCCAGGTTTTCCTCCTCAGTGAGCTGGGTCTCCAGGGCGCGGAGGCGCTTCTGCTGCTCGGAGATCTTCTCTTTGGTCTTTTCAATGTCACGGCGGATCTTCTCAACAGTTGCCATGTATGCAAAACTCCTTTCCATATCGTTCTTTCCATGAATAGTTGCGGCCCAGGCCCTGGACCGTTTTCAAATTGGGACGGGCGTTGTCCTCCAGGGCGATGGCCCGCCGGAACAGGTCCGGGTGGTGATCCCGCAGATAGATGATCTCCTCCGCCCGCATACTGGGACAGAAGAAGCAGGAGGACTTGCCCGGCTGGGGCAGGCCCGCATCTTCAATGGCCCGCATACACGCCGCCCGGTCCCATCCCCATTCCATCAGGGGATACCACTTGCTGTACTTGGGGTCGGCCAGGTCGCCCAGCAGCACCTTGTCGCTGCGGTAGCCCTCGCCGGCGTCGTAGCCGATGAACTTCACCACCCGTTTGCCCGCCGCCCATACCTTTTGACAGGGCAAATAGTGATTGCAGAACTTTTCCTGCGGCCCGATCTTGTGTTTCAGGGAACACCGTTTGAAGCCGTAGGCGATGGAGGGCAGGGTGCCGCTCTGCAAACACTCCTGCTCCAGGGTCAGCCGCTTGCCGTCCCGCGTGGTCTTGTAGACTCTGGTAATGGGCGGCATCCCGTGGTCCTTCAGCCATCGGTCCATGACGTCCAGGTAGGCATAGGTGTGGGGATGCTCCGCCCCGGTATCCGCAAAGAGGATCAGGTCCACCGGGATGCGGTGCTGGTGCAGGCCGATCAAAAGGGCGGTGCTGTTGACACCGCCCCCGTAGGAAACCATATTGATGCTTTACCACCTCCCATCAGTTGTACGGCGGCCGGCCGTAGGCATAAAAGTGTGATTGCCAGTAGCTGGTGTTCAAATTAGTGTAGGAGATCGGATCTCCACAGTGCAGCATCATATTGTCGCCCACATAGATGCCCACATGGGAGATGCCGCTGGTATCGTAGGTCCCCACAAAGAACACCAGATCGCCCGGCTGCGGGTCGGAGACCGGCGTGGAGATATTGTAGAGCCCCTGGGCGCCCAGCCGCCCGGTGTTGCACAGCCCGGTATTGGTCAGCACATAGCTCACGAAGCCGGAACAGTCGAAGGAGGTCTCCGGGCTGCTCCCGCCCCAGACATAAGGGTATCCCAGATATTTCTCCGCCTCGGTGATGAGGGTGGCGAACCGCTCATCCGTCAGGTACTCGGCGGGGATGTCCCAGGCCGTGGGCGGGTTCTCCACATACTTGCCCACATACCCGGAGGACGGGAACAGGTCCGGCCGGTTGCCCAGGGTGGACATATACAGGGCGTACATGGAGAGCTGGTCCTCGCCCATGATATAGACCGGCACATGGGAGAGATTGAAATTCTCCAGGGTAACGGTGCAGATGTACCAGGTGTAGGGCACCCGGACCGTATAGGAGTTGCCCTCGCTGTCCGTCCGGGTCTCGGTGCGGTAGCGGGTCTCTGTCGTTACCGTTTCCGTAAGGATGTACTGCTTGTCAAAGAGCATCTCCAGATCCCCTTGCACCTCGTCCAGGGTGAACACCCCCTCATGGAGGGCGGACAGGATGGACAGCAGCACATAGGGGTCATGCTCGATCTCATCCAGGTCAAAGTGATACTCGTCGTAGTCGTGGGTGGCCTCGTAGGTGTCCAGATATTCTTGCAGCTCCGCCTCCATCCCGCAGTAGGCGGCCTCGGCCCCGGTCAGGTCCGCGTCCTCCGAAAGATAGGAGGAGGCCACCAGGCCGGAAGTCCCGCCCCCGAACATGGAGGTGCAGGACTGCATCAGCCCCATGATGAGCATGAGGATCAGCCCGATGCCGCCCACGATGAGAAGGGTGTGCTTGTTTTTGGTGACGAAGCCGCCCAGCTTCTGGGCGATGGTCCCGCCGCCCTTCTTTGCGGCGGAGGCGGCGGTCTGGGACGCCTTGCCTGCTGCCTGGGCCGCGCCGGTCCCTGCCCGGTGGGCGGCGGCGTACTGTTTTTGCAGCCGCTTTTTCTGCCACAGGCGGGAGATGGGGTTACTGGACGCAAGCTGGGGATTTTCCATGACGGACTTCCGCCAGTAGAAATCGGCATTGGCTTTCACCGCTGCCTGCTCCGCCTGCTTTACATCCCGCCAGGGTTTCAGCTTGCGGTCTGCCCTGGCCTGGTGGATACGCCGGCCGCCATAGCCCACGGCCTTCTCGATCTGCCGCTCCCCCAGGTGGCCAGCCTGGACGCCGGAGTTCTCGCCCTCCACCTTGCTCACCTCGCCGTGGATCGTGGACTTGACCTCCTGCATGGGCTGGGCCAGCGGGTTGCCGTGTTCCTTCCCAGGCGGTTTCACAGGGACAGCGGCCTTCGCCGCGTCCAGCTTGTCCGCCGCCTTGTCAGACTTGCGGACAGCTTTTTTCAGCTCCGGCGCCGCCCGGTCTGCCTCCGAAAACTGCAAACGGGAGGAAGGGCGGTCCCTGGCCGCCTCACCCTCCCGGAAGGTGTCGCGCCGCTTGCGCCGCGCCTTTTTCGTCTGGCGGCGTTCCACATGGCCCGCCGCCTCGTCCGCCGCCCGGTTCAGCACACCGGCGGTCTCATCAGCGGAGGAATAGTCCTGCTCCGGGGGACGGTCCGAAACATGGGTGGCCTCGCCGGTCACCAGGTTCACCGAGATGGCCCCGTCACGGGTCATCTTCTGGGCCTCCTTCTCAGAGGCTTTCCATTCCTGCATTTATCCGTCACCTCCTCCATAGGGGCAGATGCTGGCGCACGCCCCGGTTTCAATCGCCGCGATATAGTGAAAAATGGGATAGGCCTGGGGCGGGCAGACCGCGTTGCCCAGGGTTTTCAGCCGCAGAGCCCGGTCCTTCGTGTCCTCCGTTATGCGGGGGACGCCCTCCGGCTCGCCGGCCCAGAGAATACGGCCGTCCATCCTTTCGGGAAGCCCATGAGCCATTCCACCCAATCCGGGTTCAGCGCCGCCTTCTCCGACAGGGGCTGCTCCTGGTGGATCACCTGGGCCGAAAGATTGCTGGACGGGGACTTGCCCCGGAAGGCCGTGGGTTTCAGGGTGGAGCGGTAGCCCTCCGACGCCGCCGGCGTCAGGTAGAACACCGCCGCCGAAAGGCTCAGGCTCCAGATCGTCCCGTCCCTGTTCCGCTTGCGGAAGATCCCATTGTCCGACAGGTACACATCCAGGTTTGCCGCGTCCCTGCAGGTGGATTTGTCGGAGGCAAGGGGCGTGGGAAACATCAGCCGCGACGATAAAAGTTCGCTGGCGCTCATGCCATGCGCCGACGCCGCAAGCCGGAAATACGAATGGGAGAACAGCGTATCCCGCTTTTGCCAGGTCAAAAATCGTTTTGTCGAGCCCCATATTGATGAAGCCAGCAACATTTTCCCCAAGCACCCAACGGGGCCGCAGCTCGGTAATAACTCTGCACATTTCCGGCCACAGGTAGCGTTCATCCGCAAAGCCCTTCCGCTTTCCCGCGGTGGAGAAGGGCTGGCAGGGGAAGCCGCCGGAGATGATGGTGACTGTTTCAAGTCCTGTTTTCTCAAAAAACGCCTCCTTCGTGAATGTGGTGATGTCCCGGAACTTCGGCACGTCCGGCCAGTGCCGCTCCAGGACGGAATAGGGATAGTCCGCCCATTCACACTGGCAGACGGTCACGAACCCGGCCGCCTCCGCCGCCAGGTCCAGGCCGCCGATGCCGGAGAACAGGCTCACATGGGTCAGTCGCTCCATACCTCGTCCCCTTCAAGGTCCCCCTCGTCCTGGGGCTCCTCCGCATCCTCCAGGCGGACCAGGTTATGGCGGCGGATGATGGACTCCTCCAGGATGTCCTGGGCGGCGTTGCTGTCCTCCGGGAGGCCCAGGCTGCGGTAGAGCTTTTTCAGCACCTTCTCATAGCCGCCGGCCTTTTTCTTCAAGCGGAGAAAGTCCTTCTCCGTTTCCGCCTCGGACAGGCGGCGGGCCAGCGAATAGTAGAGGACGATCAGGTTGTGGATGTCGCCCACCAGCATACGGAGGCCATAGCCGGGGATGATGTACTCATCCTTATACTTCTTGGGCTTCGGCTCCTCCACGGGCACCGGGGTGGCCTCCGCCAGCTCCTTTGCCATAAGGTCCTTTAGGTCTTTGGGGTCGCCGAATACCAGGTAGCGGCCGGGGATGCCCCAGCCCTGGAACTTCTCCTCGGCGATCTCGCCGTAGCGCTTCGCCGCGTCCAGCACATGGAACATGTCCTCCTCATCCTTGATCCGGCCCGCCAGGAAAGCGAGCTGGTGGAGAAGGCCGTACAGGTGGACCTCATCGTTGATGTGGTTGAGATAGGTCTTGCCGTCGATAATGTAGATCTTGTTTTTCATAGTTATTCCTCCGTTTCCGCCGCGTGCTCCACCTCGCTGGGCTTGGTGGTGAGCAACTTGTAAAGTTCCGTGTCCTTCGGGAAATCGTCCGCAAAGGGCAGGATAACATTGTTGAAGAACAGCAGCCCGTGGCCCGGCTCGGAGTTGGTCACATAGGCAAGCTGCTCCGCTGAAATGCCCAGCCGCTCCGCCAAAATCTTGCGGTCGCCGGCGGCCTGGTTGAGCATATAGATGAAGTCGCTGTTTTCCAGGATGTTCTCGATCTCCGGTGAGGAGAGTAAGTCCTTGGGGTTCTGGGTCGCCCCGGTGGGCACCCCGCCCCATTTTCTAAACCGTTTCCAGATCTCCGCCGAATAGGCCGCCGTCTGCTCCTCCTTCAGCAGAAGATGGAACTCGTCCACGAAATACCAGGTGGAGCGCCCGATGGCTCGGTTGATGGTGACGGTATTCCACACCGCGTCCTGGACGATGAGCATTCCCGGCTTTTTCAGGTTTTTCCCCAGGCCCTTGATGTCAAAGCAGACAAGGCGGTTGCGGATGTCCACCGTGGTGCGGTGGTTGAAGAAGTTGAGGGAGCCGTTCACATACAGGTCCAATGCCTGGGCCACACGGTCGGCCTCCGGGATGCCCTGCGCCAGCAGCGCCTCCTTCAGGTCGCCCAGGATGGGCATATTCTCCGGCCTGGGGTCGGCGAAGTAGGGCTGGTAGATCTTCTGCACCGCCCGGTCGATGACGGTTTTCTCGATGGCTTCCAGCCCGGTCTTGCTCCCCATGATGAGCTCACAGAAGGAAAGCACGAAGTCAGATTTCAGCGCCAGGGGGTTCTCCTCGTCGGAGTAGTTGAGGTTGATGTCCAGGGGGTTCACATAGTCGGTGCTGGACGGGGACAGCCGGATCACCTGCCCGCCCAGCCGGCGCACCAGGGGCGAATACTCGTCCTCCGGGTCGCAGATGATGACATTATCTTTGGTGGTCAGGACGATGAAGGTGATCTCCCGCTTACAGCTCATGGACTTGCCGCTGCCCGGCGTGCCGAACACCAGCCCGTTGGGGCTTCTGGACTGTTTGCGGTCCAGAAGGATCATGTTGTTGCTCAAAGCATTGAGGCCGTAGTACATAGCGTCCCCGCCCATAAACAGCTCCTGGGTGACGAAGGGGACGAACACCGCCAGGGCCGAAGTGGTGAGACTGCGTTCGATCTTGATACGGTTGAGCCCCAGGGGAAGGCTGCTCATCAGCCCGTCCTCCTGCTGGAAGTCCAGCCGGGTGAGGAGGCAGTTGTAGGTCTGCGCCACGCTGGCCGCCTGGGACACGGCGATCTCCAGCTTCTGTTTTGTCTCCGCCATGTGCATGACCAGGAAGGTCAGATTGAACATCCGCTCATTCCTGCTTTGCAGGTCCTGGAGGATGGTCTTTGCTGCGCCGCCGTAGGTGGCAAGGTCGCTGGGGAGGATGTCCATGTCATATCCGCTCCGCACCGCCCGCTTCTGCTCCGCAATTTTCATGGCGTCCAGGTCGGTGATTTTCCGCTTGACCATCTTGATGGCCTCGTTCTGGTTGATGCCCCGGATGTGCATGGTCACCAGGATGTTGCCCTCGGTCTCCATGAACTCCGCCAAAATGCGGTCGTGGATCTCCGGGGCGGTGATCTGCAAAAAGCTCACCGCGCCGTACATCTCGCCGATGCGGAAGGTGCGGGTCTCACCGAAGTGGAAAGAGGACGGGGCGATGAAGTCCTTGACCGACAGCCCGCTGGGCGCCAGCCAATCCCAATCGAAGGCAAACTTGCCGCCCTCCGGGTGGAGGATACCATGCAGAAGCTCCAGCCGCTCCTTCCCGTCCAGCACATGAGCCGCCGCACCCATGACCTTGAAGCGGTTGAGGGTGTCGGTCTCGATACGGGCAAACCTCGCCCGCGCCGCCGGAAGGTTTTCCGCCTCGATGGTCAGGGTCACATACTTGGTTTTCACATAGCCGTTGCTGCCCCGCTCATACTGGAAGCGGAGTATCCCCGCCGCGTCCTCCCGAACAGGGTCCAGGTCGTCCCCCTGGGGACGGATGCCGAACAGGTCCTCCTCCGGCCCATGCTCCACATACCGGCTGCTGAGCGACACCTGCACCCCGATGGTGGGGTCGTAACCGTTGTAGAAATCGCAGAGGTGTTCAAAAATATCCCGCTGGTCCTCCGGCGAAGCCAGGCGGTAGTTGACGTCCTCGAAAGCGATGGTCTTGGAGAAGGTCCCGCCCTCCAGCCGGCACAGGCCGTCCGGGAACATATTGCGGAAGGGGATGCTGTCCTGCACCGTATGGGCTTTCCCGTCCCCCTTGGCCTGGCGGACCACCGCCTCGATCTGCTTACGCTCGGCGCGGGTCAGCTTGCGCCTTGCCCCTGCTGGTTTTGCGGGTCTTGCCGTTTTTGCCTGCAATCGCTCTCACCTCCTGTTCCAGTTCGTATTGCCGCACCAGGGCGGAGTACAGGTTGTTGGTCTGGTAGATCCGCGTCTTTGGGCGGATAAATTTATTCTCAATGAGGTGTCCCAGAAACACCTCCAGGGGCTGCCCGTTGCGCTGGTACATGGCGAACAGGAAAAAAGGCAGCATGACCAGAATCATGCAGAGCGCCGCCGTGGTGGTGCCCAGCGCCCCCTTGGTCAAAAAGAAAAGCGGCACGCCGATAATTGCTGCCGCTCCGAAACATATCACCTGCCGTTTGGTCAGCCCGAACAGGACCTTGCTCTGTACCTTGCTCAGGTCCTTTGGGATCGTTACATAGGCCAATCAATGCACCTCCTTTTTCATGGGAGCATAGTCCCTGAAATCTTTTACCGTGTGGAAAATCCGTTTGTTGTTCACCCACCGCTGAAGATGGCGGGTGATCTTTGGAGCGGTGGGACGCTCGTAGATCATCACATAGGGGTCATACCCCAGGGCCCGCAGGGTGTTCACCCGGTAGAGGTCCTGCTCATGGGTGCTGCCGTAGTTGGTCAGCACATAGACCCGCCGGTTGCGGTCGCTTCGGATGGCGGTATGCGCCACAAAGCGCCGGAAGTGCTCCGTCAGGTCCTCCTCCGGGTTGTCCCAGGCGAAATGCACCGCCTTGGTCCGCACCCTGTTCAGCAGGGCGATGTTGTCCGGGTTCGTCAGCCGGATGTCCAGTCCCTGGGTAAAGTCCACCAGCGCCCGGCTGGCGGCAAGCTGTTCCAGCAGCGCCTCATGGTCCGGGCAGGCCAGCAGGTTGGGGTCCAGCAGTTTGATCTCGTCCTCACCGCGCCAAAATTCAGAGAGGTCAGCGACTTTGACGCTCCTGCGCCCCTCCTTGCCGCTGACAATGCAAAATCCGCAGTTTCTCGGACAGCCCCGGCTCAAAAAGCCGTAGGCCGTTCCCAAAAACCGCGGATACAAAAAGTAGTCCGGCCGGATGTGCTCAATCTCATAGGGGAGGTCCTTGCCACCCGGCCCATAGCCCGTACCGCCCTGAATGACCTGGTCCGCATTGTTCACCACGATGGTGTCCTTGGAGTAGGTGTCCGTGAATACACGGCTCTTGTAAACCAGGTCATAGCGGCCTTTGGGGCTCCACCACTCCACCCGGTCGCCCCGCCGTGTATGATACTCGGAGAGCTTCATCAGGCAGAGGTTGGGAAAGTTGTGAGAGTCCACATCCACCAATCCGATCTTCAAACAGCCACCTCCTCAATGCGCCCCGAACAGGGACTTAGCGAGGCTGCCGGTCTTGAAAAGCGTGAAGCACAAGAGGACCGTGTACCCCATACAGCCCCAAATGGCGCCGGAAATGTTGTCGCCGCTCAAAGAAATGCTCTCCACCAGCACCGCGTAGATCCCCACGCAGATCATAATGAGAAACGCCTGGAAGCCCAGGGCCAGCAGGGAGCGGAGATAGTTCTGCCCCGTGTTGCCCCACTCCCGGTTCACCATTGTGGCAAAGGGGATGGGACCTATCGAGGTCACCAAATACACCTCAATCATCCGGCCGTAGATGACCAGGAAGATACAGATGGAGAGGATTTGCGTACACAGCCCCACGAAGATGCTCTGGAACCACAGCCCCAGCAGGGCGCCAATGCTCCAATCCGCGAGCTGGGTCTCCAGGTCGGCGGTCACGCTGGATATGTCGATGCCCGCGTCCGAAATAATGACGCCAGCGCTCTGGCTCACCACATTCTGCGCCACATCGAACACCGCCATGACGATGTTCCAGGTGTTGGTGACGATGAGCACCGCGCAGAAGGTCTTGAAGATCCACTTGAAGAAGATCCAGGTGTCGAAGTCATGGAGATTGTTCTTTTCAATGATGAGCTGGATAAGCTCATAGCACATGACAAAGGTGAGGACGATGCTGGCGATGGGGACAATGACGGTCTCCGAGAGGTTACGGACCATGTTGAAGATACCGCTGTTCCACGCCGAGGGCGTCATGCCCACCTCCCCGGCGATCTCGCCCACCTTGGCATTCAGGGTATCAAACATCCCGGTCAGGTTGGATATGATACCGTCAATGAGCAGTTCCTGGAACCACTCCTGTATCGCGTCAAAGATCAACGGGGATCACCTCCTTTGCGGGAGGCCCCGTGTACCGGGACCTCCCGCGGGTGTTATGGGGAGCCATCAGCCCAGCAGGCCGGACAGCAGCGGGATCAGGGTCACGCCGATGAGGGCGACACCCCCGCCGGCCATGAGCTGCTTGATGCCCTGGCTTTTGGAGGCAGGGTTGTCCTGGCCATAACCTTCCAGGAGGTTGATGCCGCCCCACACGCACAGGCCGCCGCCCAGGGCAATCACCAGAGTCTGCAACACGTCAATAGCGTTAGTGAAAAAATCCATAAATCATATTTCCTTTCTTCGGTGTAGAATTGTTATTGAAGGTCCATTGCTGTCAATTCGTACATCTCGAAAGGCTCATCCGGCTTTACGATGGCCGGTTTGCGTTTCATGTACCGTTCCATATCAAAGAGGTATTTCTTGTCGGCGTCGGCGGTGTACTTGTAGTTGGGGTGCTTCGTCAGGTCGTACTTGTCCGAGAGGAATGGACGCACGCCCCGCAGCATGAAGATACACTTGCCTCCGTCCATTACCGCCAATTCGTCCTGGGTCATCAACTCCTTTCCCAATTTCTGATAAGTGAGGCCGTGAGAAACCTGGCTGCCCCGGTTCTCGGATTGATTGAAGCTGTCGATGGTCTCCTTGCCCAGCAGCTCCGAAATTTCTTTCAGGGTCGATTTCTCCTTGCCTCCCAAAAACAAGGTGCTGTCGCAGTTACCCACGATGGTATCTGCCGCGTCCTTGTAGATGGTCTTTAACTGGCTTTGGCTCTGCAAAATAATAGAAGCCGATATTTCACGGCTTCGGATGGTAGCAATCAATTTCTCGAAGTTTGGAATTTGCCCAATATTCGCAAACTCGTCCAGCAGGCACCGCACATGGACCGGCAGGCGGCCGCCGTAGAAGTCGTCCGCCTTGTCGCACAGGAGGTTGAAAAGCTGGGAGTACATGAGCGCCGCCACGAAATTAAAAGTGCTGTCCGTATCCGAGAGGATGACAAACAGCGCCGATTTCCGGTCGCCCAGGGTATCCAGCTCCAGCTCGTCCTCCGCCATGAGGTCCCGCAGCTCCGCGATGTCAAAGGGCGCCAAGCGGGCGCCGCAGGAAATCAGGATTGACTTCAAAGTTTTGCCCGCCGCCATTTTGAATTTGCGGTATTGCTTCACGGCGAAGTGGTCCGGGTGCTCCTTCTCCAGCTTAGCGAACAGCAGATCCACGGGGGACTGAAACTCCTCGTCATCCTCCCGCGCCTCGCTGGCGTTGATGAGGTCCAGCAGGGTGATGAAGTTGCGCTCCTCCGGCTCCGCCTCGTACCAGATGTACCCGATGAGGGCGGAGTAGTACAGGCGCTCGGCCTTCACCCAAAAATCCTCGGAACTCTTTTCACCCTCGCCCTTGGTATTGAGGATCAGGGCATTCACCAGCTTCAAAATATCCTTCTCGCTGCGGATGTACGCCAGAGGGTTGTACCGCATGGACTTTTTGAAGTTGATGAGGTTCAGGCTTTTAATGCGGTATCCCTTGCGGTCCAGCAGGGCGCCCACCTCGTTCAGGATGGTGCCCTTGGGGTCCGTAACCACATAGGAGGAATGGCACTGGAGCAGGTTGGGCTTGACAAAGAACCTTGTTTTGCCTGAGCCGGAACCGCCGCAGACCAGGATATTTTTATTTCTTGCGTACTTGGGCTCCTTGGGGCGGCTCGACATGGTGATCCGCTCCGTCTGGGTGAGCAGGACGTTTTGGGAAAAGTCCTTGTCCATGTAAGGAGCAATGTCGGCCGGGGTGCCCCAGCGGGCGCTCCCGTACTCGATACCCCGGCGATATTTCTTCGCGTTCTTGCCCTTGGAGTAGACCACCAGCCGGATCAGCACCGCGCCGGCGGCGCCCACACACAGGTCTACCAGATGGAAGCTGGGCGCCAGACTGTCAAAGGCCGCCGAAAAGCCCTGCCCGATGTGGAGCAGCTTCTCCGAGGCGTCCGCCCCAGGCGCCAGCCGCACCCCCTGACAGAGCTTGTCAAAGAGATACACGAAGATAAGATACGGGAGGTTGAGCAGCACCAGCTTTTTCACCTTGTCGGTCATCGCGCCACCTCCCGGTCCTTGGCCTTGACCTTCTCCCGTTCCCGGTGCTTGGTCTTGGTCTGTTCCTGGGCCTGGGCCAGCCGCTCCCGGATGGTGGGGCGCTTCTCCCGGTCCAGGGTCATGGCGGTGAACTCCTTGAAAGCCGGTTGGAGCTGGTCCTTGTCCTTCGCCTTGAAAAACACATAGTAGTGCGGGGGCTCGGTGTGGGGGTCCTTCTTCAGGGCATAGTCGATGTCGTACTTCTTCGCCACCGCCGAAAACGCCTTGATGTTCTGCTCCGTGATCTCAATGTTGGTCAGGGAAGCCCCATGCTGTTTGAGCTGGTGAAGGGTCTGTTTTCCCTGGCGGAGGGTGCGCTGGGAGGGCTTTTTCTGCATCTCCTCCAGCACCTTCTTCAGGGCCTTTTGGAGCAGGTCCGCCGTCATCTTGCCGGCCTCCACCGAGAGGGATACCGTCCGCTGCGTGATTTCTTCCTGCACTCACATCACCTCCGTTCTCCGCTGCCGTACATATCGTGGCTCACCAGGGAAGTGTAGTAGCTGTCAATAGTGGCCGGAGCGTTATACAGGGCAGCCAGCAGATATTTCTTGATGTTACGGACATAGGTGGTGTTCTCCCGCATACGGTCCAGCACATACTCGATATGGGAACTGTTCAGCTTCAGGAACCGGGATTTGACCACCTCCGCCGGATAGTCGTCTCCGGCAATGCGGATCATCTCTCGGTGGGAGCAGACCGTGTCCACCATGAGCTCCACCAGTTCATCCAGACGGTCACGGTCCAGGCGCTCATTCTGTACGAGGATGTCATACTCGATGTTCTCCAAAATCAATTCCCGATAGCTCTCTCGCTCCCGCATCCAATCCCGTCCGGCCCTATCCGAGCCCCTGGGGGTTTGGGGGCTTGATAGGATAGGATTTGATCCTTCCGTACTTGATAAATCTTTTTTTGATTTATCTTTACTTGATTCTTTAGTATTTAATTGTGCGGGGTTTTCCTGTTCAGGTTCTGCCAAGACAGGTAAAGCCTGTTCAGGATTATCCAAGACTGGATTATCCCGTTCAGGTTTTCCCGGTTTAGGTTCCGGCGGTCTGGGCTGCTCCAGAATCGTGTACTCGATGGCGCCGAGCTGACCGTTTGCGTTGCGGACCCGCTGGCGGATCACATAGCCGTGTTCCTCCAGCTCCCGCACCCCGGCGCAGATGCTGTCAACGCCATCTTTGCAGATCCGAGCCAGCCCCTTGGTGGTATAGTCCCATTCCTCCGGCAAGGAGAGCATGAGGGAGAGAAGGCCCTTCGCTTTCAGCGAGAGCGACTTGTCCCGCAGGTGGTGGTTGGACATCACCGTGTAGTCGCGGGTTTTCTCAATGCGGAATACCGCCATGTTGGATACCTCCTTCCTTCGGTTTTGAAAAGTGTTCGTTTCGGTGGTTTTGCGCCCCTGTATCACCGTCCGGCCTCCCATGAGGGAAAGAATATGGGCGGCTTCGTTTGCGCCGCCCACAGGCGAAAAAACAGGGGATTTCCCACCCGTTTTCATACAGTTTTGGGTGCCCCCAGCAGGGCATAAAAAAACGCCACAGGTTTGTGTTACCTATGGCGTTTGGGACAGGAAAAGGGTGCTGACATTTCATATCAGCACCCTTTGTCCTGCCAGTATTAAATTTTTGACTTCACATCGTGTTCCTTGCCTCTGAAAACATTGATTTTACTGGA
>OLPZ01000638.1_pt1 | contig 27269 bp, 19 predicted proteins | sample 1672711 | NCBI WGS metagenome assembly OLPZ01 (sample SAMEA3136716, study PRJEB25190) | human gut metagenome
AGAACAAATACAACCGTGGGACACACGGGGATAGCTCGCTTATGCTTAGCACAGTGGTGTTATCGAACGAGAACCAAACTTGCCGAGATTGGGAAGCCCCCACCTCTACAGGTGGGGGGAGGATGTCACTTATCATAGTCTTCTTACAATTCAGCATAAAATTTTATTTCAGCGGCTGTCTGGTTTTGATAATAAATAGCAAATTAATGATTTTTGTTGGAAAAAGAAGGGAATTCCCCATTCTCACCAACTGTAGATTTAGAATAGCCAGAAAAAAGAAAAAAATAATACATCCCAGATGCGGCTTGGGAGCGTGTTTAAGATGCGAACGAGCATCATAAACACAGCGACTATAGAGCAGAAGGGATGTATTGTTTTTTCTTTTTTCGTCTATTACCAAATCTACAAATCAATCACTGGTAGATAAAGATATGCTTCTTCTCCCTGATAGCATTCAAAACACATCCCCTGATGTGATATTTTATACTCTTTTTGCGTACAGAGCCATTCGGTAAAGACGTAACGCCAGCCATCCCGTACAGCATCCGCTACTTTTTCAGGAGTTTCCTGTGATTTAATTGTAAAAATTGCGTATCGTCCGGCAGGAATCTCCACCTTATGGAAACCATCCGGAATTTCTGTAGAGTCAGTTAAAAAGCCAAAGAAATAGTGTAATTCACCGCTGATATGGTCGGGATGGGTCCATAGTCCAACTTCGCCATAATCATGGATTCCTTCTGGATAGGCAGGGTATTCTTTAAAATTAATGTGATTCCAGTAAGCACCGGATTTGCTGTAATCACTGTCATATTCGCCGGGAATCTCGTACCCAAGTGCTGTCTGTGACCGTAATGCTTTAATTTCAACGTGTAGCATAATAAGAACCTCACTTTCTTTATTTTGTTTTAAATATTCTCGTGCGCTAATACCATATTCTTTGCGAAATGCTTTAGAAAAACCGGAACTGGTTTCAAAGCCATTATCAAATCCGGCCTGTGTGATACTCATTCCAGATAAAATATCCTTTTTTGCTTTTTCCAAACGGAGAAGGCGTATGTATTTTCCCGGTGACATATCACAGCAGATTTTAAAAATGTGGCAGAAATGATAAAGAGAGTAACCATAGCGGGAAGCCAGAGATTCTGCTGTTAATGTGTCTTGAAGGTGATTTTTTATGTATGTAGTACAATCTTTTATTACTTCTAAAGAATTATTTTTATTCACGATCTCTCCTTTCCGCAGTTTCTATGAGTGCAGTCGGTGCGACTGCTCGACTTGAATATAAATATCATACACCAATACACAGGTTATGTTTTATAAATATTGTATCAGAGAAAAGAAAAAAGACTTTTCCAGAGTTGCGAAGTTTATCTGAAGAATAGAGATTGTCCGTAGTGGGAGTTGTAAATTGACAGAATGTTAGTGGTGATTTACAATATAACTAAAAAACATTTGGATATTAAAAAAATAATATTCAAGTCGAGCAACTGCGAGACTTGGCGCGTGATTCTGGTCAGCATAAGCTGACATATTCTTTACAGAATCACTGCGCATCCTCGCGGAGCGTTTATCTCAGTCGGAGATTGGACTCCCACTGAGACAAATTTGCTGTCACTCACCACCTGAAGGAGGTGGGAGTCTTCTCGACTGAGATAAAATAACAGAGAAAATGAAAGAAAAAGAAATAGAAATAATAGAAGGATAGAGAAAATGAACACAGTGAATGAGACAAAAACATTTTCCTCACTTCCGGAGGAAGAATCAGCTTTATGGGAACGTATGAGAGACACTCTTTTGTGCCTTCAGACAGATAACAGCATTTCGGTAAAAGATCTGGCAAGCAGACTGGCATACTCTACGCAGGAATTCCTTTATCTGGCTGACATTTTCTTTGACAATTCTCTTGATGCAATCAGGGAACAGGTGCAGGGATTGAATATTGAAGAGGATTATACAAATCAAGTCCTTCCATTTGAACGGATTCCTGATAGTTCTATGATAGAATATAAAGTTGTGAGAAGAATGGCACAGACAGTAGAGGCAGATATGCTGCCTTTAGAAGGTGATGTTTTTCAAAACGGAATGGAATATATAGAGAAGGATGTAAAGGAAAAGTGGAAGGAGAGGGAGCGTGCCGGAGAGTATATGCAGTTTTGGTGGCATGATGATTCATACCACTTCTTTTATATGATCGGGCAGGAAGTTCCAAAAGATGCCGGAAAGGAAAGTGAAAAGAAGAGAATTGACTTTGGGGCATCGGATTATGCAGTTTTTACGTTAAAAGAGCAATATTGGGATAAACAGGCACCGGATATGATAAAAATGTTGATAAAATATGCGTTATGTGACTGGATAAAGCAAAGTGAAATGCACTATGACAATCGGAAAATGTATTTTATTTCTTTTGAAAACGGACTGTATTCAGTATATCTTCCTCTTGAAAAAAGAATGCATTCGGATTATGTAATGAAAAATAAAAAAGAGGAGAAAAAGATTTATGGAGTTGACGAGTGGATTAGTTATATTGATGAGCATATTACGGAGAATTTAACAGCAAAAGGCCTTGCAAAGCTGTTTCATTATTCAGAGAAACATTTAAAAAATATTTTCCAGCTTTATTATGAAACGAGAATCACCGATTACATAAAACAGAGAAAGCTGTACTTTGCTGCAGAAGAATTAAAAGAAGGAAAGAATCCGGAAAAAGTATGTGCCAAATATCAATTTGCAAGTTATAGCGTTTTTTCTAATGCATTTCGCAAAGAATACGGCGTTGTTCCGGCAAAGTATTACCGGATGGAATTTCAGAATATTGCATGGATCAATTACATTGATGAGCATATTACAGAAGATATCACACCAGAGATGATGGCGGAACATTTTAACTATTCCAGAGACTATTTTCGCAAAGCCTTTCAGGATGATTTTGGAATGGGACTTAGTGCGTATATCAGTCAGAGGAAAATACAAAAAGCCGCCAGAGAATTACGTCAGGGTGTCAAGGTGGCCAGTTTAGCAAAAAAATATGGTTTTAAGTCGAGAAATGGATTTGATAAAGCCTTCCGCAAAGCCTTTTGTACCAGTCCTTCCAAATATGCTAAAGCAAACACAGAAGTTGTTGACTTAAATCAGTTTTACTCAGAATATAAAGATAAAATGAAAGTATCCTTTATGGACGTTGATGATATCAAAATGGTTGGCTGGACGATCATCCCAAATCGTGGACGGGAAGTAGATATACCGGCACAGGTAGCATTCTGGCTCGATGAGGACTCACCATACTTCAAGAAAATGAACTCTGTAGCCGGAAGTGCGAATGGAAATGATAAGATTGCCATGTGGTATCATGACCCGGAATGTATCAATATTCAATATATCCTTGGACCGGTTGTAAACAACTTTACAAATGTGCCGGAAGATGCTGTGAAAATAGAGATAGCCGCCGGACGATTTGCCGTATTTGAAACAGACCGCGAAAGCGATGTGGATAATCTCGCAGATACCATCCGTATGTTTTCCCGGTGTGTTTTTTATGGCTGGATAAAAGAACACCGCGATATGGTCTCTTTACAGAACTTTACTTTTGAAAGATACATCAATAAAAAAGTATACATATATGTTCCGATAAGCGTAAAATAATGAAGATAAAACAAAAGTTGTGTTATCTATAATAAGCAAAAAAAGAAAAATGCCCCGTCAGATCATTCGGTCTGACGGGATTTTTTCTGCAAAAAATGTCAAGCATTTTTTAAAAAAATCTAAAAAAGGTTCCAAAATGACGAAAAGACATCCGTCTGGTTGGAATACTTTTTAGAAAAGCCATGTTATAATAAATGTACAAAAAAATACATTCTATTTTAAGAAAGTTGGTACAAACCACACAGGCTTACCCCTACTGTGAAAGCAGATGCCCTCACAAATACCACTGGATCTTCCGGGAAGGTGTGAAAAGGCAGAAGAAGCTTAAGTCAGGATATTTAAAATAGAATTCTAATGAACAGGACTTTGGGTGGGAGTGCTGAGTACATTCATTCGATATGTTTAGAGAAATCTTTACAGAAGTCGAAAAGCAAGTCTCAGTTTCTTTGTTTTTATCTAATGATTTCTATCCGAAAGTCCCACACATAAAATCCTGACACAGCGTTTGGAAATTATAAATATCTGTAATTTTCAAACGGGTAATATCAAAGGAGGTAAAACAACAATATACAGTTATTTCATATGCAGATAATAATGTGAGAGTAGTTGAGACCACAATAAAAAAAGGTTCAGTAGAGAAAGCATATAAGCAGATAAATCGTATAGAAGTTGTTTTAAATCAATATATTGCTAAAGGAGCTATCCGTTGGCAATGGGAGTCGCGACCCATTAGTAACATGTAGACAAAATCAAAGAATGCTATCTAAATAGCGGAGTTTCTAAAGGAGGAAAACTTATGAAGACTTTAAAAAGAATGCTCGCAGTGATGCTCGCAGTAGTTATGATGATGGGACTTGGTGTAACATCAATGGCAGCAACACCATCTAAAGGGAAAATAACAGTTCCAGTTACTGTAGAGGTAGTAGGTTTACCATCAAGTTATACAGGTAATGTCAAAGAAGGAGTGTTGTATAGCGGAAATGTAACGTTGAATGCAATTACACAACCAACAGCAATGAATTTTATTGATGCAACAGGTTTAACAATTGGAAAGTCTACTAATGGAGATTATATTACATCTATTAATGGGCTGGGTAGCATTGATGTAGAATATACATCTAATTCTTATAAGGGATATTCTTGGATGATTGATATGAAAGCAGGTAATTCTGTGACAACACAGGGAACAAAACCTTCATGGGCTGCTGCAGCGCCAGAGGCAAATGCCTGGTTTGAATCTCCATTAGCAGCAACAAATGTAGCTATGTCAGGAAGTCAGTATTTTCCATATGATTATAGCAATCAGTCAGCAGGCGGTTTTACTACTAGTGTAGAAGGCATTTACGTAAAATATGTTTTGACAGAAACTACATGGTAGAAAGTAGACTAAGTTAGGAATAATGGGAGGAGTCAACAATTAGTTGACTTCTCTTGTTATATACGAGGAGGAAAAACATGGGAAAATCAAAAGTTTATTTAAACAGTAAAATTATACTTTTTATATTTGCCATATTGATTGCACTTGCTTGTTCAAAAAAACTTTCTGCAGCAGAAACTGCAACATTCGCAATTAGTAATGTAACTATCGGTCAAAAAGAAGCGACAGTTACTAAGAATACAAAAGATGATTCTGTCTATACTGCACAAGTTGACGAAAGAAGTATCGGTGATGGATATATAATAAGTGGAAAGACGGATGTCGATGCACAGATTTCTGCAACGGATTTTGAAGGAAAAGAATTTTCAGTAAAAAGAAATGGAACAGATTTTAATATTGAAAAAGAAGAAACGAAATCTTATAATATTAATGGAACATCTGTTTGCTATATAACAGTAAAAAAAGGAACTGTAAGCGAAAAATATAAAGTTCTTATTAGTGGTTTAAGTAATTGGGATAATATTAAAGAAACATATATTGCAGATACTACAAATGATGAAATAAACTATTTTGATAATGATACAGTAATACAGGGAAGTTCTTCAGCAGATACTTCTTATCGAGAAGTTACTGTGAAAGATCAGGTAAAACAATGTTCTGTTTTTCGGTGGACAAATCATAAGAAAACAGAATCATATTCAGCAAATGCAATGGAATGGCTTAGCAATGGAGAAAACTATGTGCGAATTAATGGAGAGAATTTCCAACGTTTTGAAAGTTCAGCTTCTTACTCTGATACCTTTCAAAGTCCTGTATTAAGTCTGAAAAAAGGTTTGAATATAATTGAAATGTATACAGCAGAATGGAATGTGTCTGCTCTTGATACTGCCTCTGAAACTATGCCAGAAGGACTGAAAAAGACTAATCTAAAAGGCTATTCTTGTGCGGTATACCTTGTATATTCCAATGGAACAGAAGCGGAAGTTAAAAAAGGTTCTGATACGGATATTAAGTATGTAGAGGCAACCCAGTTAGGTTCTGCAACTGTAAAATCTACTTCTTATGGAGTGAAGAATGATAATGGACAGTGGGCGATTGCGATACCTAAAAAGTTACCTTTGGATAAGATTATCTTAGGAATTGCTCCTGTAGATCCACAAGCAAAGATTGAATACATGGATACGCAGGCAATAAAAGGTGATCAGGTTGGTATGTATGCGGCAATAGCTGTTGGAGATAGTTTAGATAAAATTACGGTTAAAGTAACAGCTGCGAATGGAGCAATCAAAATATATACTATTTCTATTGTAAGAGCAAGTGCCGATTGTGACTTGAAACAGATTGAATTAAAAAATGCAATATTAAAAGATTATAAGACAAAAAAAGAAACAGGATTTTCATCAGAAAAGACGGTATATCTTTTACAGCCAACTGATGTAGAAAATGCAGAACTTATAATAAAAGAAATATCATCTGAGGCAGTGGCAAATATCAACAAGAAAGAAATACAGTCAGTGACTATTAATGTAGATGATTTTTTGGCAGAAGTAAAGATTACTGCACAAGATGGAATTAAATCAAAGAAATATTATTTTATTTATCAGAATAAAGATGGAAGCGTTCCAATGTTTAAAAATTCTTCTGAAAATGAAGAAGAAGTAAAGAAGGCAAAAGAACTTTTACAGCCATATTTAACACAGAAAGAGTCTGAACTTAAAAATATGTGGAAGAACTCCTGTTGGTCTGTATTTATGAATATGGCGGCAGATGTGAATGTAGATGGAGGATATGTTTATTCTCCTGAAAAAGAAAATTATACTCAGGCAACTGTTTATGCAAGACAGATTCTTCAGGTAGTAATGCTTGGATATAATCCATATGATTTTGGCGATTCTCATATGAATCTTGTAAAAGGTTTACTTTCTTTTAAAAATAAAGAAGGACTTTTTGGTGGTTATGCAAATAATGAATGGGCATTAATGGCATTGAAAGTTTGTGGAGAAGAGATTCCAGACACATTAGTAAATTATGTAAAGAATGTAGATTTATATAATTCTTATAGCGTAGATATGCGAGGATGGGCACTGGCTGAATTAAAAGGATTGATTCCAGATGAAGAATATATTGCGGGAATCATTGCTTTGAAGGATGCACAAACAGAAGACGGAACTTGGGGAAATATCAATACAACAGGGTGCGTTATTACAGGATTTATTGGTGCTGGTGTTAACACAGATTATTTGAAATATAATGGTAAAGACATATTAGATATTTGTAAGGAACAAAATTATGAAGATATCATAGCTAATGCTGTAAAAACAAATGATGGAGAAACTTTAAAAGATATTGTTATAGGATTAGGTGATGTTATATCTGGTTCTAATGTATGGCAAAGATATGATTTAGATGAAAGCAAATGGAAATCATTGGTTGAAAAGGCAGAAAAAATTAAGGATGATGCAACTATTGCTGAACTATTGACTGATGCTAAAAATATTGTAGCAGAAAAGAAGTATGAAGGTAATGGAAAAGTTTATCATACTCTTTATGCAAAAGTAGCTTCAAAAGACACATCATTAAGAAAACAAGTTAGATTTGAGGAGCCACAACAGATAATTGAACCAATAGAAGGAGAACATTATTACATAAGTTCGAGTGATTATATGGACAATCCAGAAGAAGCTCATGGATGGCATAGTGATATGGCAATTTTGGCAGGTCATAAAAATCTTACACCAGAGAACAAATTTGGAGCAGTGTGTTTAGTTGATTCTCCAGATGTTGATTATAGTAAATATACTTATAAAATTATGGGTGGAACGAACGCAAAAGCAGCTCTATTGGAGAATATGTATAAGGATAAAGTATATGCTCTTCTTTTGATAGAAAACAATGCTGTAATACAGGGAGATGATGTAGACAAAAAAACTGCAAATGCACTTATTGAATATGGACCAGTAAAAGTAGACAATGATTGGCCAGAATTGTTTTTGGGAAAAGATTCAAATAATCTTTCAGATAAAGAAAATATTTCACTAGATATAGATGCTAAAGAAATATTTGTTAAAGCAACGGATGATACAAGTGGCATATGCAAAATTCAATATTCATTAGAAAATGGAGAATGGACAACAGTTTATGATGCAGCAAAAAATGACAATATTGATGTAGATAATAAATGTGGATTGAGTGAAAAAAATATTAAAATACCAGTAGATGAAAAAGCTTCCGTGATGCATGTGAAAGTTATTGATGTGGCAGGAAATGAAACAATTAGTACTGTAAAAATTGTTAAAAAGTCACAATTTAGTATTGAACCTAAAACAATAATTGGAAACGATGCTGATTTTACATTAAACCTTAAATTGAATGGAAATACTATTGCATCTGTTATGAATGGAGAAGATACTTTAGAAGATACAAGCTATGAAGTTGATTCAGAAAAAGAAACTTTAACTTTAAAGAAAGAATATCTTGAAAAATTAAATGCAGGAGAATATTCAATTACAATTAAATTTAGCAATGACGGCAGGTTAATTGATAGTGATTTGAAAGCTGCATTAAATATTGATAGTCCAGATAATCAGGTTAAGAAGTTAACAGATATGGTTGAAGCATTAGGAGATATTACTTTAGACAAGGAGTCTAATGTAGAGGTAGTACAAACATTCTATAATAATATGTCTGAAGAATTGCAACTTAAGATTTCAGATGAGATAAAGAAAAAAATATCTGATGCATCAGATAAAATTTCTGGATTGAAAGAAGATAAAAGTAAGGCACAGAAATGGGAAGAAAAGGTTAAGGCTATTGGCAATGTAGATCTTTCTAAAGAAGAACTTATCAAAGAAGTAAGAAAGACCTATGAGTCATTAACAGATTCTCAGAAATCTTTTGTAACAAAAGAGGTATTAACAGTGTTACAAAATGCAGAAGTTGCGTTGCAAAAATTAAAAGAGGCAAACAACAATCAAAAGCCATCTAATGAAACAACTGTACAAAAACTGCAGATTCAGATTAAAAAGCAGACTACTACATCTATTACTTTAAAATGGAATAAAATTTCTGTTGCAGATGGATATCAACTCCGCAGATATGATAAGAGCAAGAAGAAATATGTTGTAGTAACAGATTTGAAAAAGAATCAGAACACGTATACTTTTAAGAAATTAAAAGGAAAGAAAGGTAAATCACTGGTAGATGGAACCGTTTATAAATTAAATCTGCGTTCTTATAGTATGGAAAATGGAAAGAGAATTTATAAACAATCAGAAGTTATTACTGCTGTAACTAGTCCGATGAAGACTTCTTTAAAAGTAGATGGAGTATCTCGCAATAAGATTAAAATATCTTGGAAAAAAATAAGACGAACAACAGGATATAAGATTTACGTAAAAGAAGGTAAAAAATCAAAATACAGACTTGTAAAGCAGGTAAATAAATCTAATAAAACAAAAATAGTTATTTCTGGTCTGAAAAAAGGAAAAACTTATTTTGTTAAGGTATATTCTTATAAAAAAGCAGCTAATTTAAATGTTTTGAGTAAAAAATCAAATGTTAAAAAAGTAAGAATAAAATAATAATACAGGACAGGAAGAGGGATTCTCTTCCTGTTTTGTGAAGAGGGAGGTGTGCGATGAAAAAGAAAAATACAGTGTTTTTTAAAATGATTTTATTAATGATGATAACAATATGTTGGTGGAAATCAGTAGTTATATCGAATGCTTCTGAAAAAATAGGAACGGTTACATTATCTATAGAAAAATTCACAATAGGTCAAGGATATTTGATTGAACCAACGCAGGTTGTTCTGCATGAAGGAGATACTTGTGCAAACTTGGTAAAAGATATTTTGAAGAATAATAATTATGAAATTGAGGCACCAACTACTTCAAATGGTTGGTATTTGTCAGGAATTAAAAATGCAGATAATGGAAAAACAAAAATACCAGATGTGATTAAAAATATGGATACGCAAGTAAATGGAGAGGATATTATTTATCCGCCAGATGATACAGCCAAGAATGTAGCATATCCAGATTTGAGTGAGTTTTCTTATCATAGGAATGCAGGATGGATGTATTCTGTAAATGGAGAGTTTCCTAATGTAGGAATGGCAGCGTGGATACCAAAAGATGGGGATGTAATCCGAGTACAATTTACAGTATATGGATTAGGAGCAGACTTAGGCAGTCAATATAAAGATGGTGGTGTAAGAGCTTTAAATATTGCAAACAAAGAAAAACTGACAAAAAAAGTAGCACAATTTAATGAACAAAAAGGAAAATGGCTTAATATATATAGTGCCTCTGATAGATATAACTATGCAATGGAAGTACTTGAAAAGTTGGATTCAAAGCAATGGAAAGTAGATGATGCTTTGGAGCAATTGGAACAGATTATGAATAAGAATAATTTTACCATAGTTCAAATGGAAGAAATAAATAAGGTAAAACAGAAAATTAACGCTATCGGTACAGTAGATTTATCTAAAGAATCTCAGATAGCAGAAGCAAGAAAGTCTTATAATGCATTAACCAGTGAACAAAAGGAACTTATTTCTGCAGATACATTAAAAGTATTAACTGATGCTGAGAAGAAAATTGTCAGTCTGAAAGCTGAAAAGAAAACCCAGGATGAGGCAAAGAAAAAGGCAGAAGAAGCGAAAAAGAAAGTTCAGCAGGAAGCCCTGAAAAAGAAATACACCCCATCTAAAACATCTATAAAATCCATTAAGAAGCTGAAAAAGAATCAGGCGAAGCTTACGTGGAAGAAAGTAAAAAATGCAACTGGATATGAAGTATACCAGTCCATGAAGAAAAACAGCGGCTATAAGAAAGTGAAGACAATTACCAAAAATAAGAAAGTGACTTATAAAGCCGGAAAGCTAAAGAAAAAGAAAACTTATTACTTCAAGATCCGTACTTATCGTAAAGCAGGAGGGACAACTTATTACGGTAATTACTCAAATGTAAAGAAAATGAAGGTGAAATAATTGTAGGACAATTTCACCCACTTAATTTCCTAAAATGAAGCAAATACACCCGTCTGGTTGGCATATTTTTTTAAAAGTCTATGTTATAATATGTACATGGCTTGCTTCTCAGGCTCACTTAGGGAACGCTCCTTATTTTCATTCTGAATTGCCAGCCATTTGATTTTAGAATGAAAACAAATATCTGGGCTAGAGAATGTAACAGTTTTATAAAAGTATTTGGCCTGTGCACCTAATGCATGGGCCTTTCTTTTCTACGGAAAACTCTCAATTTCTCTTGGATATTTTGTAAAATGAGTGAAGGAGAGGGTAGAATGAACAAGATGTATCAAAGGTTAAAAAGAAAATGTATATCGCTTGTACTTTTTGCTCTGCTTGTGGCATTTATAGTTCCATACTATGCATATGCGGCAGATAATGGGGCAGAACCGGCCGCGGCAGCTTCTGCTGCAGAGAGTACAGGCGATTTTTCTATGTCAGAAAGTGAGACGTCAGAAAGTGAGACATCAGAAAGGGAGGAGACGGAGTCTTCGGAAGAGGAGGAGCAGCAGACCAGGGAAGATGCAGATGCATCAGCAAGTACAGAGGCAGATGTACAGGAAAGTACACAAGAGCAGACATTAACAAAAAAAGAGAGAAAGATTGTCCGTAAGAATTTGCAGCTTGGAAGAAGTTATGGTTTTTATGCTTGGGGTGCAGAGGAAGATGCGGCACAGGGACAGTCTGATGAATCAGGAGTGGCAGTGCAGACGGAAGCAGAGGCGGAAGTCTTAAGTCCGGATATTGATACGGTTTTATCTAAGGTAAGAAGCTATATCTTAAGTAAAGATACGAAGCCGGATTACAGTAGCATATGGAATGTTATTGGTTTAAAAAGGAGTGGGCTGTATGTGCCGGAATCTTATATAAATCTTTTTTACAGTAATGTGATTGCATACTGTGAGAGTAAGGACTGGCAGATTACAAGAGCAAAGTATTCGGATTATTCAAAGCTTATTCTTGCATTAACAGCGATTGGTGTTGATGCAAGAGATGTGATGGGACATAACCTGTTAGCGTATCTGTCAGATTATGAGAATGTAAGCAGACAGGGGAATAACGGCACGATTTGGGCTTTGATCGCGTTAAACAGTAATCCGGCATATGAGATTCCAGAAGACCCTTCTGCAGTGCAGCAAAACTCAGAGGAGTTACTTGTTAAGAAGGTTGTAGGGATGCAGTGTCAGGATGGTGGCTGGACAATGATGGGGACAACCGGAGATTCTGATATGACGGGAATGGCGATGCAGGCGCTGGCTTCTTATTATAATAAAGATGGATATGAGGATGTTACAGCGGCAATTGACAAGGGACTTGCATGGATAGAAAAGAATCAGCTTTCCAGTGGTGGTTTTGGCACGATGAAAACAGAAACTTCGGAAAGTGTGGCACAGATTATCACAGCTCTTTGCGGCGTGGGAATAGATTGTGGGGAAGATGCCCGTTTTATTAAGAATGGGAAATGGCCGATGACAGGATTATTCCAGTATTATATGCCAGAAGGGGGATTTATGCATGTAGCTGCTGATGCCGGGAATAATGGTGGCGGTGCCGGTGGCATTATCGATGGAATGGCAACGGAACAGGGATTGTATGCAACAGTTGCTTACCGTAGATTTTTGGATGGAGAGACATTTCTTTATGATATGAGTGATGTGGCTATTTCGGCAGGAACGAAGCCGGTAGTCAGTCCGACGATTGATACGGGGAGTAATAGTGGAGGAAATTCTTCTTCAACGACAGCAAAAAAGACAGAAACAAAACCGGCAGCTTCTAAAGTAAAGGTAATAAAAGTGGGATTAAATTATAGTACGATTTATCTTACAAAAGGAAAGAGCAAAACGTTAAAAGCGACGGTTTCTCCGTCAAATGCCACGAAGAAGTCAGTGAAATGGTCTTCTTCCAATAAAAAGATTGCAACAGTAAATGCAAAGGGAAAGGTAACTGGAAAGAAGGCAGGAACAGCGACAATTACAGTAAAGGCAAAGGACGGAAGTGGAAAGAAAGCAACCTGTAAGGTCGTGGTGACTGCACCGGCAACAGCGACAACCGCCAAAAAGACAACAACAACTACAGCAGCAAGAAGTCAGACAAAAAGAATTACAACACCGACATCGGGAACAACGAATCGTTCAGTAAGTACAGGAAGTGGAACACCAACTGCTTCGGGAACGACAAAGACACTTTCTTCCGGAAGCACTTCCGGTACAGGTACGGGAAGTACTGCGTCAAAGAGTGCAACAGGAACGACAGCGAAGAAGAAAGATACGGCAGTAGAGGCAACGACAGGAAGCTGGAACTTTAGCGGAGAGGATTACGTACCGGATACTTATGCGGCGGATGAGACAGATGCAGCGGAAGCGGACACCACAGCCGAAAAGGATAATGATACCTCAAAGATTGTGGCTGGTTTAGGGATATTTTATATAGTCAAAAGGATTTGCGCTATTGCAGTGGTAGTGATTATTGCTTTCATTTTATATAAAAAGCGTCATAGGATTGCAAGTGCATTACGCAATTTTCAAAAAGGCGGAGATAAGGAATAGATTAAAAAGATAATCTGTTTTTTAAAGAAAAATAAGGTGTATAGTGAGCAGAGTTAAAGCTAAGGATATACAAAGAAAGGGAAAAAGTATTTATGAAGAAAAAGGGATTTATGCGTGTCGTTCTGGCACTGCTTATGAGTATGTTATTGATTGTTTCAACCGGTTGTGGAAAGTCCGGTAATGGAGGAAGTTCTTCCGGTAAAAAGTCCGGCAAGACAGCAACACTTGCGGATATGAATGAGATTCCGGAGGATGGAATTATTACGAAGGAACAGTTTAAGACCGTTGCAGGAGACAATAAAAAGGTACAGTTTAAAGGGACAACAGATGATGGAATTACATATATCTGGACGTATGACTGTTCAAAGATTCAGAATCCAGCAGATCAGAATTTAAAGATTGATTTTTCAGAGAAAGATCTTGATGATTTAAAGAAGCAGGCGAACAATGCCAATGATGCATTGAAGATGACAATGTACGGGAAAGGGCTGATCTGTGTACCGGATCTTGAGGTACAGCTTCCGGAAGCGTGGCAGTCCAATTCTGCATATCTTGTAAAAGAGCAGTCTGGAAAGCTTGCAAGGATGAGCGATGTTGTGGTAACAGCACAGGTGAAGGAAGAGAATGCAAAGAAACAGGATAAAAAGACGCAGGATACAAAGACAGAAGAGGAAGATTCTTCGGACAAAACCGCAGAAAGTACAACACAGGCAAAGAAAGATACGAAGCCAAAAGAAGGAACGACATCTTTAAAAATGAGTGTTACTTCACTGGATGGAGATTGTTATATTATTGGAGGAATTACGGAGCAGCAGAATAAAGGTGCGGCATCGGCGAATAAGGCAGAAAACGGAACAACGAACAGTGAATCGGAAGGAAGTGATGAATCGGGGAATTCAGGAGAGAATTCTTATAACGAAGAAGGAAGTTCAGGAAGTGGAGATGTTTCTGATGGAGGAGCTTCTTCTTCTGGTTCTTCCGGCAAGCAGGATGTTGCAAACGATGAAGAAGTTTCAGGTTCTTCCCATACGTGTACGATTTCGATCAGCTGCGCGACGATTCTTAATAACATGAGTGATTTAAAAAGTGGCAAGGAAGAATTTGTTCCTTCTGATGGATGGATTCTGGCAGCTTCCGAGGTAGAATTTACGGAAGGAGAGTCTGTACATGACGTATTACAGCGTGTATGTAAGGATGCAGGAATCCAGATGGAGTCTTCTTTTACACCGGCTTATAATTCAGCTTATGTGGAAGGAATTAATAATCTGTATGAATTCGACTGCGGACAGCTTTCCGGATGGATGTATAACGTAAATGGCTGGTTTCCTAACTACGGATGCAGTAAGTATACGGTACAGGACGGCGATGTGATCAACTGGGTTTATACATGTAATCTTGGTAAGGATGTTGGAGATAATTCGATGTATTAAGGATGTATGAAATAGAGATTTGATATAATAAAGATTTAATATAATAGAAATTTGATGTAATGGAGATTTGATTTAGATGAAAGATACATTTTCGACATATCATCCTGTTTTAAATATGCTGTATTTTTGCGGAACGATCGGGGTGACGATGTTTGTTGTTCATCCTGTGATTCTGGCAATTTCATTTATATGCGCTGTTGCGTATTCCGTTGTTTTAAAAGGATGGAAAAAGACAGTAAAGTTTAATCTGCTCTTCTCATTACCGATGATGATCATTGTTGCCCTAATTAATCCGATGTTTAATCATTATGGAGTAACGATTATAGGATATCTTCATAATGGAAATCCGTTTACATTAGAAAGTTGTGTGTACGGTCTTGTGATGGCAGTGATGCTGGTATGTACTCTTGTATGGTTTTCCTGCTACACAGTTGTTATGACATCAGATAAGTTTATTTATCTTTTTGGAAGAATCATCCCGGCACTTTCTTTAGTACTTTCCATGTGCCTTCGCTTTGTACCGAAGTTTATCAAAGAAGCATCTGTTATTTCTGATGGGCAAAAGTGTGTCGGGCGAAGTGTAGAGAATGGGAGCCTTATTAAGAGAGCAAAGCATGGAATTACAATTTTTTCGATTCTGGTTACCTGGTCTTTGGAGAATGCGATTGAAACATCGGATTCAATGAAGTGCCGGGGATATGGAGAGAAGGGCAGAACCGCCTTTTCTTTATATCATTTCGATAAAAGGGATTTTTTGTGCCTTATTTTTATGATCATTACATTCGGAGCAGCGATATGGGGCTTTTCAAAGGGGTATGCATTTTGTTCTTATAATCCTCGGATTGTTGTAAAGGGAGTACCCTTTACAGCAGGCAGCCTGCTTGTCTTTGCCGCTTTTTTATTGTTTAGTATCATGCCAGCAGCGATGGAGATTTTAGACCGAAGGATGTGGAAGGCGAGAAGAGGACAGGTAGAAAGTGCAGCACCGGCTGGGTACCGTTTGTGGGAAGTTGAATAGCCGTATATACAGGAGATAAAAAGCAAGTTTGGAGGTGCAGGGTGACAGCGAATGGTTTGTCAGAAAAGAAAAATAGTATATTAGAAATCAATGATTTGTGTTTTGCTTATCCAGAAGAAAAAAAGAGGGCGCTAAATCATGTTTCTTTGCATGTGGAGGACGGGGAATTCCTTGTTCTTTGCGGAAAGAGTGGATGTGGAAAGAGTACACTTCTGACACATTTAAAGACTCCCCTGACGCCGCATGGAAAGCGAAAAGGAGAGATCCTTTTTCAGGGAGTACCAATCGGGGAGATGAGTAACCGGGAGCAGAGTCAGAGGATTGGATATGTATTACAGAATCCGGATAATCAGATCGTGACAGATAAAGTGTGGCATGAGCTGGCATTTGGTTTGGAAAGCCTTGGATACAGTAACGCAGATATCCGTATCCGGGTAGCGGAAATGGCAAGTTATTTTGGGATTCAGGACTGGTTTTATAAAAATGTATCGGAACTTTCTGGAGGACAGAAACAGCTTTTGAATCTGGCATCTATCATGGCCATGCATCCGGATATGCTGATTCTTGATGAGCCGACCTCTCAGCTTGATCCGATTGCAGCTTCTGATTTTTTGGAAACAGTAAAGAAGATTAATCGTGATCTTGGAACGACAATTATTCTTACGGAACATCGTTTAGAGGAAGTATTTCCTTCTGCTGACAGGGTAGTGGTCATGGATGAAGGGCAGATTTTATGTGTTGGCACACCGCCGGAAATCGGAGAAGAATTAAAGAAGCGCAATCATGAGATGTTTTTAGCTATGCCGGTACCGATGCAGGTTTATGCCAAAGTAGAGTCAGAGCAGCCCTGCCCGATTACTGTTCGTGACGGGCGAAAGTGGCTGGATATAGTTTGTAAGAAAAAAGGCATTTCACCAGCAAATGCATCTTCTTCATATAGAAAAGAGAGTGATTCCCAAAAAGGAAAATCTTCTTTTTCTAAGATTACAGAAAAGTTTACAGAAAAGTTTAAAGAGAAAAAAGAAGATATCATCTTAGCGTGTGATGATCTGTGGTTCCGCTATGATAAAGAACTGCCGGATGTCGTAAAGGGACTAAGCTTTTCCTTAAAAAGAGGAGAATTCTTTGCATTGCTTGGAGGAAATGGAACCGGGAAGTCAACAACACTTTCACTTTTGAGCCGTTTGAGAAAGCCATATCGTGGAAAAGTACTTTTAGAAGGTAAGGATATCCGTCGTTACAGCGATAAAGAACTGTTCCGCAATTTTCTTGGAGTACTGCCGCAAAACCCGCAGTCTCTTTTTGTAAAGAAAAGTGTGGAATTAGAACTGTTTGAAATGGTAGGCGGTGTAAAAGAGAAAAAGGATGAAGAATATCAGCTTGCCATGGATAAAAAGGATGCGGTGGAAGGAATCATTAAAGTAACACATTTGGAAGAATTACTGCATCGTCATCCGTATGACTTAAGCGGGGGAGAGCAGCAGAGGCTTGCCCTGGCTAAGATTTTGTTATTGCGGCCAAAGCTTTTGTTGATGGATGAACCGACCAAAGGACTTGACAGCTATTTTAAAAAAGAATTTGCCGGAATACTGGCATTACTCAAAGAGCAGGGCGTAACTGTTTTTATGATTTCTCATGATATTGAGTTCTGCGCTTCTTATGCAGACCGATGTGGTTTATTTTTTGATGGAAATATTGTGGCATGTGGAACTCCGGGAGAATTCTTTGCCGGAAATAATTTTTATACAACAGCGGCAAACCGAATGGCTAGAAGGTATTTTCCCATGGCGGTTACCGGGGAGGACGTTGTGGAATGTCTTAAAAAAGGAGTGTGAACAATGGCAGACTGGAAATCAAGTCAGGAGTTCTTGAAAGAATTTTACGCTTCTCCAATCGTGAATGAAGATACGATCCCTGCAAAGATAAAGCGTATCTTTTTACCAAAAAGCAGGAAAGCTTCTGCTTTAAAAGAATTAGCAGGAGATTTGTCAGGAGAAGGCAGGGCGGGAGATGTCATTTTAGATAATGATATGTTTGAGATGGATACCGAAATCTGGAAAAAGCAGGAAAAACGCAGGCTTTCTGTTCGTACCAGAGTAAGTCTCTTTCTCTTGCTTGTAGCGATTCCCCTCACAATTGCTGTCGGATTTTATGTTATGGATGTTGCCGCCGTTGGCACAGTATTTGAAAAGATTTTTGGTCCAAGAAAGTATTATTTTATTAGCCTGGTAATCATTATATACTCGTTATTACCGTTTTTTATGGTATTTGAGGGACGAAAACCTCAGGTGAGAGAGCTAGTTGTTCTTGCAACAATGGTAGCATTGGCAACCGCCGGCCGGGCAGCATTTTTTATGATACCGAGCTTTAAGCCGATTATAGCAATCGTGATCATCAGTGCAATCGCATTTGGCGGCGAGGCAGGATTCTTAGTTGGTGCCATGACGATGGTAGTCAGCAATTTCTTATTTGGGCAGGGACCATGGACCCCATGGCAGATGTTTGCGATGGGTTTTATCGGATTTTTGTCAGGAATCCTTTACCGAATAGGACTGCTTCCGACCAAACGGCTCAGCCTTTGTATATATGGATTCCTTGTGACGGTGTTCATTTATGGAGGAATCATGAATCCAGCGGCTCTCTTTATGAGTGTGTATGATTTTACATGGGAAGGACTGCTTGCAATCTATATTTCAGGTATTCCGGTAGATCTTGTTCATGCCAGTTCTACATTTATTTTTCTGTGGATTGGAGCAAAGCCATTGTTGGAAAAGCTGCAGCGGATAAAAATAAAATATGATCTGATGAGATGAATAGCTGGGACGTTTTTGAATTTCAGAAAGATTGCCAGAATGATGGGGCATTTTTGAAATAAGCATAGATGATAAGTATGGATGATAAGTATAGATAAAATGTATTCTTAGAAAGATTCTGAGAGTATACGAGATTGAAGGGGGAAACTATGCAGAAAATACCAGAATGTCGTTCCATGAATTTTTCAATTTATGAAGGGATGCTAAATCGTTATAAAGATAGTGAAGATATTAGAAAGTCTTATGAGTCACGAGGATTAAATGGACTGGAAGTGATTCGGGCAGGCGAGCCAGATGAAGGAAAGATTCTGCCGGATATGGTGAATGGGGTACATCTGTATTTTCATATTTTCTGGATGGACTGGTGGAAGGGGAATTATGAACGCCTAGATCAGGAATTTGATTCAAGAGAGCAGTGGCTGGAATACTTTGGAGGAATGAGCAGGGAATCTTATCTGAACAGTTTGCGGGACGATCTTGCCTATGCAGAACAAGTTGGAGCAAAGTATGTAGTTTTCCATGTTTCAGAAGTGACACTCCGGGAGAGCTATATTTATAAATACCGCTATACAGATAAAGAAGTGATTGATGCAAGCTTAGAGGTCATCAATACCCTCCTTGATGAAAAAGAATATCCATTCGACTTTCTTGTAGAGAATCTCTGGTGGAGCGGGCTTACCTTGAAAAATGTCCGCCTTACCCGCCGGCTTATAGAAGGAATGCATACACAAAAAAAGGGAATTATGCTCGATACCGGACATTATATGAATACAACAACACAGCTAAAGACTCCAGAAGATGCCGTAGCATATCTGAATAAAATGATAGACAAATACGAAAAAGCACAGATGCTCCACTGGTTTAAAGGAATGCACCTGCAGCTGTCACTTGGAGGGGATTATGTAAGAGAACAGCGAAAAGAATGGAGAGAACATCCGATAGACTTTGATAAGATTCCATTTTATGAACTATTTCGCCTTGCATATGACCATGCCTGTCATATTGATCTGCATCAGCCTTTTATCGGAGAAGGTGTCCGGGAATTTGTAGAGCGCGTAGCACCAAAGTATGTCACACTGGAATATCAGCAAAACAGCCGGGAAGAATATGAACAATTCGTAGAAACCCAAAGTAAAATTTTGAAATGGATTACGATTCATTAAGAGAAAACAGACGAAAAAAGAAACCATACCATATCCCATCTGCTCTGTAGTCGTTGTGTTTAAAATGCTCATCCGCATCTGGGATATGGTATGGTTTCTTTTTTCGTCTATACGAAATCTACAAATTAGTAGTTATAGTAATTCGGAATATCCATGTCCGTTTACCAAAGCATCGATTTTCTGACCACTCTTACAATATGGGCAGTCATGCTTACTATATGTATGGTAAGTAGGAATATCATTTGGAGTAAACAGCGAATTAACAGGAAGATTACCATATTCAGAAAGCGTACTAAATATTGCTGAAATTCCCTGCAGTTTGCCACCATAGTACTCGATACATTCCCAGCTTCGGTTGATTGTGATTCCAGTTGTGACAGATGCCATTAAAATAATGATATTTCTATCTTTAATCATTGGCTGGATATTTTTGCGGAAGAACATCTGACCATCTGAATCTATTTCTGGAGTAACAATATAGATAGATTTATGCTGGTTGTAAGAGAAGAATCCGCTCTCTGTAAGTTTTTCTGCTAAAAATGCACCGATTACTTCTGTTCCGTCAAGACATACGATGGTATCGACGACGGTATTATGTTTATAAAGTGGAACTAACGCTCTTGCAGCTTCTTCTGCATTAGACTGACGTACTTTTAATGTTGTCATATCTAAAAAGTAGTTGACATGAGAATGCTTTGTTGCGAAATGTCCCGGATAGGCAGAAAGATGTAGATTACAGGCTTTTGAACGAAATTGAATTTTGCGGTTTTCCATAAGATGTCCTCCTCCTTTATTGTGAAAGAATTGTTTATTTTGTTTATTATACCTTTTTTGTGTGAAAAAATAAAGGAGTATTTGTGCAAAATTACAGGCTTTTCTTGACAGTTTATAATTTCTTTCTGATTTTTTGAAAATACTTCGTGGTATGCATATACAGTTGTATAAAATGAAAGGGAGTGCTATTAGTTTGTGAAAAAAGTTTGACAAAAATAGTCCAAAATTGATTTTGGATACTATATCTTTGATTTAAAAAAGACAGGAGGAGAATATAAGCGAGAGAAGAAGAATGATGGAAATATGAGTGATATTATGAAGAAAAACGGAAGATATTTGATAGAATGAGAATATTTTATATAAAATGACGAAAAAATAGAAAAACCAACTAGTAATTGAATGTCAAAATGCGTTAAAAATATAACGAAATAAAAATAGATACATAAAACAAAAATAGAATTTTAAAGATAAAATAGAGAAAAACAGGAAAAATACACAAGCATTCATGAAAAAAACAGGAGATTCAGAAAGAAAATTGAAAGAATTGTTAAAAAATTTGCAAATAGGCAGAATGTTCATTTTGTTTAGTGGAATGGGCAAAATAAAATAAATGTTAAATAACTAACAGAAAATGGTTGCTAACATGATAATAATTTGTTATTATTACATAGAATGAAAGAGCAACAAGGTATACAATATAGCATTTTTATGGAGGAAAGAATATGGGTAATTCAAAAATGAATGCCAGAGAGCGCATTGATTATCTGTTTGATGACCACAGTTTTGTGGAAGTTGGTGGATATGTTTCCGCTCGTAATACCGATTATAATCTCGGTGCAAAGAAAGTAGAAGGTGATGGTGTTATCACTGGATACGGAGTTATTAATGACCGCATGGTTTATATTTACAGTCAGGATGCTTCCGCACTTGGAGGTTCCGTAGGTGAGATGCATGCGAAGAAAATTGCTTCCCTTTATGATCTGGCGATGAAAACAGGCGCGCCAATCATTGGAATGCTGGATTGTGCAGGACTTAGATTACAGGAAGCGACAGATGCCCTTCACGCATTTGGAACGATTTTTAATAAGCAGGCACAGGCATCTGGAATGATTCCACAGATTTCTGCAGTATTTGGAATGTGTGGAGGAGGAAGTGCCGTAATGTCCGCTATGTCTGATTTTACATTGATGGAGAAGGAGAACGGCAGTCTCTTTATCAACAGTCCGAATGCATTAGCGGGGAATGAAGAATCCCGTCAGAATACGGCAGGAGCACAGTTCCAGTCTGAGCAGGCTGGTAACGTAGATTTTGTATGTGAGACAGAAGAAGGACTTCTTGACCAGCTTCGTATTCTCGTTGATGTACTTCCTTCTGATTATGAAGCAGAAGATGTTTACTTTGATAACGATGATGATTTAAATAGGGTTATTCCTGAGTTAAATGATGCCGCATATGATGCCGCTTACATTTTAAAATCTATTTCTGACAACAATATGTACATAGAGACAAAGGCAGCCTATGCCAAAGAGATGGTAACTGCATTTATCCGTCTGAATGGAGAGACAGTAGGTGCGGTTGCAAACCAGCCAGTAGATGGTGAGTCCGTTTTAACAAGAAATGGTCTTGAAAAAGCAGAAAGATTTATTAAGTTCTGTGATGCATTTTCGATTCCTCTTCTTACTGTAACGAACGTGACAGGACTTCGTGCCAACGCACATGAAGAGAGAAAGCAGGCGCTCGCATTAGCGAAGTTTACGACAACACTTGCACAGGTTAGTGTACCTCGTATTAATCTCATTGCAGGCGAGGCTTATGGAACTGCAGCGGAAGTAATGAATTCTAAAGCTATCGGAGCTGACTTTGTTCTGGCATGGCCACAGGCATCTGTAGGAATGATGGATGCAGAACAGGCAGTTCGTATCATGTATGCAGAGGAAATCAATACAGATAAGAATAAGACAGCACTTATCGCAGAGAAAACTGCGGAATATGCAGAAGGACAGAGCAGTGCATTAGCAGCTGCAAAGAGAGGATATATAGATGACATCATCGAGCCGGACGCAACAAGAAAGCGTCTTATCGCTGCTTATGAAATGCTTTACGGAAAGAAAGTAACTCCAGTGACAAAGAAGCATACGGCAGTATAGTGAGGTGAGAGTATGAACGTATTTGAACAAGCCTTATTAAATACTTTGATGGGTATGGGAACTGTATTTGCAGTACTGATTTTCATTTCTTTACTGATTTCTCTTTTTGTATATATCCCATCTATTGAAAGAGCGTTAAAGAATCGTTCTTCTAAGAAAGAGAAAAAGGCTGCGCAGGAAGAAAGACCGGCTCCAAAGCGTCCGATTCTTGAAGAAGTTGTGGAAGAAGAGGAACTTGTGGATGATGGTGAACTTGTCGCAGTAATCACAGCGGCAATCATGGCAGCGAATGGAGGAGCGGCAGTCAGTGCAGATAAGTTGGTCGTTCGTTCAATCAAGAGAGTGAAGAGAAGATAGCAAAAATGTATTCTTGGAATCTTTTTATAAAGTTTTGAAAAGTTAGCTATAGAAAGATTTTAGAAGTACATAAAATCATTCAGGAGGATTTACAATGAAAAATTATAGAATTACAGTTAATGGTGTTGCTTATGATGTAGCAGTAGAAGAATTAGGTGCAGGAGAAGCAAGTGCAGCGCCGGTAAGTACACCAGCAGCCGTTCCGGCTCCAGCTAAGAAAGCTGCCCCAAAGACTTCCGGAAGTGCCGGTGCCGTAAAGATTACAGCACCAATGCCAGGTAAGATCGTAGCAGTAAAGGCACAGGCAGGTGCTTCTGTAAAGAAGGGCGACGCTGTTCTTGTATTAGAGGCTATGAAGATGGAGAATGAAATCTGTGCAGCACAGGATGGTGTTATCGCAAGTGTGGAAGTAGCAGTTGGAGATATGGTAGAAGGCGGAGATGTACTGGCTACAATGAACTAGAGCATATTTGCAAAATAAAACGGAGGAAGATTTATGAGTTATGTTGTAGAGACAATGACGAATCTCGCAGCACAGACCGGATTTGCATTCTTAAAGCCAGGTAACTTCATTATGATACTGGTTGCTTTAGTCTTCTTATATCTGGCCATCGCCAAAGGATATGAGCCACTTTTGTTAGTGCCGATTTCTTTTGGTATGCTGCTGGTTAACTTATATCCGTCCATTATGGAAGAAGGCGGATTATTACATTATTTTTACTTATTAGATGAATGGAGTATTCTCCCTTCACTGATTTTCTTAGGCGTTGGAGCACTAACAGACTTCGGTCCGCTGATTGCCAATCCAGCAAGTTTCTTGCTAGGAGCTGCGGCGCAGTTTGGTATTTACAGCGCGTATTTCCTTGCAATGCTTATGGGATTTAACGGAAAGGCAGCAGCAGCAATTTCCATTATTGGTGGAGCCGATGGTCCTACTTCTATTTTCCTTGCCGGAAAGCTTGGGCAGACAGACTTAATGGGACCAATTGCGGTAGCGGCATATTCTTATATGTCACTTGTACCAATTATTCAGCCACCGATCATGAAGCTCCTTACTACAGAAAAGGAACGTCAGATTAAGATGGAACAGTTAAGAACCGTTACAAAAACAGAGAAAATTATGTTTCCGATTGTCGTAACAGTTGTTGTATGTTTGATTCTTCCTACAACAGCGCCATTAGTTGGTATGCTGATGCTCGGTAACCTTTTTAGAGAGTCCGGCGTAGTAAAACAGCTTTCAGAGACAGCGTCTAACGCTCTTATGTACATCGTAGTTATTATTCTTGGTACATCCGTTGGTGCGACAACAAGTGCAGAGGCATTCTTAAATGTCAGCACAATCAAGATTGTAGTATTAGGTCTTGTAGCTTTTGCTGTTGGTACTGCAGCAGGTGTCCTGTTTGGTAAACTTATGTGTAAGGTTACAGGTGGTAAGGTAAATCCATTAATTGGTTCTGCCGGGGTATCTGCCGTTCCTATGGCAGCCCGTGTATCCCAGAAAGTTGGTGCGGAAGCAGATCCATCAAACTTCTTACTGATGCATGCGATGGGACCAAATGTTGCCGGAGTTATCGGTACAGCGGTAGCCGCCGGAACATTTATGGCAATTTTTGGAGTATAATTTAGAATTATTTGATTATTTAAAATTCATTATTTATAGGGCTATAATCTGTAAAAAATGTTACAGGGGATATTTATAAATAGTTTACAAGTTGAATTTTAGATAATAACAGTTGTAAGCGCAAATAGTTACGTGATTTGAAATAAAAGGAGATATTATGGCCGAAATTAAGAAAAAACCGGTTAAAATAGTAGAAACCGTTCTCCGTGACGCACATCAGTCTCTGATTGCTACAAGAATGACAACAGAGGAGATGCTGCCAATCGTAGATAAGATGGATCAGGTTGGTTATCATGCAGTAGAATGCTGGGGAGGTGCAACATTTGATGCCTGCCTGCGTTTCTTAAAGGAAGACCCATGGGAGAGACTTCGTAAATTAAGAGATGGCTTTAAGAATACAAAGTTACAGATGTTATTCCGTGGACAGAACATCTTAGGATATAAGCCATATCCAGACGATGTTGTAGAATATTTTGTACAGAAATCTATTGCAAACGGAATTGATGTTATTCGTATTTTTGACTGTTTAAATGACCTTAGAAACTTACAGACTGCTGTAGATGCAACAAAGAAAGAGGGAGGACACGCGCAGATCGCCCTCTCCTATACAATCGGTGATGCATATACATTAGACTACTGGAAAAAGACTGCTAAGAATATTGAAGAGATGGGAGCAGATTCTATCTGTATCAAAGATATGGCAGGACTTTTAGTGCCGAATGAAGCAACGCGTCTTGTAACTGCATTAAAGCAGGCAACAGACATTCCTATCGAACTTCATACACACTATACAAGTGGTGTCGGTGGAATGACTTACTTAAAAGCAGTAGAAGCAGGAGTCGATATCATTGATACAGCCATATCTCCATTTGCAATGGGAACAAGCCAGCCGGCAACAGAAGTTATGGCTGAAACATTCCGCGGTACAGAATTTGATACAGGATTTGACCAGAAGCTTTTAGGTGAAATCGCAGATTACTTCCGTCCGATCCGTGAGAAATACATTGCAAATGGCTTAATGAGTCCAAAGGTACTTGGTGTAAACATCAAGACTTTAATGTATCAGGTTCCAGGTGGAATGCTTTCTAACCTTGTATCTCAGTTAGAGCAGCAGGGAGCATCCGATAAGTTCTATGAAGTATTAGAGGAAGTTCCAAAAGTACGTAAAGACTTCGGTGAGCCACCATTAGTTACACCGTCCAGTCAGATTGTCGGAACACAGGCTGTATTAAATGTACTTACCGGAGAGCGTTATAAAATGATTACAAACGAGTCAAAAGCCCTTCTTCGTGGAGAATACGGTCAAACCGTAAAACCAATGAATAAAGAAGTACAGAAAAAGGCAATCGGCGATGAAAAGCCAATTACCTGTCGTCCAGCCGACCTTCTTGAACCGGAATTATCTAAGATCGAGGCAGAGATGAGCCAGTGGAAAGAACAGGACGAAGATGTGCTTACATACGCATTGTTCCCACAGGTAGCAACCGAATTCTTTAAATACAGAGCGGCACAGGAGAATAAGATTGATCCTGCAAAAGCCGATGTAAAGAATGGAGCATATCCGGTGTAGGATTGATTTAGATTAAAAACAGACGAACCCCCGCAACTTTATAGATAGCACATGTGAAGATTTCGCTGCGTAGAAAATGCTCAGCCGCATTTTTACTTGCTCCGACATCACATTTGCTATCTATAAAGTTGTGGGGGTTCTGTTTTTTAACCTAAACTTGCCGGAAATGGATAGGTGAAGCTATCGTATTAGCTGCCTTGTTAAGTATATTATAATCTATGATTGCAGTATTACCAAATGAAAGAATTATAGCCATTAACGAGATTGAATTTTGTTTAAAAGAGCATCCTGCAAAATCTGTGAAAAGTTTAAATTCAATCGCAATGCTTCGTTATTCAACCATTCAGGGATTGTTAAAGTTTTTTTGATAGATTTATTATGATACTTTCGATTATATTCCAAATAATCATATGGGATGATTACGACAACTCCATCATCAACATGTGTGATGTTAGACGGTTCTGGAAGTTCTTTATGGTCGTTAATGTCATCAGTTAAGATAAGTCCTAAAGCATCTATAGCCATATCATAGGCTTCTTGCATATTTTCTCCCTGAGTTAGACATTCGGGAAAGTCAGGAAAAGTCACCCAATAACCGCCTTCTTCTGCAATATGAAATACAGCAGGATAAAATAATTTTTTCATAATGGATACCTCCAATGTATGTGAGTTATTATAGATGAAATAAGGCTATTTTAAGCCCGCTTGTTTTAGGATGGCATCTTCTAGAGCGTGTTTGAAAAATAAAAGTTGCACAAAACATATATTCCCACGCCCTT
>OLPZ01000647.1_pt1 | contig 26940 bp, 24 predicted proteins | sample 1672711 | NCBI WGS metagenome assembly OLPZ01 (sample SAMEA3136716, study PRJEB25190) | human gut metagenome
CAACAAACTTGGCAGGTAGCAAGAATCCCCTGACTTTAGGCATGGGGAGTGTCAAAGTAACAATCCCACTGCAGATTGCTTCTAAAGAAGCATTGCAGCCATCATTCGAGGATAATGATTTCAGCTGCCTAGAAGGAAAACGTATCTTGCTTGCGGAAGATAATGATCTGAATGCTGAAATCGCAATCGAATTATTAAAAGAAAAGGGTATGATCATTGATCGTACCAAAGATGGTATTGAATGTATTGATGCGTTAACAAAGAAGAAGCCGCATACATATGTATGTATCTTGATGGATATACAAATGCCTCACATGGATGGCTATGAAGCTGCAAAGAGCATTCGTTCATTAAAAGATCCATCTTTCAGCAGCATTCCAATCATTGCGATGACTGCCAATGCATTTAAGGAAGATCAGAATAAAGCGTATGCATCTGGCATGAATGACTATATTCCAAAACCAATTGATATTAAAAATGTATGTAAAACCATCAGCAAATATGTCCAGGAATGATATAATTCTTAATGATGAAGAGTAAATGGACATTATTGCAGGAAAAGCTTCTATATTTCTGTATTACGATAGCTATATTCATGAGTATCTATCTTTTAGGCTTCTTTTTCATGCAGTTTCTTGCGTTTGCAATGGAAGTTCATCCATACGTATCATTCACTTTCTATATCTTTTTATGGATCATTGATACTTTCATTACAAAGAAGCTGATGCTTTCTAAAGTTATGATCTATTGGATAATGAAGAAGTCTTGAATCATATACATAAATCGAGAAAGGAAACGTATGTTATGAAAAAATACACATTAGATGATTTTATCAATGAGGAATGTGCTACGGATCCTGAATTCAAACAAATTTGGGACGAAGATGAGCCTGAAAGAGAATTTGCTATATCTATGATTCATGCAAGAAAATCAAAAAATATGACACAGAAACAACTTTCGAAGATGACTGGTATCAGCCAAGGTAAACTCTCCAAAATTGAAAACGGGGAAGCAAATCCAACACTAAAAGTTATGTCAAAAATTGCCAATGCACTAGACATGAACATTAGTCTTGTTCCAAAACAAGTGCAGATGTTGCAGATTCGCTAGAAAAATTTGATGGAAACACCATGTGTTTATTCATGGTTAGTTCAGTGAACGCAATCCAAGAATATAGAAAACATAATGGTGCAAATAAGAAAGATGAACACTATCTAGCAGAATGATTACGTTAAATCATGAAATATATGCAAAAATCTTGATTGCAATCTTTGTTAACTATGTTAAAATTGACATGCATTGAAGAAAAGTAGTATTTGAATCCCTGCATTCTAGAAAGCACTGTGGTTGATGAAAAACAGGCATGTATATTCAAAGAAGTCGTTTCTGAGCATTTCTAGATGAACATTAGTAGTTTAGAACGTTTCTAGCACGTTACGCTATCAAGAAGCAAACAAAGGTGGTACCACGTTATTACACGTCCTATGTATTTTCAGGACGTTTTTTATTTATCTCAGGAGGTTATTTATGGAAAAGAATCTAGCACAGAAGTATGACCACAAAGCAGTAGAAGAAGGAAAATATGATGGTTGGGTAAGCAAAGGCTATTTCACGGCAGGTGATAAATCTAAAGACCCATATACAATTGTTATTCCGCCACCAAACGTCACAGGTATTCTTCATATCGGACACGCCTATGACAATACATTACAGGATATTATTGCACGCTATAAGCGTATGCAGGGCTTTGATATGTTGTATCTGCCAGGTATGGACCACGCTGGTATTGCAACACAGGCAAAGGTTGACGCACGTTTGAAGTCTGAAGGTATTTCTCGCTATGACATTGGAAGAGAAAAATTCCTGGAACGTGCATGGGAGTGGAAGGAAGAATACGCAGCTACAATTCGTAAGCAGTGGGCGAAGCTAGGAAACTCCTTAGACTATACAAGAGAACGTTTCACAATGGATGATGGCTTAAATGAAGCAGTCAAGCATGTATTCGTTACTTTATACAACGAAGGTCTGATCTATCGTGGATGGAGAATCATCAACTGGGATCCAGAAGCACGTACAGCATTAAGTAATATTGAAGTATACTACCAGGATGATCCAGGCAAGATGTACTACATGAACTATGAAACAGTAGAAGATCATGAACATTTCATTGTCGCTACAACGCGTCCTGAAACAATGTTTGGCGATGTTTGCGTTGTTGTGAACCCTAACGATGAAAAGACAAAGCATCTGATTGGCAAGCACTGCATCAATCCAGCAAACAATCAGGAACTTCCAATCATTGGAGATGACTATATTGAAATTGGTTTTGGTACAGGTATTATGAAATGTACACCTGCACATGACCCTAACGACTATGCAATTGCTGAAAGACATCATTTAGAAAAGCCTATCTGTATGAATCCAGATGGAACAATGAATGCAATCTGTGGTAAAGAATTTGAAGGCATGGATCGTTATGAATGCAGAGAAAAACTTGTAGAAAAGTTTAATGCTGAAGGTGTCATGGATCATATTGAAGACATCACACATAACGTTGCACACTCTGAAAGAACACATTGTGTTGTTGAACCATACCTGTCTCAGCAGTGGTTTGTTAAGATGAAGCCATTAGCAGAAGACGTATTAAAGAATCAGAATGATCCTGATCAGAAGATCAACTTCTATCCAGAAAGATTTGAAAAGACATTTACACAGTGGCTTGAAAATATTGAAGACTGGTGTATTTCAAGACAGTTATGGTGGGGTCATAGAATTCCAGCATGGTATAACGATGAAACAGGCGAAACATACGTAGGCATGGAAGCACCAGAAGGTGATGCATGGAAGCAGGATGAAGATGTATTAGATACATGGTTCTCTAGTGCATTATGGCCATTCTCTACACTTGGCTGGCCTGAAGAAACAGAAGACTTCAAGCGTTACTATCCAACAAGTACACTTGTTACTGGATATGATATTATCTTCTTCTGGGTAGCTCGTATGGCATTTGATGCTAGACACTTTACAAACAACCGTCCATTCAAGGATGTACTCATTCATGGTTTGATTCGTGATGCACAGGGTAGAAAGATGTCCAAGTCATTAGGCAACGGTATTGATCCAATGAAGGTTATTGATGACTATGGCGTTGATGCATTGCGCTTCTTCCTCACAACAAACTCTGCACCTGGTCAGGATATGCGCTATATCCCTGAAAAGGTTGAAGCAAGCTGGAACTTCATCAACAAGATCTGGAATGCTTCTAGATTCGTATTAATGAATCTTCCAGAAGGTATGAAAGAAAGTGATGTTGATTTGACTCACTTGACTGTCAGTGAGACTTGGATCTTGAACAAGTTGAATGCAACAATTGATACTGTTACAGCAAACATGGACAAGTATGAGTTTGGTATTGCTGGAAATGCACTATACAGCTTTATCTGGGATGATTTCTGCAGCTGGTATGTAGAAATGAGCAAGTCTGCATTGAATGGCGAAGATGAACTTGCCAAGAAGGGTGCACAGTCAACACTCTATGTTGTACTCAATGCAATCGTTAAGCTGTTATCTCCATTCATGCCATTTGTATGTGAAGAAATCTATCAGACACTTCCACACACAAAGGAATCTATCTGTTTAGAAAGCTGGCCTGAAAAGATTACAGGTATTGATGCAAGTGGACTCAAGGATATGGATCGTTTGATTTCCGCAATTTCCAAGATTCGTGAAGTCAAGAATACAAATGATTTAAAGCCATCTGCACCAATCCATGTTCTCATCAAGGATCTTGATGGTAATCCATTACAGCCAAAGGAAAACCTCTCTGCAATCATGCAGAAGATGGCAAAGGCTGAATGGTGTGCTGCATTAGATGGTGACTTAACAGTTGAAACCATCTATGAAGGTACATTGTATATTCCAAGTTCTGAACTTTCTGATCCTGAAGAAGAAAAGAAGAAGCTGAATGCTGAAAAGGAAAGACTAGAGAAGGAATTGGATCGTTCTCATAAGATGCTAAGCAACCAGTCCTTTATTGCCAAGGCACCTGAAGCAAAGGTACAGGCAGAAAAAGACAAGCTTGCAGCATATGAAAAACAATATCAGGCAATTGTCGATCGTCTTGCGGTACTAAATCATTAATGACAATGGTATAATCTCTACTAGAAATAGTAGAGATTTTATTTTTTGAGAGGTAACCTTATGGCAGAAGAAAAAAAGAAACATACCGCGCTGAAAATCATTGGTGGTGTTACGGCAACTGCGGCGAGTGCCTATGCTGGATTTTCTTATGTAATCTTTCGACACGCATTTGATTTGAAGCGTTCTATGATCCATAAATCAACAAACCTGATTCATTGTGATACAGAAAAAGAAGAGTGGTTTATGCATAGTGAAAAGAAAGACTGCTTTATGAATTCTTATGATGGATTAAAGCTGCATGCATTAGCACTTGAAAATCATCATGAAAGCAATACATGGATCATTCTGGTGCATGGAACATCTTCTTACTTCAAGAACATGATTGATTATATGTATGAAGCAGATCATAGAGGATATAACATTCTCGCAATTGATCAAAGAGGATGTGGTACAAGTGAAGGAAAGTATACATCTCTTGGATGGAATGAACATTATGATCTGATGAACTGGATTAATTATCTGATCAGCATGCATAAAGATGCTAAGATTGCATTGTTTGGCTTGAATACAGGTGGTGCAACGGTCATTAATGCAGTGGGAGATTATTTACCTAACCAGGTCAAGTGTGCTGTAGAAGATGGCGCCTACAGCAGTATTAAAGACATTATTAACTATACAACACGTAATTTAGCACATGTTGAAGCAAAACCATTCCTTCCAGCTGTTGATGTACTTGTAAAGCAGATCCTGCATTTCTCATTGCATGATGTATCCCAGAAGCAGCAGCTAAGAGAAGCGGAAGTACCAATGTTATTTATTCATGGCAGTACAGATACAACAGTACCTACAAGTATGGTATTTGATAACTACTATGCATGTGCTTCAGAAAAGGAATTATATGTTGTAGAAGGAAAGGGATATAACGAAACATATACTAGTCCTGAATACTTCAATCGTTTATTTTCCTACATTGAAAAACATATTCATGAATAGACTTTAGACGCTGCAAAATTGAATGAATATAAACATTCAAACAACTTAAGCAACAAGAGGTACATATGATCATTCTATGTACTTCTTTTTTTTGTTGAATGGAAAACAATTGTATTCGAAAATACTTTACCTTGTACTTACGTCACATGCGACGCAAGTATGAGGTGAAAAATGTTTCAGAGAGATTCTTATTTGGAACGATTGATCCACAATATGTGAAATGGAGAGATAAAGATTATTGCTGGCATCTGTAGATGTGGAAAAACAGTTATACTGTTGACCTGTTTTATGAGTATCTTCTCTTTCAGGGGTACCGGAGGATCACATTCTTAAGTTTGAATTAGATCAAAGGAGAAATTATAAATATCGAAATCCGATTACTCTTTGCGAGTATGTAGAAGATGTCATCTGTGATAAAAAAGAAAAATTCTATCTTTTCATTGATAAGGTACAATATACTAGTGAACTGTGTGGAAGCAACAAAAGAGTGCAGAGATGCACTTTTTCTTATATTTGAATCCACTCATGAAAAATCATGAAATTACTTATATTTATAGATTTTTTTATCATTTCAAAATCAAGACAATATTAAAATCAGTGTAAATGTAATGTAAAAAAATCACATTTTTTTCACAAAAGAATGGCTTTTTGGTAGCGCTTGCAATATAATAGGTAAAAGAATTAAGAGGAGGCTATAATGGCTAACAAAAAGTATGTTTATAAGTTTGCTGAAGGTAATGCAAACATGCGTGAACTTTTAGGCGGTAAGGGCGCAAACCTTTCTGAAATGCGTTCTTTGAACTTACCAGTTCCTGAAGGATTCACAATCACAACTGAGTCTTGTATCAAGTACTACACAGATGGGGAAACGATTTCTAGTGACGTACAGGAACAGATTGATGAACACGTTAAATGGTTACAGGAAGAAACAAACAAGAAGTTTGGTGATAATGAAAATCCATTACTCGTTTCTGTAAGATCTGGTGCACGTGCTTCTATGCCAGGTATGATGGATACAATCTTAAACCTTGGTATCAACGATGAAGTTGTCAAGGTAATTGAAAAGCAGAGTGGAAACAAGCGTTTCGCTTATGATTCCTACAGAAGATTCATTCAGATGTTCTCTGACGTTGTTATGGGACTTTCTAAGAGCAAGTTTGAAGAAATCATCGATGAAATGAAGGAAGCTAAGGGCGTTAAGCTGGATATTGACTTAGATGCTGACGATATGGAAGAACTTACAAAGAAGTTCAAGGCTTTCTATCAGGAAAAACTCAACGAAGAATTCCCTCAGGATCCTATCGTTCAGTTAGAGAAATCTATCATGGCTGTATTCCGTTCCTGGAATAATGAAAGAGCTATCTATTATAGAAGAGTTAACGACATCCCTGATTCCTGGGGTACAGCTGTTAACGTAATGGAAATGGTATTTGGCAACATGGGTAACGATTGTGGTACAGGTGTTGCATTTACTAGAAACCCAGCAACTGGTGAAAACAAGCTATTCGGTGAATTCTTAATGAATGCACAGGGGGAAGACGTTGTTGCGGGTATCCGTACACCATCTCCAATCGCTGATCTTGAAAAGACAATGCCAGAAGCATACAACGAATTCGCAAGAGTCGCTGATATCCTTGAAAAGCATTATCATGATATGCAGGATATGGAATTTACAATTGAACATGGAAAACTATTCATGCTTCAGACACGTAATGGTAAAAGAACTGCAAACGCTGCATTAAAGGTAGCTGTTGATATGGTTGATGAAGGTCTTGTAACTGTTGATCAGGCATTACTCATGGTTGAACCTAAACAATTAGATGACTTGCTCCACCCAACATTTGATCCAAGTGATCTGAAGGCTAAGGAAGGCGATGTGATCGCTACTGGCTTAGCTGCTGCTCCAGGTGCTGGTGCTGGTACAGTTGTATTTACTGCTGAAGATGCTGAAAAGGCTGCAGAAGCAGGCAAGAAGGTTGTTCTTGTTCGTCTTGAAACTTCTCCAGAAGATATCAAGGGTATGGCTGCTGCACAGGCTATCGTTACTGCTCGTGGTGGTATGACATCTCACGCTGCTGTTGTTGCTAGAGGTATGGGTGCCTGCTGCGTATCTGGATGTGGTAATCTGAAGGTTGATGAAGCTAACAAGTGCTTTACAGTTGATGGCGTTACATATACAGAAAATGATGTAATCTCTGTTGATGGTAATACAGGTAGAGTTTACAAGGGGGAAGTTAAGACAGTTCCAGCAACAATTTCTGGCAACTTTGCTAAGTTTATGAACTGGGCTGATGAAAAGAGAAGACTGCAGATCAGAACAAATGCTGATACACCTGCAGATGCTGCCAAGGCTGTTGAATTCGGTGCTGAAGGTATTGGTCTAGTTAGAACAGAACATATGTTCTTCAATACAGCTGATCGTATCAAGGCTATCCGTATGCTTTGTGTATCTAGAACTCCTGAACAGCGTGCTAAGGCATTAGCTGCGATGGAACCTTACCAGACAGAAGACTTCATTGGTATCTTTGAAGCTATGGGTGGTAGAAATGTTACTGTTCGTCTATTAGATCCACCTCTACATGAATTCTTGCCACATGGTGACAAGGAAGCACAGGACGTTGCTGAAGCATTAGGTATCTCTATTGCTGATATCGAAGCTGCTGCTGAAGAACTCAAGGAATTCAACCCAATGATGGGTCATAGAGGATGCCGTCTAGACGTTACATATCCTGAACTTGGTGCTATGCAGGCACGTGCTATTATCAACGCTGCATTAAAGGTAAATACAGAACATCCTGACTGGAACTTCGTTCCTGAAATCATGGTTCCACTTGTTGGTGAACCTAAGGAATTGGAATATGTTGCTAACGTTGTCAAGGCTGAAGCTGACAAGATCATTTCTGAAGCTAACAGCACAATGACATATAAAGTTGGTACAATGATTGAAATTCCGCGTGCTGCTCTATTAGCAGGTGAAATTGCTGAAACAGCTGAATTCTTCTCATTCGGAACAAATGACTTGACACAGATGACATTTGGCTTCTCAAGAGATGATGCTGGTAAGTTCTTACCTGACTACTATAACAAGCACATCTATGAATCTGATCCATTCGCTCATGTTGATACAAAGGGTGTTGGTCAGCTGATCAAGATGGCTGCTGAAAGTGGTAGAGCTACTAGAAGTGATATCCACTTAGGTGTATGTGGTGAACATGGTGGTGACCCAGCTTCTATTGAATTCTTCAATGCTGTTGGATTGAACTATGTATCTTGTTCTCCATATCGTGTACCTATCGCTCGTTTAGCTGCTGCACAGGCTGAAATCCGTCGTACAGGTTCTAACAAGTAATTAACAAAATGAATAGAAGAGACTTTCGGGTCTCTTCTTTTGTTTTGGTAAAGTATAGAAAAATGATAAATGGAACATTGATAGCGGTTTGGATTATTGGCATATTTTTTTTAAGTGTTATACTGTTGTTAGGATATATTTATCCTAGGATGGAGAAGAATATGATTGTTAATACTCAAAAAATGGTTTCAATGACTGAAGCTAATCAAAATTTTTCTAAAGTAGCAAAAATTGCGAATGCTGAAGGATCTGCACTTGTAATGCGTAACAATAAACCTGAATACATTTTACTGAAAATCAACAACAATCAAAATTACGAACAAGCCGATGATGCAGAACTAGAAACTGTTTCTAAAAAACTGATTCAGCAAAATATGGAAGCTTACAAAAAACTTGCAGAATGAAAATATTAAGTAAAAAGCAAATAATATTTCTTCATGAACATTTAATTAATGCTACTGGTGGTACTGAAGGAATAAAAGATGAAGGCATGCTTGAAAGTGCAACGAATGCTCCTTTTCAAACTTTTGGTGGGGAAGATCTTTTTCCAACGATTTACCAAAAAGCTGCTAGATTGGGATTTGGCTTAGCGAGTAACCATCCGTTTCTTGATGGAAATAAAAGAATCGGTGCACATGCCATGTTGACTTTTCTTGAAATCAATGGCGTTGAAATGCAGTACACAAACAAAGAATTGTCCGATATTTTTTTGGCGATAGCTGATAATCAAGTTCACTATGATGATTTATTATCATGGTTGATTGAACATGTTGTATGGCGGTAGTTTTGAGACTATCGCTTTTTTTTTCCTAATCATTTTGTACCATATGTCTATTAGAGACTTTCACGTCTCTTCTTTTCTTTTTGCAAATGTTCTACAATAGAGTTAACAATATTTTAGGAGATACCTATGGAAAAATATATCATGGCAATTGATGAAGGTACGACTTCTACACGTGCAATTCTTTTTAATCACGCAGGAGAAATCGTATCTGTCGCACAAAAAGAATTTACACAGTATTTTGCACAGGAAGGATGGGTAGAGCATGATGCAAATGAAATCTGGCTTGCATTACTTGCATGTATGAGTGAATGCATCATGAAGTCCCATATTGATCCATCTCAGGTAGCTGGCATTGGTATTACAAACCAGAGAGAAACTGCTGTCATCTGGAATAAAGATACAGGACTGCCAATCTATAAGGCAATTGTATGGCAAAGCAGGCAGACAATTGATATCTGTAATGATTTGATAGAAAAAGGATATAATGAAACATTTCATAAGAAAACAGGATTAAGAATTGATCCATACTTTTCCGCAACAAAATACTGCTGGATCTTAGATCATGTTGATGGCGCAAAACAACTTGCCAAGCAAGGTAAACTGCTATGTGGAACAATGGATACATGGATCGTGTATTGTCTTTCTGGTGGGAAAGCACATGTTACGGACTATACAAATGCGAGTCGTACATTGCTGTATAACATTTATGATTTATGCTGGGATAAAGAATTATGTTCTATCATGGATATTCCAATGAACATGCTTCCTGAAGTGAAAGATTCTTCTTGTATCTATGCGCATACTGCACCATATCATTTCTTCAATCAGGAAGTTCCAATCTGTGCAATTGCTGGAGATCAGCAATCTGCATTGTTTGGTCAATCGTGCTTTATGGAAGGAGAAGCAAAGAATACATATGGAACAGGTGGCTTCCTGTTAATGAATACAGGTACAACACCAAAGGAATCTAATGATGGTTTATTGACAACAATCGCATGGGGACTGGATGGAAAGATTTCTTATGCATTGGAAGGTTCTATCTTTGTTTCAGGCAGTGCAATCCAGTGGCTGCGTGATGAAATGGAATTCTTTGAAAAGAGCAGTGAATCAGAAAGTTATGCGAATCAAGCAAACAAGGAGAGTGGTGTTATGGTAGTACCAGCATTTGTAGGTTTAGGTGCTCCATACTGGGATGATTCTTGCAGGGGTGCAATCTTTGGTATTACGCGTGGTACAACAAAGTATGACATTACAAAGGCAACACTGGATTCCTTAGCTTATCAGACACGTGATGTTCTAGATGCTATGGCAAAAACATGCCAGGTATCGATTCCTAGATTACGTGTAGATGGCGGTGCATGTGCAAATAATTATCTGATGCAGAAGCAGGCAGATATTATGCAATGCAGTATCATACGACCATCTGTATTAGAATCTACTGCACTTGGTGCTGCTAGACTGGCAGCACTTGCAATCAACTACTGGACAATGGATGATATTCGCAAACAAGACAGTGAAGATACGATCTTTGAACCATCTATTTGTAAAGAGGAAGCAGATGCAATGTATGATCGCTGGCAGAAGGCAGTGAGTGCTGCAAGAATGTTTACGAAGTAAAGTTGTATTGGAGCATATGCGTATTTGTTATATGCTCTTTTTTGTTAAGATTGTTACGACAAATGTATAGGAGAGCGTAGAATGTATTATTTGAAATTGTTTGATGAAACACTGTTAAAGTTTGACATGGATAATACGATTACATTGAAAATAACAAATATTCAGATTCTTTCTGCAGATAAAAAACGCTTTCCAGAAGCTTTACAGCTAGAAGTGAATGAAGAAACAATCAAAGAATTTCTAGAACAAAGAATTGTTCCGAAAAATAGAATGTTTATAAAAAATATTCTTGAAGCAAATGATCTTGATTTCAGAGATGTAAAGGGCGTGATTGATATTTCAAAAGGATTATCATTAACAGATTGTTATTGGATTGTTACAGATGATTCTTTGAAATTTGAGGATTATAACTTGTTTGACAATCATTTTTCTTCTGAACTATCTCTAGTTGCTTTTACTGGATATACGTCAAAAATCAAAGGCATAGCGACTTCACCAGAATTTACAACCGATGGTGCTTTGCCAAAAGCATGGAGAAGAATCGATAATGAAGTATATTTGTATAAAGGCAGTACAGAATATTTAAAGGCAAGTAATGGCGGTAATGAACCATATAGTGAATATTATGTTTATCAAATTGAGAAAATATTAGGTATCAAAGCAATTCAATATGATTTAGAAAAGTGGAAAGGAATGCTTGCTTCAACTTGCCGTTTATTTACTTCTAAAGAGTATTCATATGTACCAATTTATCAAGCTTCTAGATGTAAAGATATTGTAAGTGTTCATGACTGGTGTTGTGAACATGGGTATGAGAAAGATTTTGCGGATATGATCTTATTGGATAGTTTAACATTTAATTTGGATAGACATTTAGGAAATTTTGGTGTGATGAAGGATAATTCGACAGGTGAATATGTTAGTTTTGCTCCGCTTTTTGATAATGGGGCTGGGCTCTTATCTGATGCACCTGTAGATATTTTCTTTGACGATAAGAAATTTAATGAATACTGGAGAACAAATAAAGAACTTCAGAAATCCAATTATGGTGGCGACTATCGTGAACTTGTCAAAGCGTATTGTGGAACACAACAAATTGCAAAGCTAAGAAAACTGTTGCATTTCACATTTGAAAAACATGAAAAGTATAATCTGAATGATAAAAGATTAAAGATGCTTGCAAATATGATTCAAGAGCGGGCTATGGAATTGATACAAATTCTAGAAGCAGAGAAAAATTGATGCATTAAATATACTTGCGAAACACATAAAAACGATGTATATTAAAGGCGTAAACAAGGAGTGCGAAAGCACTCCTTATGTTGTGCTTGGGAGGCGTATGGATAGAATTGAACATTTAAAAGAATTGTTTCAGCCAGTATTTGAAAGAAACAGTGTCATTCTTTATGATCTTGTTTTTCGAACGAATGGAAGCGAAAGAACATTAGAAGTATCTATCATGAAAGAAGATGGAAGTATGGATCTGGATACCTGTGCTTTGGTTTCTGAACAGATTTCAGAAATCTTAGATCAGGAAGATCCAATCAAGGAAGAGTACACATTAGAAGTTTGTTCACCTGGAGCAGAAAGAGAAATCAAGAATCTTGATGAAATCAAACAAGGTATGTATGTGTATGTTCGTTTGAAACATCCATTTAAAAAGATGCTTGAATTCACTGGTGAGATCTTAGATGTAAATGAAAATATTGTTCATCTATCATACCGTGATAAAGCTGCTGTTAGAAAAGCAGAATTTACGAAGGAAGATATTGACTTCATTCGTTTGGCTGTAAAATTTTAAGGAGAGAAACATGGAATACAAAAAAATGCTAAGAGCTTTGAGTGATGTTGAAGAACAAAGAAATATCTCTGAAGCTGTAATCCTGGAAGCTTTGAATGAAGCTGTTGCAAAAGCATATAAAAAAGATGCTGAACTTCAGGATATTGATGTTGTTGCTGAACTCAATGAAAAGAAAAAGAAGTTTGATCTTTATCAGAACTACTTAGTACTTGAAAGTGATGATGATGTTCAGGATGATGAATTGGAAATTGGTTTAGAAGAAGCTAGAGCAATTGATCCAACTGCTGAAGTTGGCGGAAAGATCAGAAGACCAATTGAAGAAGTTGAATTGTCTAGAGCTGCAGTTTCTATTGCGAAGAATGTCATTCGGCAGAAGATCAGAGAAGCTGAAAAGAGTGCTGTCTATGATGAATATAAAGACAAGATCGATGAAATGTTTATCGGTGTTGTTGAATCTGTGAAAGATAAGTTTGCATTGATCAATCTTGGCAAGTCTGTTGCCTTGATGCCTCATTCTGCACAGATTCCTGGTGAAGTATTAAGAGAAGGCGACAAGACAAGAGTTGTTATTACAGCTGTCAATAAAGATACAAAGGGTTCTCAGGTTCTTGTATCTAGAGCAGATGCAATGCTCGTAAAGAGACTGTTTGAAAAGGAAGTTCCTGAAATCTATAACGGTATCGTTGAAATCAAGGCAATTGCTAGAGATGCTGGTGATAGAACGAAGATGGCTGTGCTGTCTCATAATCCAGATATTGATCCAATTGGTGCATGTATTGGACCTAGAGGCAACCGTGTACAGAACATCATTGATGAATTGAATGGTGAAAAGGTTGATATCTTTGAATACTCTAATGATGTCAGTGTTCTTGTAAAGAATGCTTTAGCACCTGCAGTTGTGACTGCAGTATTGCCTGGCAGAGATGATAACAGCCTGCTTGTTATTGTTGATGCTGCGCAGCTTTCTCTTGCAATTGGAAAGCGTGGCAAGAATGCTAGACTTGCGGTGAAGCTGACAAATCACAAGATCGATATCAAGACACGTGAAGAAATTGAAGAAGCAGGTATGGATTATGAAGCTTTACTTGCACAGGCTGAAGTATTGAAGCAGAAAGCTGCTGAAAAGACAGAAAAAGAAAATGAAATGAAGCGTGCTGAAGCAATCAAGGAACAGGAAGAAAAGAAGGCTGCAGCTGCTGAAAAGATTGCCGCACTGAAAGAAAATGCCGGCAGTGAAGATGATGACTTCATCCCTGAAGAAATGATGGAAACATTAAGTGAAAATGTGCTTGATGAAATGGATGAAGAAGATACTAAGGAAGAAGAAACAGCAGCAAATGAAGAAACACCTGCTGAAGTAGAAGAACCTGTCGTAGAAGAAGACAACGAAGTTGAAGAAGAAGTAGAAAGCGAAGAACCACTCGTGGAAGAAAAGAAGAGTAACAAACACGCTGACCTCGAAGAAATGGCAGCAAACAATACATACGTATCCAAGTTTGAAAAGTTAGCAGATACAAGCAAGAAGGCTGAAGCTAAGGGCAAGAAGAAGTTCAAGAAGAAGAGTGATGAAGATAACTACAAGCTCTCTAACAAGGAACTGCAGCAGCAGCTCAAGGATAAGCTTGCAGCACGTGCAACTGCTTCTCAAATCTATTCTGAAGAAGAACTTGCTGAAATCGAAGCACAGCAGGAAGCTGAAGAAGAAAAAGAATACGATATCGATTACGATGAATACGAAGATTACTACGGCGAGGATGAATAATCATGCCTAGAAAGATTCCTATGAGACGCTGTGTCGCAACGAGTGAGCAGTGTGCTAAAAAAGATCTTCTTCGCATCGTTCGTACACCAGAAGGGAATCTTGCAGTAGATCCTACAGGAAAGGCCAATGGCCATGGCGCATATCTTAAGAAAAGCCTGGATGCTGTAGAAGCTGCAAAGAAAAACGGTGCTTTAAAAAGAGCACTGAAGATGGATATTCCTGATTCATTCTATGAAGAAATCAAAAAAGCAATCTAAATGAATGCAAATACGAAAAGAGGCGATGTAAGAATATGATTGTTTCGCATCATGAATAGTGATGCATTAAGAAAGGGAGGTTATCTATGCCAAAGAATACAAAGAGTAATGGTTCTAAAAATAAAAAGAACAATAACAAAACTCGCAATAACAATAATAAAAACTTCGACAGCAAGCCTAAGAAGGTTGTTGAAGAAGTTCACGCAATTACATATACAGATGGAATCACAGTTGGTGAATTAGCTGAAAAGATTGCTCATCCTTCTACGGATATTATCAAAACATTATTCATGGAAGGGAAAGCAGTTACAATCAATACACCACTGGATGATGAAACTGTTGAACTTGTATGTATCTCTTATGATATTGAACCAACAAAGGTAAAAGAAAGAGAAGAAGATACATTGGAAGTGGAAGAAGTTACTGATCCAGATCTTCTTGAAGAACGTCCACCTGTTGTTACAATTATGGGACATGTTGACCATGGTAAAACAACACTTCTGGATACGATCCGTAAGTCTAAGGTAGCAGCTGGTGAAGCTGGTGGTATTACACAGGCAATTGGTGCTTACCAGGTTTCTATTAATGGTAGAAAGATTACATTCCTGGATACACCTGGTCACGAAGCATTTACAGCGATGAGAGCACGTGGTGCATCCATTACAGATATCGCTGTTATCGTTGTTGCTGCAGATGATGGTGTTATGCCACAGACACGTGAAGCAGTTGACCATGCAAAGGCTGCTGGCGTACCTATCATTGTTGCGGTCAACAAGATGGATAAACCAGATGCTAATCCAGATCACGTCATGGGTGAAATGAGTGATCTTGGAGTAATGCCTGAAGAATGGGGTGGAGATACAGTCTTTGTTCCTACAAGTGCAAAAAAGGGTGATGGTATTGATGACCTTCTGGAAACAATTCTTACAGTTGCAGATATCAAGGAATTGAAAGCTGCACCAAATACAGTCGCTACAGGTTCTGTCATTGAAGCAAAGCTTGATAAGGGCAGAGGACCAGTAGCAACATTGCTTGTACAGAATGGTACACTTCACCAGGGTGATCCAGTTGTTGTTGGTACATCCTTTGGCAAGGTGAGAAGAATGACAGATGAAAATGGTCGTACATTGAAATCTGCTGGTCCTTCTACACCTGTTGAAATCATTGGTTTGAATGATGTACCTGAAGCTGGTGACTTGTTTAGAAACTTTGACGATGAAAAGGAAGCAAGAGCTTTAGCAGATCGTCGTAAAAGAAGAAAGCAGGAAGCTGAAAGAAGAAAGACAAGTGCTATGTCTCTTGAAGACTTGTCTGCACAGATTGAAGCAGGCAACATCAAGGAAGTACCTATTATCATCAAGGCTGACGTTCAGGGTTCTGCTGAAGCTGTGAAGTCCAGTATGGAAAAACTTGAAGTTGGTGATGTTAAGATCAATGTGATTCATGCAACTGCTGGTGCAATTACAGAAAGTGATATTATGCTTGCGGATGCTTCTAAGGCTATGATCATTGGCTTTAATGTTAGACCGGATGCAAATATTCGTAAGAAGGCTGAAGAAGCTGGTGTTGAAATTCGTTTACATAACATCATCTATAAGGCTACTGAAGAAATGGAACTTGCCATGAAGGGTATGCTTGAACCAGTATATGAAGACGTTACAATTGGTGAAGCTGAAGTTAGAGAAACATACAAGGTTTCTAGAGTTGGTACAATTGCTGGATGTATGGTGACAGATGGCAAGGCAAAAGCGAACTGTGGTGTGCGTTTGATTCGTGAAGGTATCATTGTGTATGATGGTAAGCTTGGCTCTTTACAGAGATTCAAGGATCAGGCTAAGGAAGTACTTTCTGGCTATGAATGTGGCTTAACAATTGCAAACTACAATGATATCAAGGTTGGAGATACTTTAGAATTCTATGAGGCACAGGAAGTTCCTGTTGATTAATTATGGCAAAGAACTTTAAGCAGAAAAGATTAGAAGGTATCATTCGTAAGAATATTTCTGAAATTGTGCAGTTTGGTGTGAAGGATCCTAATGTTGGATTTGTAACAATTACTGATGTTCAGGTTTCTAATGATCATTCTTATGCAAAAGTGTTCTGTGAATTCTTAGGACAGGACGCAAGAGCACAGGCTGGTCTAAAGGCTTTGAATAGAGCTAAGGGATATATTCGAACAGAATTATCTCAGAGATTGAGTATTCGAAGATGTCCGGAATTAATCTTCGTGATTGATGAAACGGAAAGAAAAGCTCGTCATATCGATGATATCATTGCATCATTACACAAAGATGATGAAGAATAAGTGAAGTAGAGACTCTGGAGACAGAGTCTTTTTGAGTGGTTGAAATGTAAGTGAATGCTTATAAATGTAACTATTCTCTAACTTCATTTCGGCAGTATGTAAATAGAGATAACCTGCATAGTTCTTATGAGGAGATTGTTATGAGGACTATATACAAGTTAGCAAAACTGATCCTAGCATGTTTTATGTTTATCACATGTGTCAGCTTTACAATTGTGCAGGCTGAAGATGATACAGCTAGCAGTCAATCAAGCCAAGACGCACTTGAAACGGTAAATGAAGAAGAAAGTGCAGAAAAAAAGTTCGACATAAATACAGTATCTGATACTGATGTATTGACTGCCGTTCCTTTAGAAAGAATGATCATCAAGAATGGTGTATTTTATGGAATCTCTGAAGAATGGTATGAATCTACATTCCCACAGATTAAAGTATCTTTGATGATTCTTGAAACAGTTATGACAATTGCAAATGACGCATTTCAATCAAACTACACAAATGCAAAAAATCATTCAAGTGCTTTACAAAATCCGAATTTGATGTAGTATCTATTGATTTTACGAATGCAATGAATCTAACACGCATTAACACTCAGGCAGCCATGAACTGTACATCTTTAACAGGTTTATTAGACTTATCACATTCAAAAGTAACATACATTGGCAAAAGTACATTCAATGGCTGTACGAATCTTACGGGTGTGTTTTTTCCATCATCATTAAAATACACTGGAGATCAAGAGGGTGGCAGTGTATTTAAAGACTGTACAGATTTACAGTTTGTACGTGTTACTTCAAAAAATAATGACGCAGCATTTGAACTTCCAGATACGCTAGAATCCATTGGCTATCAGGCATTCTATAACTGTAAATCACTTCCAGCAGATACTGTGATTACAATTCCATCCACTGTAATGTTTATTGGTAATGAAGCATTCCATAAAACAAGTGGAATAACAATGATTCATGTATTACAAGAAGATGAAAAAAGCTATGGTAAAGAAGCATTCAAAGCAAGTGAATATGGCTTGCATAAGCGCATTACAGTATTTCAGAACTATGAGACAAAGCATACATATCCAAATATCATTGTTTCCAATAACAAGCCACATACGATCGGTGTCAGTGTTTCTCATCTACTTGAAACAAATGAAGATGTACCTATCAAAGTGAAATTTGAATATGCAGGGACGGATGTATGGTAACTTGGAAGCCAAGGACCATGCATGAAAGAAGAAGGGTTTGGCAGATACAATCTATATGACAATCCATCTGTCACAAATATAATTGTCGTTGATGGTCCACAACATGAAAGAACAACTACATCCAGCTATTCCAAAGAAGACTATGAAGATGGCTATTATTTTTTAGAAATCTATGGATACTATGTAGAAAAGAGTGGAGGCATGTGGAAGCTGTTCTTTAAGTCTGCAAGTAACGCAATCGCTGTCAATGATTCTGAACGTACAACAGATACAGCGTATTGCTTTGATGTCATTACTTCTGATCCATCGTACAATTCACTGGAAATACAGCAATATATGGCTATACAGACGCACAGTTCAAGGCAGATGTAGAAGCTATTGAAACACAGACAAATACATACCAGTGGTATCGTGCAACAAAAGAGAATTCTTCTTCAAATGGAGAAAAGATTGAAGTTGCAGCATCTACAATATTGCCAATAGAAGATGGATATGATGCTGGAAGGTATTACTACTATCTAGGAGTTACAAGCAGGGAAGCATCAAATAATGATGTGATCCAGACAAATCATCCAGTCACATTCACAGTTGAAAAAGCAACCTTCACAATCACACCAGAAGATAAAGAGCGTACAAAAATCTATGATGCTAAACCATTCACACAACAAGCCATTCCATCTGTAAAAGAAGGTTCAATAGTACTCTATTCCTTAGATTGTAGAACATGGAAGCAAGATCAGCCATACATTACAGATGCAGGTGTATTAAATGTTAAAGCAAAGGTAGAACATCCTAACTACGAAACAGTAACAATAGACTACACATTAGAAATCATTCCAAGAAAGGTAACATTAACAAGTGCAACCGCAAAGAAACAATACGATGGCAAGCCATTAACAAATAAGACTGTCGTAGTCTCAGCTGAAGGCTTTGTTAGTAAAGAAGGTGCAACATATAAAGTTACAGGAACAATTACAGATGTTGGCTCTATCAAAAATACATTCACATATACACTCTATAAAGGCACAAAGAAAGAGAACTATCAAATTACAAATGTATAAGGCACACTCACAATCACAAAGGGAAACAAAGCAGCTGATACATCAGATCAAAGCAATACACTACTCTATGGCGGTATATTGTTGGCTGCAGATATGGCTTAGCAAGTGTAATTCTGCTTAGAAAAAAATCTAAATTAGTATCTTGTACAAATAATAAAACAGAATAAAAACTGAAACAAAAGCTCTTTTGAACAAAACAGTTCGAAAGGGCTTTTGATAACTAAATAGAAAAAAATTTTAAAAATCAATAGCTAAAACATATGTTTTTCTATATCTTCTTTTGATTGCTTTAGACATTTAAACAGACTTTATAATACGAAAATGCATACATGAATATTCAATAAATAAAGTAATATTTAAAACTGCGGTTATATAATAGTTTTCTTTCAATTATAAAATTAAAATGACAGGTTACACAATAGTTATTAATAGGTGATATTTCGGATTTTTTTTGCATATTTTTTACTTAACATGTATCGAAATAAGAGTTAAAATGTTGCTTAGATGTAAATCGTAAGTCTCTGCTTACATAGAAAAAATCTAAGGAAGAAGAAAAGAAAATGAAAAAAACAATGATTAGAAATCCTAAAACAACAGCTGTGTTAACAGCATTATTGGTTGCTGGAATGGCAACTACACCAGTTTTTGCTGAAACAGTTTACACACCAGTAGAAGGTGCAAAAACAACTTTTACAAAGTATGTTTTGATGGACAGGACAGCAAACGTACCAAATGCAAAATTCAGCTTTACAGTAGCACCAGGTGCTGCCGTTGAAGCAACAAAGGATACTGCAAAGGTGTACGCAGGTGTAGGCACACCAAAGATTGCCGATATTGTCTTCTCAACAACTGATGTAGTACACACAGCAAAGACAGAGGATGATAAGGGCTTAGACATGGGCAAATACACAGGCTTTGCTAAGAAAACTGGTACAATCGACTTCTCTGACTGCAGTTTTACAGAACCTGGTATCTATCGTTACGTTGTAACTGAAACTGCAACAACAAACATGGGCGTAACAAACGATAAAGATGCAACAAGAACACTTGATGTCTATGTAACTGACGATGGATCAGGCAAGTTATCAGTTGCTTCCTATGTACTTCAGAAAGCAGCAACTGATGGTAATGATGGTAACGTACTTTTAACAAAGAGCTATGAGTTCACAAATGAATATTCAACAAACAAGCTCACTTTCAAGAAGGTTGTTGATGGCAATCAGGCTTCAAGAGCCAAGTATTTCAAGATTGACTTGCATATCGAAGGTGCAGTAGCTGAAACAAAGCTTAATGTAGTTGGTGCTGGAACAACATTCGATGCAGCACCAGCACAGAACAGTTCCACAAAGTACACAGCAGATGACATGAAGGCAGCTAACACAGTTGCTGGCAATCAGCTTGTAGTTGGTATTGATGGCTCTGTAGATCATACTTTCTATTTACAGAACGGACAGACTGTTGAAATTGACGGCTTAGCCAAGGGCACAAAGTGGACTGTTACAGAAGCACAGGAAGACTACAAACCAATTGCTAATGTAACAGGTGATACAGACGCAAATGTAAATGAAACAAAAAACGGTGCTGAAGATACTGCAACAGGTATCACAGCCGACACTAACGTAGTTATGACAAACACAAAGAATGGCGTTGTTCCAACTGGTATCTTTATGGGTCTTGGTGGTGTTGCTTCCGTAACATTATTAGGCACTGTTGGTGTTGGATATTTCATTTTAAAGAATAAGAAAAGAGAAGGATAAATGACAATATGGGCTGAAAGATTTATTCTTTCAGCCCATACATACTTATATGAACAGCATTATAAAAAAAATAATTCGCTTCATTGATAATACAATTGATAGAATCATATTAATTGTATTTATTCTTGTATTTCTTGTTGGATGCTATGGAATGTATGATGTATTATGTGTGTTTAATGAAGCACAGGATAAATCATTTCTAAAGTTTAAACCAAGCAATCGTGAATTGCTGACGGCTGAGCTGGAAGGAAATGTAGCGTGGCTGACATTAGATGATTCCCCAATAGACTATCCAATTATGCAGGGTGAAAATGAAACTGATTATCTAAATACTGATCCATATGGTAAGTATTCATTATCTGGATCTATATTTCTAGATCACAGAAATAACGAAGAATTTACAGATATTTATAATCTCGTATATGGACATCATATGGAAAACGATATGATGTTTGGCGGCTTAGATAAATGGCTTGAAGAAGATTACTTTTATTCTCATACAACAGGTACTTTAACAACAAAGAATCATATTTACTCTTTACGTGTATTTGCGATAGCAGATACAAATGCGGAAAGAAGGGAATTGTTTCAGCCGGTTGATGTTTCTGGAGATGTGAGTATTGCTTATATTCTGAATCATTCAATGATTCTAGATACGTCTGTTGTTCCTACACATGTATTAGCATTATCTACCTGCAAATATCCAAATACAAATGAGAGAACAATGGTGTTCTGTCAAATGGAAATGTTATATGAAGGTAAAAATACAGAATTGGATCAGACAAAGAAACCAGAAGTAGCTCAGAGTGATTTACAGTATGGTACAAAAGTATATAAAAACATTCAGCCTTTGAAACCTAACAAGACATTTCTTGATAGTTTTCTTACATTCATAGGGATTAAATAAAGGAGATAACAATATGAAGGTAATACTTAAAAATTTAATCATACTTTGTGCAGTTATTCTTTTTGCTATTCCTTTAAATGCAGAACAATCACAGGCAATCATTCCTGTAGAAATTACTGGAGTTGAAAGTGGAATTGTTGAAGTCAACAGTGAAGATGCAAAAGCAAACAAAGCTTTAAAGAGTTCTCAGTTTACAATCAATAAAACTGGTGAAATCACTGTTGATTACAATGAACCTGTAGATTATAAGTACACAGTGAAACAAATCATTCCTGATGAAAAGTCAGACATGATATACGATACAACAATTTATGATGTAGAAGTGTTTGTTGAAGCAACAGATGATACACTGATTCCTCATGTTGTTGTATGGAAAGATGGTCGCTCTGAAAAGTGTGATAAGGTAACTTTCACAAACAAAAAGAAAGAGCAGCCAAAAACTAGTACAGATACAAGTGATACAGCTGAAGCTGGCATGTATCTTAGTATGCTGGGAATTAGTATTGTAGTAATGATTGGTATGATTTTATGGAAGCGAAGACAAAGCGAAAACTCATAAGATTATTACTTAAAATAGGAGTCATTCTATTAATACTTTATTTTATCTTTAACTATCTGATCTGTATCTTTTATCTTAGAGGAAATTATATGTTTCCAGCAATGAAAGATGGAGATCTTGTGATTGCGACAAAATTAGAATTGATATCATCAAATGATACGGTTGTGTATGAACAGGATGATACAAAAAGAATTGGAAGAGTTGTAGCATTTGGTGGAGATACTGTTTCCTTCAGTGATTCTGGTGAATTAATTGTGAATGGGAACGTCATTACAGAAGAAGTATTCTATCCAACAATGCAAGATGATTCATCTAATATTACGTATCCATATACAGTTCCTGAAGATACAATGTTTATTCTTAATGACTATCGAACTGGAACAAATGAATCATTCAATGATTCAAGAAAATATGATGCAATCGATACAAAACAAGTTAAAGGAAAAATCATTCTTCTTGTTAGAAGAAGAGGATTCTAATGAATCATTCTAAATGACCAATTTAATTGGAGGGCGTGTATGTTAAAAAGAAAGGTAAAAGCAATTGAGAAAATACTGATATCTCTGCTTCTTGCAGCGAATAGTTTCATTTGTGTTTTTGCGTTAGATGATACTTCATCTACAACTGAACAACCAGTTCAGCAAGAAACACAACAAGAAACATCTGAAACACAGAATGAAGTTCAAGAAGCCCAACAAAATCAAGAATACACATACAGTGATGATTCAGTATCTGTGACAGTAACTGCACCAGTGGATGCATTACCAGCAGATGCAATTTTACATGCCGATAAGATTGATAACAGTGAAGTTGATGTGTTGAGTGAATCTGATGTCTTGGATGATACGATTCAAAACTCTGTTATCTATGATGTTTATTTCACATTCAATGATGAAGAAATTGAGCCTACACAGCCTGTTCAGGTATCTATGAATCTAAAGATCTCGGATATTGATTCAAACATGGATACTTCTACAGTCAATGTAAAACACATCAAAGACAATAATGAAGTGAATACAGTTGCTGATACGAATGATGTAGGTGGAATTACAAGTGATGGTGAAAGTCTGAATGCCAGCTTTACGACAGAAAGCTTTTCTTATTTTGTGATTTGTTATGGTAAAAATAATAATAATGAACCAAATAACCCTTTATACGCACATTTATATTATGAAAATGGAAATGGTTATTCAGAAATTCCAAATAATAACAATGGTCAGTTAACACTGTCAGATACATTATATGATCAGACTGATTTCAATAATTGGAATAAAAAAGAAAATATTTGGGTTCATATGAAAACATTAGTAGCTACGTATGGGAGATACACACAAGGATATACTTACCAGAGTAGTCGTGCTGAATCTGTGACAGGAAATGTGATTAATTGGATTTACTATCAAACAAAGACTGGAAGATGGTATTACAGTGATTCTGTAGACAGACCTAATCAATCAATAAATTATTATAAAGTTTTAGAAGCAAATACTAATATTTATTGCTTATTTACAAAAGATCATCTTGCGAATTCTGCCATTCAAGACAACGTAGCTACAGATGGAAGCTTATTTCTACCTAGACCTGAAGGTATTGAAGCTGGATCTACAGTTACTTATAAATGGTATCGAAATACAACAAATATTGAAACTGACACTGAAAAATTTGTATATGTACCTCGTACAAAAGTAACAGGTTCATCTTATTCGATTGTAAGTGATGATTCTGGAACGCGTTTATATCCTGCATTGGATATGGGGGTTACAGAAGCATACAAAACACAAGAAGATGTCCGTTATTGGTATAAAGTTGAGGTTTATGTAAATGATAGATTGTTTACAACAACAGAGCCAGTTCATAACATGTATTATGCATGTTTGCAGAATGGCAGCTTTGAATATCCTGATACACAGCTATTAAATTATGGTGCAGCTGGAGGATTTGTCCCTGATGGTACAACAAGCCTAAATTGGCACACTACAGGAAAAGACAAACAGCTTGAAATTGTATATGCACCATACGCAAGGGACGCTAGTGGTTACAATATTAGTGATGGAAGTGTACCTGATGGAAATCAATGTGCAGAGTTAAATGCACAAGCAGCAGGTACTTTATATCAAGATATTATGAGTACCCCAAATACACAGTTATATTGGAAACTGAGCCATAGAGGAAGACAAGGCTCAGATACAATGTATTTGCTTGTTGCTCCAACAAAATTAGTTGAGAATACTATTATTACCCAAAAAAATGTAAATGATTTAATAGGAGAGATTCTTAATAATCCTGAATACTATGCGAATTTAGGGTATTACCTTCAAGCAATTACTGATGGTACATCTGGTTGGGGCAGTTATACTGGAAATTATAAAGTACCAGAAGGAAGCTATTTGACTAGAATGTTTTTTGCAGCTGGAGATACAGCAAGTGGCATTGACACAGTTGGTAACTTTATTGACGTTGTTTCATTTTCACCATTATTGCCTGAACCCGAAAAAAATACTGGATATATTGAAGTAAATAAAATTGTTACTGGTATTTCAGAAACCGATATTAGTAAATATCAAGTTCGAATTGACGTCAGAAAGGAAAATGAATCTATTGCTTCAGAAGTTCTTGATTTCTCTAAAGCAATTAAATTAGCAGATAGAAAATATAAAGTCACTACGACATTTGATAGTAAAACTTTCGATGCTGGATTGAATGAGTATGGAACTAGCTATGTCATAACTGAAACAGTTCTTTCAAATATAAGTGAATCATATGATTCTGCGGGTAGCACTTATACTGTTAAACTGAACGAAGAACAGGAAAAAAATGGTAATTATACTGAAAATGGTATAGAACAAGCATTATTGAGTGGATCAAAAATGTCTATTGATCTTACAAATAGTTATCATCCTAAAACAGTTTCACTTACTGTAACAAACAAAGTATTTGGAAATATGGGAAGTAAAAATAAAGATTTTAATTATGTCTTAAAATATCCTGATGGTACCAAAAAAGGTCATGAAGAAGAATTTCAATTGAAATCTGATGAAAAACGAACCTTTGATATTCCATACGGAACTATTGTATATGTTGAACAAGAATCAGAAAGTAAAGATGGCTATTCTTCATATTACAGAGTTGGGGAAAATGGAACATCAGTAATTACTTCGCTGATTTTTCATGATGAAAAGAATCCTTTAACTTCAGATGTAACGGTTAATTATTTCAACACTCGTAATATGACTGTTCCAACTGTTGTAAAGAGCAATAGTGGTTCTCTACTTGGTGTGATTGTATTCGGTTTAATTGGATTATTAAGTATTGTATTTAGAGTTAAGATGAAGTAAAAAATAAAAGGGATATAACAATGAATAATATCCATTCATTGAATATCCTTTTTTTGTTCTATATTTGTAAGCAAATAAACTATACAGAAAATAAAAAGAAGAATATCAAATTGTTATTACGTATGCTGCTACTCTGACAGCAGATGCATTGATTGGTAAAGATGAATATCCCACTCCTCCAGAGCCACTTTGCCCGGTTTTGAGAGCCACCCATTCCGTAGAAAGAGCCATTTTTTTATTCTTGTAACAGAGCCACCTTCATATTATAAGATTATTTTGTGGATCCATATCCACAATGTCTTATGATTGGAGGTGCTTTTTTTATGTATGACAATAAGACAATTCTTAAACTTCATTTCGATGGAGTAAGTATTCGTCAGATTGCAGAACGGTCAAAAAAATCGAGAAACACAATTTCTCGGATTATTACTGCTGCTAAATCTGTAAATCTTACTCCTGAGCAACTGGATTCATTATTTGATGATTAATTGACACTTCTCCTGTCTCCAAATAAAGAACTGATGCCTGTACTTAGTGCATGGAGCTATGAGTTATTAAAGAAAGCACCATGTAAATATACAGGTAGTGTATATCTAGACAATATGGTGATTGCTGCACATAACACGAAAGCAAACTTTAAAAAGCTATCTCAACTAGAGAAAGGAGATATCATTACATTTACTGATGTTGTAGGAAATGTATTTTCATATGAAGTTGCTGGAATTGAAATACTGCAGCCTGAAGAAGTAGAGGATATGACAAGTGGGCATTGGCCTTTGACAATGTTTACATGTACATATGGTGGTGCAAGTAGAGTAACAGTGCGATGTGAAAAGGAAAATGAATAACTATGTTTCTCTTTGAAATATAGTTATTTTTGAAACGAATCGTAACATTAAGTAAATTGACTGACTATCAAATTATTTGTGGCAAATATTAGAGGTAAAATGAAATTCTATCTCAAATATAATGAAATGTTCCTATAATTATCTCTAAAAATTGTGAAAAACAAATTTTTCTCTCTTTCTTTCATGAAAGAGATTACACAAAATAAAAGGCTATATTAGCAAAATGGTGAATTCAAGAAATAGAATAAATGAAAAGATCAT
>OLPZ01000658.1_pt1 | contig 26591 bp, 24 predicted proteins | sample 1672711 | NCBI WGS metagenome assembly OLPZ01 (sample SAMEA3136716, study PRJEB25190) | human gut metagenome
CTGCCGCCGTTGGCATCGTAATGCAGCGTATAGGTGTATTGGGTGGCAGCGGGACTGACTGCCCCGCTCCTCGTTTTTGGCATCATAGTATCGGATGCCCCTGCCGGGTCTGCGCCGCAGGCCTCGTGGTGCTCATACAGGCCGCCCGTTTCCGATGCGCGTGCGGCAACCTCTCCATCCGCCGCGAAGACCGTCGCGGGCATCATGGTCAGCACCATACAGCATAGAAGCAGAATGCTGAGTATTCGTTTCTTCATGTCGTTTTTCCCTCCTGTTCCTGCGGGTCCGGCTTGCCTGTCCCGCCCTTTTTCCGGTTTTCTCTGATTCTGAACCGCATGCACAGCGCGGTGATTGCCGCCGCAGCGGCAAAGGATACAACGGCCACCAGCACATAGCCGCCCGCATCCTCGCGCAGCAGCATCGCGCCGAACACGCCCCATGCGGCGGTCTGTCCCAGCCTGACGACCGTGCTTATCGCCTGCATCAGCACCGCGAACAGCAGCATACACGCGGCACTCAGTCCGTATATGCCGTGCTGCTGCCTTCGGCGGGTGTTTTTCCGTACCCGCTGCCGGACGAGTGCGACCCGTCTTGCGGTATCGTACATACAGTTTGACCCTCCTCTCCGGTTTGCCTGAAACTGTGGCCTAAAAACCCTTTCACTTATATAGGTACATAAAATCGGAAAAACTCTCACCCAAAACGCAAAATTTTCCAAAAAATTTTGAGAGCCGCCAAAAAAGCAGCTCTCAAGGTGTGAATGTTCGGTTATTTCATCCGCGATAAACGGAACGTAGACAGCCTTCCCGCCGCTACCAGCAGCACCGGCAGGGCGTAGGCCACATACTGCGCCGCACCGCCGTAGGCGATGAGCAGATTGTAAACAGCGTGGAGGGTGATGGCCGCGCCCAGCAGCCCCCAGGTGCCTGCAATTTTCAGCCATGTCCGCTGCCACGCATAGGCAAGCCCGCCGCCCACGATCAGACCGCAGAGAACGTGCATGGCTCCCGTGCCGAAGCCACGGAAGAAGATGAAGGAGAAACGGTCTGCTCCGTTCTGAATGAGATAGCACACGTTTTCAAAGGTGGCAAAGGCAAGGGCAACTGTTATTGCGGCAGCCTTGATTTTATCCCCCTCCGGCTCAAACACCAGAAGATAGAACACTAGCGGCAGCAGCTTCATCATCTCCTCCACCACCGGCGCAATCTCCGCCGTGGCGGCAAGGGCGTCCGCCTGACACACCGACGCGAGGAAAGTATTGATGTAGGCCGAAAGCAGGCACACACCCATTCCGACGATGCAGAACAGAAAAAAGCGGAGATGCCGCCTGCCCATGCACAGAGCAGCCACCAGCAGCGGGGACACCATGCACAGAAATATGTTTTCAATATAGGTCATGCGTCCACCGCCTTTCTCACAGCGGGCAGCAGCCCCAATATGGTCAGCGTCAGCAGCATATCGCACCAGAAGACGGGGCTTGCCGGGGAAGTATCCGGCCAGAAGCAGCCCGCCGTCCAAAGCAAGTACTCCGCGAACGTAAAGCACAGCACGCCGATGTGGAAGTATCGCATATTCCGCGCCGCGCCCGTCCGGGTCTCTGCATAGGCAAGCCCTCGAATGGCGCAATAGGAAAGCCATATCATCATGCCGCACCAGATCAGGTTGGAGAGAATGTCCCCGAAGGTGCAGTAGAACGCCAGCAGCGGCACGCCAAACGCAGGCGCAAGCCATGCCCTGCGACAGCGGAAGCTGTGCTCATCTGCGCCTGCCAGCGTGGCCTGCAATATCCGCAGAAAAATCACACTGGCCACCCAGCCGAACTCCGACACATAAAACACCTTCGGCGTGGTATCGAACAGCAGCAGATACAGCGTCCAGTAGAGCGCGCCGAGGGCAAAGCAGCCGTAGAAGCACAGCAGCAGAAAATACGCCTGCCTGCGGCTTTTCCGGTAGGATATGCCCGAAAGCAGCGCGCCGACGAACGTGACCAGCAGCTGCAGCAGGTTCTCAATCAGCTCCATGCCGTTCCTCGCTTTCCTTATCCTGTGCGTCGTCCCGATTCATTTGCCGCAGCCGGAAGCACAAAACAGTCACGCACACGCCCAGAAGAAACGCCAGAAGCCCGATGACGATGTATCCCAAGGCCGCGCCGCCGTGAAAGATGCTTGCCGCCGTTTCAAAGCCCGCATAGCCGCCGGTTTGAATTTTTACGGCAATATCAGGCATGACGAAAGACACACCCACAATCAGCGCAAGGCACGACGCCACAGCGGAAGCCGCGGTAATCGTATTTCGCCGCAGCCGTTTCTCCCGCTCCATTTTGGCGATGCGCCGCTTTGCCTCCGCGATGCGCTCTTCATGACTCCGCATTTGTAATCCCCTCCTGTTCCAGAAGCCTTCGCAGGCTTTCCTTTCCGCGATACACCATGTTGGTAATCTGCTTTACCGTTTTTCCCGTAACCTCCGCCGCCTGTGCGTAACTCATACCCTCAAAATAGGTCAGATATAGAACCTCCCGGTAATCCGGGTTCATTTCACCCATGCAGAAGTGCAGAATGCGGTTTCGTTCTTCCGTTCGGATAACCTCTTCCACAAGCAGCTGCCCGTCCGATTCATCGGTCAGCTCGTCCAAACGGAACAGACACTTCCGCTTGCTCTTATGGCGCAGCGCCATATTCCGCGCCGTCTTATACAGATATGCCTTGAAGCCACCGTCCCGGATGCGAGGCTTTTTCGTGAACAGATAGGCGAAAACATCCAGCATCAAATCCTCTGCTTCGTGGACATCGTGCAGATACCCGTCGATATACAGGGTTAGCGGATTGCCGTATTTTTTCATCAGGGCCTCCAGCCCCGCATCGTCGCCGTTCAAATATCGGTGGTAAAAAGTCTCGTCGCAGGTCATAGCGTTCACTTCCTTTTTGCGGGTGCTCCAAATGCAGAGGGGTATCCGCCAGGCGCTTGCCCTGCCGGAATTTCGGTACTGTTCCCGAAAGCGCGGGTCGGACGGCTTTTCCGCGTTCTCTTGGTCAAATTATATCACAGGATACGTACGGATAGCAACCGGAACCGCAGATCATGCCAATAGCATGCGCAGCCTGCCCAAGGTGCTTTTAGGTGAGGTCACACTTCGTCCTTTCTCCTCTGCTCCAAAAGCCAGACTGTCATGTCCCGCAAAGTATCCTTCACCGGGCGCGGATGATATGCAAAGCATTCCGATGCTGCGGCATGGCTGAATTGTCCGTTTGAGGCAAGGACGGCAACGGAATAAGGTGTGAAAAACAGCGGCTTTCGCTTCTTCAGACTTCGATGTTCATAGTGTGGAGCCGCCAGCTTTGCAAGCCCCAGTGGCAGGCAGATGGGGCGATACTTCTGCTTTGCGGTCTTTCCCACAAGCTGAAGCATCTTGCGAATGGTAACATAGTGGCCGGACAAAATGTATCCCTTACCGGGTTCTCCGTTCTCGGAACAGTCGAGAATGCCTTTTGCCACATCCCGTACATCCACGAAGTCATATCCGCCGCGAACGGCAAAGGGCAGCTTTCCGCGAAGAAAAGATTTCGCCATTGAGGTGAAGCTCCCTCCCTGTATGTCGCCCGGCCCGATGATGCCGGATGGAAAGACAATGCTGGCCTTCAGCCCGCGCTCCGCCGCATCGAAAACCAGCTCTGTTGCAGTTGCCTTGCTTTTGGCGTAATCTCCGTCCACAAGCCCCGGAGAGAATTCGCAATCTTCCGTAATGATGCAATCCTTTGACTTTTCCGGTATGGCATGGACGGAGCTGACATAGACCATTTTGCCCACATTATGCTCCATACATTGTCGGAGAACCCTCCATGTCCCGCCTACATTGACCTGATAGAGCTTCGAACCGGGTCTGGACGCGACAGAGACGATACCGGCGCAGTGAATCACACAGGTACGGCTGTCGGCATCCGCAAAGAAGTCTGTCAACGAGCTTTCCACGCACACATCACCGATGACGGTATGGACTTCTTTGGGGAGCAAATGGATATAGGGGTCATCACGCAGCACAAGCGCATGCACTTGCGCTCTGCGGCGTACCAGCTCCTCCGCAACAGCCCTACCGAGGAAGCCGGTAGCGCCTGTAACAAGATATTGATCAAACATGCAAAAAGCCTCCTCTCAAATAAGCATACAAGTGTTGATTATCTTTCACAAGTACAGTATACTTGAGAGGAAAGACGGAAACAATCAGCACTTGCCATACGACTGAAAGAAAAGCAACATTGTCTGTTGAAGTGTTGCTTTTCTTTGTAAACTTTTTTGGGAGGGGCTCTATATGGAGAAAATGGACGCAAGGAAACGCTATACGCAAATGGTGCTCAAGCAGTCTTTTCTGAAGCTGCTGAAGGAAAAACCCGTAAACAGAATTACGGTGAAGGAGGTTTGTGCGCTGGCGCAGCTTAACCGCGCCACCTTCTATGCCCATTACAGCGATTGCTTTGCCCTGATGGAGAGCATTGAGAATGAACTCATCGATGCCTTTGAGAAATCCCTTCGCTATGTCAATTTGTTTGATGTGACGGCACTGATCGAAGCTATTTACGATATGGTCGATCAGAATCAGGACGCCTGCCGGGTTTTGATTCTGGGGAATACAAGCGCAACGGTCCTCATGCGGATGATTGCTTTGGCCAAGGAGGAAAGCATTGCTTACTGGCGGAAAGAGCTGCCCTATGCCGACGAAACAGAGCTTGAGATGATGTATACCCATCTGTCAAACGGTTTGATGCATGTTGTTGTGGAGGGCTATGACAAATACAGCAAAGAGGAAATGATCCATTTTGTCAACCGCGTTGTAAAAGCCAGTCTTTTGCTGTTTCAATCGCCCCAAAGTCCTCTTGCTTAACACAGCCTTTATGCCCGAACGGCATAATAAGCTTACAAAACGGTCGATGGTCAAGCCTCTCCGGCGTGCACGTCCGCCTCGTCTACTTGAACGGCGACGGCAGCGAAATTTACACCCACGACTTTGAATGATTATTTGTGTAATTTATAAATAAATTTTAAAGCGCCGTCCGCGAACCGCTTTCGGTTCGCAGACGGCGTGTTTTATTTGACAAGATTCGACATTTTTAAGTGAAATATTTCGCGCTGCGAAATGTGAAATTTGATGCTACGCATCAATTGAAATGAAATAAATCCCTACGCGCTGCAGCGCGGTTCACACACCACAGGTATTTCACGTTGCGCAGCAACATTTCACTGCCCGAAGGGCAATTTCACAAATTCCGAAGGGATTTATTTCGTTGAAAAAAGAGCCTTGTCTTTTTGACAAGGCTCTTTTTTCTGGTGACCCGGACGAGAATCGAACTCGTGTTACCGCCGTGAAAGGGCGGTGTCTTAACCGCTTGACCACCGGGCCAGATGGTAGCGGCAAATGGATTCGAACCATCGACACTTCGGGTATGAACCGAATGCTCTAGCCAACTGAGCTATGCCGCCATATCTGCTCTATAATGTAGCGTAGATTATTATAATACACGTTTTTTCTTTTGTCAAGTGCTTTTTCACTGGAAAATTCTATATTTCTGTGTTATACTGTTCTCAAATTGCGCGATAAGACGTAAGGAAAGCGTGAGAAGGGAGAAAGCGCCGTGAAAATTCTGCTGAAAAAGCACTTCGGCTGGTTTTATGAAAAACTGAATAACGACGCCATCGACTCCTACGCGGCGCAGGTTTCGTTCTGGATCCTCATTTCGTTCATTCCGTTCCTCATGCTGATTTTGGCCCTTTTGCAGGTCATTCGGTTTGAAGACACCTCGCTTCTCGTGGCATTCGTTCAAATGCTCCCGCCGCCGGTGGAAGAAGTTGTCAGTTACTTATTTCAAGAGGTGCACGCGCCGCAAACGCTCATTTCCATGACGGCTATCACCTGCGTTTGGTCCGCTTCCACGGCTATGGTGGCGCTGATCAAGGGGCTTTACTCCGTTTTTGACGTTTCCAAAAACCACAACTATATTTTTATGCGTATTTTAGCCATTTTATACACGGTCGTGTTCGTCATGACGCTGCTTGTCAGCATGGGTCTGATGGTCTTCGGCGACATGCTGTATGAATGGCTCATCACGGTGATGCCGCCGGCGTTCCCGACGCTCATCAACCGCTTTAAGCCCATCATGTCCTATGTCCTGCTGCTGTTCTTTTTCTGGTTGATGTTCATTGCCATTCCGCGCAAGCAGGTATCCCTGCGCAACGCGTTTTTCGGCGCAGCGCTGGCTTCTGCCGGGTGGGTCTTATTCTCGTTTTTCTTCTCCGTTTTCGTGGAGAACTTTGCAAACTACGCCACCATCTACGGCAGCCTTGCCGCTTTGGTCATTTTAATGGTATGGCTGTATGCCTGCATGTTTATTTTGCTCATCGGCGGCGAGATCGCCATGTGGCTGCAGCACAGCGGCATCAACCGCGATGTTTCCGACCTGAAAACAGAACGTCGCCGCCGCAAACTCATCTCAGAGAAAGGAAACGATGCAAATGGCAAAACCACAGACAAGAAGTGAAACCGCCCTGCAAAGCGCCGTGATGCGCTTTGGCGACGACGCGTTCCGCATCTGTTATATGCACACAAAAAGCGGCAAAGAGACGCTTACGCTGCTTTCCGATGTATTTATGCAGTACTTTTTAGACACGCAAACCTTTAAAAGTGAAAGCGAGGAACGCCTTTGGGTGCTGCGCACAACGCACAAGACCTGCATGGACTATTATGCACAGAAAATTCGAAAAAAGCTGACGGACGAGCAGATTGCACAGCGCTCAAAAGACATGCCGTTTGAAATGCCGAAAGAGCTCTGCGACATTTTACGCCTGCATTACACGCTGCTGACGGCGGTGGCGCTGCACTACAGTGCAGGTGACAACACGCGCATTATCGGCCGCGTGACCGGAAAATCTGCTTCTGCCGTGCAAAATCAGCTGGAAAAAGCCAAAAAAGCCGCGAACATGAGCGAGGACGACCTGCGCGAATGGGTAGAAACCCTGGAAACGCCGGACGATCTTCTGCACCGCGTGTATTATTCTGTTTTGAATGAATCGAAAGACCCGCATTTTACCGCGAACAGCCGCGCAAAGCGTCTGAAGCGCAATGTAGACCGCGCCATGCCGTTTGCGGCCGTGGGCGTCATCGTAATCTGTTTATTGTGCGTTGTCGCCGTACGCGCGGGGTGGTTCGGCACGAAATACGTGCGCACGCCGGACGTGATTTTAGAGAGCGACACGCCGGTCTCGTCCGCCGCAGAGAGCGAAGTGAGCCACGTGACGCTGACTCCGGAGCCGACCGCTTCCGAAGACACGCGTGAAGCTGTGAACATGTCGCTTTCGATTTTTGTGCCGAGCGACAGCGGCCTTGACCAGTACAGCTACAAAAGCCTGCCCGCAGACGGTGCGGTGCTCGTGCAGAAAATGGCGGAAAAGGGCGCATTTCCGGAGGATGTGACGCTGGACGCGCTCGACTACGTTAAAGACGGCGAGGTTGTCTCCACGACGAAGAGCGGCGAAATGCTGGAGGTGCGTTTGCAGTTTTCCGGCGCTTTGCAGGAATATTTAGACTCCGCCAGCTCCACGTCTTCTCTGGAAGCCATTGCAAAGACGTTCCGTGCATTTTATGAAGCTGCGGGCATGACGCTTTCTAATCTTGAGGTGTATTCGGACGGCAAGCCCGTCACCGTGGGCGATATGCAGATCAACTGCACGTCGCTGATGTACGGCGAACTGCCCGTTTCCGCCGTTTTGGACGGCGACACAAACGAACCTACGGAGGGTTGATTTTGATGAAAATACTCGTGATTGACGGTCAGGGCGGCAAAATGGGTGCAGCACTGACCGACCAGATTAAAAAGAACATGCCGGACGCGGAAGTCGTTGCCGTGGGCACGAACAGCCTTGCCACCAGCGCCATGCTGCGCGCCGGTGCGGACGCTGCCGCCACGGGCGAAAACCCCGTTGTGGTAAACTGCACGTGGGCAGACGTCATTGTGGGACCCATCGGCATTATTTTAGCAAACGCGCTTTGGGGCGAGATCACGCCGAAAATGGCGGCGGCCGTTTCTGAATGCGTTGCTAAGAAAATTCTGATTCCCGTCAACCGCTGCTCCGTAAGCGTAGTGGGCGTGCAGGACAAGACGCTCTCGGAATACGTGCGGGATGCGGTCGCCATGCTGAAAGACATGCAGTGAGGAATATTGCGGCGACCGTGATGTTCTATGAAGTTGTGCGGCAAAGAAACGCTTTCCGCACATAACCTCGCCCGATTAGAACGCAAATATGCGTTCTTTAAAATATACAGGGGAAAAAATTTGGGAGGAAAACGTATGAAAGAAAGAGAAAAATTCGGTTCTCGGTTGGGATTTATTTTAGTTTCGGCCGGGTGCGCCATCGGCATCGGCAATGTGTGGAAATTCCCGTACATTACCGGCATATACGGCGGCGCGGCATTCATCCTGATGTATCTTGTGTTCCTTGTGGCGCTGGGTCTGCCCATTATGGTGTGCGAATTCACCGTGGGCCGCGGCAGCCGCATGGGCATGGGCAAAGCGCTCGATACACTGGAACCGAAGGGCACGAAATGGCATCGCATGAAGTGGATCAGCATTCTCGGCAGCTTTTTGCTGATGATGTTCTACACCATGGTGGGCGGCTGGATGCTGAAATACGCATTTATGGAGGCAACCGGTACGTTTGTCGGCTTGGACGGCAAGGCGGTAGAGGGCGTGTTCGGCGATATGCTGACAAATCCGGGCACGCTGACGTTCTGGGCGATTGTCGCCATTGTTATTTCGTTCGGTGCATGCGGCTTTGGCCTGGAAAAGGGCATTGAGAAAGTGACGAAAGTCATGATGATTGCCCTGCTGCTTTTGATGATTGCACTGGCTGTGAACTCCGCATTTTTGCCGAATGCCGCGGCAGGCATCAAGTTCTACCTTGTGCCGGACTTCGGTGAAGTGGCAAAGAAAGGCTTCGGCAACGCGGTGTTTGCGGCGATGTCGCAGGCGTTCTTTACGCTTTCCATCGGCATCGGCTCCATGGAGATCTTCGGCAGCTATCTGGACCGCAAAAAGCGCATTACGGGCGAAGCGGTGAACATTGTGCTGCTGGACACGTTTGTTGCGCTGATGGCGGGTTTCATCATTATCCCGGTGTGCTTTGCCTACGGGGTGGAGCCGGGCTCGGGTCCGTCGCTGCTGTTCATCACGCTGCCGACGCTCTTCAACAATATGGCAGGCGGCAGAATTTGGGGCACGCTGTTCTTCATCTTCATGTCGTTTGCGGCGCTTTCGACCATCATTGCGGTGTTTGAGGAGATTCTCGCATTCTTCATGGATATCGGCGGTTGGAGCCGCAAAAAGGCTGTGGGCGTGAACTTTGTGCTGATCACGGTGCTTTCTTTGCCGGCGATTCTCGGCTTTAATGTGCTTTCCGGCATTCAGCCGCTGGGTGAGGGCAGCAACATTATGGATATGGAAGACTTCCTTGTTTCTTCCAATCTGCTGCCGCTGGGCAGCCTTGTGTTCGTACTGTTCTGCGTGCGCAAAAACGGTTGGGGCTTTGAGAATTTCCTCAAGGAAGCGAACGAAGGCGAGGGCATTAAGTTTCCGCACTGGATCCGCCTTTACATGCAGTACATTCTGCCTCTGATTGTGGTCATCATTTACCTGAAAGGCTACTACGATATGTTCAGCGGCAAGAGCACGGCGGTGTTTGTGAGCTGGATGTGCTTTGCGGTGCTGCTGCTTTTCGTCATCTTCGGCGTTTCGATTTTTACGGGACGGAAGAAAACGGGGAAAGTGAAGTAAACGGTTAATTACCGGGGATAAGAACGACAAAGTTCTTATCCCTTTTGTTTTATCCGAGCATATACAACTTATTTTTCGCTAAAAACCACAAACGCAAGTAAAATTTGCACATCTGCCATTTAAATTTGGTTTACATTATGGCTGATTTTGTGCAGAATTAAAGCGAGGAAAGACAACATGGAATTATACGAAAAACTATATCAATTACGGAAGAAATCCGGCTTTACTCAATCAGAATTAGCAGAAAAGCTTGGAATTTCCAGACAAACTGTTTCTAACTGGGAATTGGGGACAAGTGTTCCACCTTCAAAACGTCTAATTGAAATCAGCAAGCTCTATCAAGTTCCTATTGATTATTTACTAAACGAACCCAAAGCTGAACCACTCGACACATCATCACTTGATAAATCGACATTATCAACCGGACATTTGACAGAACCGCTTTCCTCTCGCAAATCTCTGCTTTTTAAAATAAAGAAACGTTTCTTTGAACGTCCCGCGCACATTATTGTTGTCCTCTTGTTAGGCTTTTTAATCGGTGTTTCCTTTGCAATTTTGCTATTCTTTCTATTTTCAAAACCCATTGCACAGGAAACCGTTTGCGAATATGAATATGAAAATTTGTCTTCCAACGGCATTAGTATACCTGATGGCACTGATGGGGAATTTGATTTGACATGGGACTAGCGAAAACTAGTTTAAAGGTATCAAACTCAAGGAGAGGAAATTATCTATATGAAAAAGCCGGTTTTTATTCTAACCTTACTCTTGTTTTGCTTTTTGACAAGCTGCAAATCCACAAATATGTCTGAAACATTACAGATTTCAGATTGTGAGTTGCATTCAGAATATACCACTGTTTATTACGGTAAATCAGAGCAAATTGAAATCGGTAACCACAGTTTTTTATCTGTCTGTCTTTCACCCGAAACAAAATTTAATGAAAATTCTTCCCTGCTCTATTCTTTGCTTGTCTATGATGCAAACGACGTTCAACATCGATGCTATGAAGACATCACCATTTATCCCGAAAACTACTCAAAAAGTAATTCAGTTTGTAAAACTACTCCTGATGGTTATGTCATTCTTAAAGTCAAGTACACGGGTGAAAATCTTACTCCTTGTGATTTTGAAATCACTTTGAGTAAATAATCAAGAGGGTTTAGCAACACAAAGCTAAACCCTCTTTTCTATTTTCCTTCCAGCACAGTGCATTTCCCGCACCTTGCGCAGCCGTTGCAGATCATGCGGCTGCCGCATTTTTCGCACTGGGGGCCGAAGTATTTTTCGTATTTTCGCCCGGCGTCGAACAGGCCGTAATCGTCTTCGAGCTTGAATTTCATCGGCTTGCCCTGATACGATATGCCGGATTTATACGCCATTTCGCTTTGCACGCGCTTATTCGGCAGGAAATACCGCCGACCGTCCTTGATGAAGTTTGTGCCCGTCTCGATAAAGCAGAACGTGACGTTTTGGTTTGCGCACTGCCTGTGCAGCGAGCGCACCCAGTCATAATCGCACGGGCGCGCGCCGTCGTAGTTTTCGCCGCCGCAGATAACCTGCTCAATCTGCCCCATCGCGAGGTATTTTTCAATCTCTATGGGGCCGAGCAAGGGCGCTGTCATGATGCCCTTGTGCTTAAACGGCAGGCTGTGCAGAATGGGGATGCGCTCGTCCGCGCGGCGCTGGTTTTCGCACGTGACATTGAAAAAGATGTGCTCCCAACCGTCACCCCAGTTATACGGCAAACATTTTTCTACGCGCTCCGGGCGCTTTGTGAGCAGGAAAAACGAGATGTCCCGCCGCTGATCCATGATCTCCCACGCTTCACGCCGCCACGGATCGGCCTGCTCCAAAAAGAAATCGGACGTCATGCACACGCGCAGCTGCTCGCCGCTTTTTACTTTGTAGTTGCCTGCGCGGTCGCGGCTCAAGGGATAGTGAAAGCCCGTTTTTGTGCGGTAAATTTCCGCGCCGTTATGCCCGCGCTGACTGTCGAGAAAATACATATAGCAGTGTGCGCAGCCCTCGCTGCACTTCACGCACCCGTGCCACGGGTTCCAAATATCGTGCATACCGTACCTCCTTATCGCAGGGTAAGAAGCCGAAAGACCTGCTCTGCGCTTTCGGCGAGGTTTTCCGCCGCGGTTTCGGCGCGCATGGCTTCGTCTAATGTCGTCACGCCGCGCACGGCGGGGAAAAACGCCGTGATGCCGGCTTTGTTGCACGCTTCCGCGCCCTTTTCAATACCGCCCGCAAATGCGATGACGGGCTTGTGATACTTCTTAGCAAGCTTCGCCACGCCTACGGGCGCTTTGCCCATGGCGGTTTGGGCGTCCAATTTGCCCTCACCCGTCACGACGAAATCGGCATTTTTGATTTTTTCCTCTAAGCGCGTTTCCTCCATGACGATCTCAATGCCGGGCATGAGCTCTGCGTGCAGGAACACGCCGAGTGCGAAGCCGAGGCCGCCCGCCGCGCCTGCGCCGGGGGTATCAAGATTGCTTTCGGGATACAGATTTTTCGTCAATGCGGCGTAATTTCGCATATAGCCGTCCATTTCGCGAATCATTTCGGGCGTAGCACCCTTTTGCGGACCAAAGACAGCACTGCACCCGTTTTCGCCGCACAGCGGGTTTGTGACGTCGCACGCCGCGCGGATGACGCAGTTTTTGAGCGCAGGCAGGGCATTTTTGTTCTCGATTTTCGCGAGCACGCGCAGCCCCTCTGCGCCGAACGGGACGGGGTTGCCGTCTTTATCCAAAAGATCGAACCCGAGGGCTTGCAGCATGCCTGCGCCGCCGTCATTCGTTGCGCTGCCGCCGATGCCGAGGACAAACCGCTTGCAGCCGCGATTTATTGCATCGCGCAGCATTTCGCCCACGCCGTAGGTGGTGGTTTTCATGGGATTCCGCTTATCTTGGGGTACGAGCGGCAGGCCCGCTGCCTGTGCCATTTCCAATATGGCGAGGTCGCCTTTGACGCCGTATTCCGCCGTGACCTTCTCACCGAGCGGGCCCGTGACCCGCACGCGCACCGTTTCGCCGTGCAGGCCCTCTGTGAGCGCTGCAGACGTGCCTTCGCCGCCGTCCGCCACAGGGCACACCACGCACTCGATTGCGCCGTCTGCGCGGCGTACGCCCTCTGCCACGGCCTTGCCCGCCTCTATGGAAGACAAGCTGCCTTTAAACGAATCCATCGCGATCACAACGCGCACTCAAAACGCCCCCTAAGAATTTCTTTTCATCATAATAGCACATTTGTTCCCTGCTTTCAAGGCAAATTTTTAGCTTCAATCAATTTTGTTTATATTGATTTTTGGAATATTTAAATAAAAGTTTTTTACTTTATTTAAAATCATTGACAAAAATTTTCTTTTATGGTATAAAATACACAGAATAAATAAATTCCTAATTTTGCAAAAGGAGGCTTTTTCGTGACTTGGAGTAAATTGAAATGGACTGCTTTATTTTCAATGATTTTAGGGCATATTTACGCGGCTGTACCTGTTCAAACTATACTCTTGACTTATTTCAAAATAGAACCTGATGTTTCTTACCCCGTTGTCACTGCGCTGCAATGTATCGGTAGTATTGCTTTTCCTATTTATGCTTTCGGTATAGCGCAAGGCTGTATACATACGGATAATGCACTTTTTTATTGTCTCCGCCTTTTAGTATTTGCTATCATTGCCGAAGTTCCTTATAATCTCACATTGCGATATGGTTTTGTAAAATTCGCCTTCAACAATATTCTTTTTACTCTATTACTCGGTGCTGTCTGTTGCTTACTCTATGATTTTATTAAAAAGCAAATTTTTTCATGGGCAGCTTGGATTCCCGTTCTACTCCTTGTATTTTTAGCAGAAATTCTAAACGTTGAGGGTGGAGGTTTTGCTGTTATTTGCATTATCATCCCTTATGTTCTTTACCGGCGTCACAACAAAACGGCTTCCGTTATTTCTTTAGGTATCCTTATTGTTATATACTATGCTTTTATCAAACAATTTACAGGTTCTTTAGACGCTCCGTTCCAATGGCTAAATCCTCGCTATGACACCTCATCTTTCTTCCTTGAATGTGCATGTGCACTAATTGGTATTCTGTTGCTCATAAGTTACAACGAAAAAAAAGGAAAAGCTTACTGCCAATGGTTTCATTATATCGCCTACCCGGCACACTTGTTATTGCTCTATATACTCAACACCTGCATAATTAAAATTTAATTTTGTCTTTTCTAAGATAGGAGTGATTCCAATACGCCCTTGATAGTGCTGGCAACAAAATTGGTCCGCGCACAATAAGTTTGGGTGGTGCCGCTTCGTTTGTTTTGAAAAACGTTTCGGGATCATTTGAAATTTATGCCAGTTCAAACGCTGGAAAGAACGGAAATGTTAAGTTAACTGTTGTTCTTTCTACATACGCTTAAATTAAGCAAATTCACTTCATCAGACGTTTAAAAAGGGAGTAAAGTTGACATTCGTCAACTTTACTCCCTTTTTTCGAAAAAACGCAGGAAAGCGCTTTGCCTTCCTGCGTTTTGTATTCTATGAAATTACTTGAGGGTAATGGGCTTTACAGGTTTGTTCTCCTCGCGGGCGCTGGTCTTGCCCTCGGGCTTGATTTCGCCTGCGGCAAGCAGGGAACGCTTTGTGAGAGACGGGCCGATGAGTTCATACACCAGCACGGAGAACAGCACGACGTTGCGCACGATGCTGCCGTCTGCAAGGGACGTAGCGGTGAGCGCCATGCCGAGCGCCACGCCGGCCTGCGGCAGAAGCGTGATGCCGAGATGCTTTTTGATGTGGTCACTGCACTTTGTCATAGCGCAGCTGATGTAAGAGCCGGAGATCTTACCGAGCGAACGGAAGACGATGTAAATGATGCCGATGAGCAGCACGAGCGGGTTGCTTAAAATATTTAAATCGAGCTCCGCGCCGGAAAGCACGAAGAACAAAATGTTGATGGGGCCTGTCCAGCGATCCAGACGGCTCATCAGCTCTTCGGAAGCGCTGCATACATTGCAGAAGACCGTACCAGTCATCATGCAGACGAGCAGCAGAGAGAAACCGATCTTCACGCCGCCGAGCTCAAATTCCATGGAGGAGATACCAACCATGAGAAGCACGAAGGCGACCGTGAGGGACAAACGCTTACTGCGGGAGTGGAAATAGGTCTCTAACCAGTTGAGCGCAAGGCCGGAAAGTGCGCCGAGCACGAGGGAAATCACGATCTCGATGATGGGCTCTAAAATGACGCTGACAACGCTGATGCTGCCCATTTCGAGCGCGCCGGCGATGCCGAAGGACACGGAGAACAGCACGAGGCCCACGGCGTCATCGATGGCGACGACCATAAGCAGGAGCTTTGTGAGCGGGCCGTCTGCCTTATACTGGCGCACGACCATGAGCGTAGCCGCCGGGGCTGTAGCCGCGGCGATGGCACCGAGGGTGATGGCAGAGGGCAGCGAAAGGAGGGCGGGATTGATGAGATGCAGGACAATGAGGGCGATATCGACCACAATAGTCGTGATGACCGCCTGCAGAATGCCGACGGTGATGGCCTGCTTACCCATCGTTTTGAGCTGCGAGACGCGGAACTCGTTGCCGATGGCGAACGCGATGAAGCCGAGCGCCGTCTGCGTGATGACGCTGAGGCCCTCCACCTGCTCCAGAGAATTGAAGCCGATGTACGGAATGTTCAGCGCGCCGAGACAGAACGGACCGATGAGCAGACCGCCGACGAGGTACGCCGTGACCGCAGGCAGATGTACGAGCTTTGCCAAGCGGGACATCAGCAGACCGACGACCAGAGCGATGCCCAGACAAATCAGGGTTTTTTCCACTTTTTGAACACTTACCTTTCTTCGAGGTACGCGTGCGGCCACACAGGAAAGTGCCGGTCTCCGCCCCTCCATTTATCTATCGTTTTTCCCGTGATTGGGAAAAAACAGAACTCCAAAAAATTTTACAATAAATTCACGAATATGTCAATATTCCTTGGCACTATGTTTCCGCGGAAAACGTTTTTTCCCGTTGTTTTGCTGAATATGGCAAGTCGTGAAGTAAAACCTGTTGAAGGAATAAAATTTTGCTCAAGCTTTCTGCGCGGACAGCTAAAAGCAAGCGTAAATGAAAAAGCTCCCTCTGACAGAGGGAGCTTATAGCTTTTGAAAAATAAAAAAAGAACCACATTTCTGTGATTCTTCTAAGTGTTGGCGCCAACCTATCGTCCCGGGCCGTTGCCAGCCGAGTATTTTCAGCACAAACGAGCTTAACTTCTGTGTTCGGTATGGGAACAGGTGGACCCTCGTTGTAATCAACACCAACTATTCTGTTTGCCGTCTCATCTGACGGCTTTGTTATAATACCACATCTCTTTCTAAATTGCAAGCCTTTTTTTAAAAAAACTTCAATAAGTTTTGAAAAAAGCAAAATATGGTATACAAAACATTTCACATACCATATTTTGTAGGTTATTCTTCTGTGTAATCACCGGTGTCATCCGTATAGTCGCCCGTATCATCGGTGTAATCCCCTGTGTTGTCCGTATAATCGCCGGAATCATCCGTGTAGGTGTCGCCGGCAATGTCCGTTGTATCGGTGCTATCGGTGTTATCGGTGCTGTCGCCGTTCGAATCGGGGGTCGGCGTGGGGGTGGGCGACGGCTCCGGCGTTTTGCTGCCGAGGAGATAATCTGCCCAAATGGCGCAGCCCTCGTCGTTTAAGTGGATGCACAAGCCCTCGGGGTCAGCGCAATACTCCGCGGGAAGGTAGCCCTCTGTACAGAATGCGGCGATGTTTAAGAACTTCAGGTTCTTTTTGCCCGCGCAATAGGTCTGCATCGCTTCGTTATACTGCGCGATGGTGCCGCTGCTGAGCCCCTGATAGTCAATCCACTCCAGCATGGGCGTAACGGCCTGCACGGTAATTTCAAGGTTCGGGTACTTCGTTTGCAGCGCGGAAATAACCGCCTGCGCAGTGGACGTGACGTAGGAGACGTCGTTATACGTGAGGTCTTCCTTGCCGAGTTGAATGTAAAGCTTCGTCGCGGAGAAACGGTCGATGGCTTCCGTGACGGTGAGAGCGGTGTCATCGTCGAGCCACAGGCCGCCCTCACCGCCATTTAGTTCGTCCTGCGCTTCGTCCCACGAATAATCGCTGCGGGTCATGAATTCCGCGTCGCTCAAAGCGGTGGTGCTGCCTGCGCCGTCCGTGACGTAGTTTTTCAGGCACGTCGTCATGCTGTCGCCGATGAAAAGCGCGCCGTCGAAAGCGGAAGACGGCGTAGGCGCAGCGGAAGCGGTGTTTTCTGCCGGTGCAGCGCTGGCCTGCGGTTTTACGGTGGAGAAGAACTCCGGTTCGCCGTCTGCGGCGATACTGCTGATGGGTGTGCGCACACCGGCAGCGCTGGCCACGCCGAGGGCAACGAGCGCCACGAGCACGGCGGCAGTGCAGACAACCGCCACGCGGAACTTGTTGGTCTTCTTCTTTTTATGAGGCACGCCTGCTTTTCGCGGCGCTTTCGGGGCTTCCGTCTTCTGCGGGACATTCTGTGCGGCCTGCTCTGCGGCTCGCCTTGTGCGTCGCTCCGCACGGGCGGCTGCGCGCTGTGCCTGCCGCTCTTCCTCGCGCATAGCAGCGGAGCGTTTTCTTTTATTTGCCAAAATATAGTCATCCTTTCGGAATATTTCTTTGTTATCTTGGGTTTATTGTACGGCGCGGGAAAGATTCTGTCAAGTAAAGAGGACACCGCGCAGCGCTGCGGGTGCCCTCTTTTACGGTTTATTTAAATTTATACGCTTTATGAATGTTTACACGCGCGTAAGGCGCACGGCCATGTACTCGTGGCCCGGCAGCGCAATGCGGAACTTGCCGCTGTGCACGCCGGCATCGGTGATGGTCATGTTCCACGTATCGATGACCTCCACGCGCCAGTTTTCGCCCGCGGGCTTTACGAAATCGCGGAAGCTCGGGCGGCCGAAGCCGTAGTAGTGAATCTCGTAGCCGGTGACGGGGATCATCTCGTCCGGCACGGCGACGGTCTCATCGAATGCGCCGGGGCCTTGCTTTAAGCCGAGACCGGGCGTCTGCGTGAGAATTTCATGCAGGAAGCGGATGCGTGCGGGGCTTTCGCCGTGCAGCTTGCCGCCGTGGCTCCACCACAAGATGTCTTCGGGATTCATGAAGGTCTCGCCGTGGCCTGCGTAGCCGCCGCGCATGGAAGCTTCCCAGAAGCGGCGGGTGAGCTCCTGCCCGGAGATATTGCCCCAGCCCATATCGATATTGCCTTCGTAGGCAATCTCATCCCACACGATAGGCTTTTGGTAGCGCGTGCGGTAATCGGTGGTGTATTCCACGTGACGGTAGAGATCCTGGCGCTGCAAGCTGCAATGCGTAATCCACGGACGGGTGTGGTCGTAGAACGGTATGCAGTTGTGGATGGAACGCATGTGGTTGTACGAATCTTTTTTGCAGAGCAGGTCTGCGTAGTGCTCCCAGTCCTCAAGCTTCTTGGCGCACATGAGGTCGTATTCGTTTGCAAGGCTCCACCACACGTTGCGGTAGGCGGAGAAGCGCGCGATGACGTAGTTCCAGTAAAGGTCGTCCTGCTCGCGGTTCATGGCGGAGAAGCCCCAGCGGTCGTAGGGGTGCATAACGATGATGTCGGCCTCGATGCCGCGCTCCTGCAATTCTACGATGCAGCGCTCCATGCGGCGAAAATGCTCGGGGTTAAAACGCGTAAAATCCCAGTTGTTGCCGGAAAAATCGACGGAATACGAGAAGTTTTCTTCGGTGAGGTTTGAATTATCGACCGGGGTACCCTCATACGGGAAGGTCTCCGGGTCGCGGAAATTGTGGATGTAGTGCTTCGGAAAGACGCAGAAACGCATTTTGTTGAAGTAGCCCTTATCGAGCTCCTCGAGCGTTTGCTTGTGCACTTCTTCCGGCTGGTGCGCCCACGCGTAGCACGTGGTGCCGACGGAATAGTACGGCGTGGTGTCTTCATAGGCGAAATGGTACGTGTTCGCAATACGCACCGGGCCGTGGTTATTGCCGGTCGGCTCCGTTACGGTGAAATCGCCGGCAGACTCCGCTTCCGGGAAGCTGCCGACCGTTTCATAGACGTAATCGCCCGTAAAAGAGGGCATGAAGCGCACTTTATAAACGCCGTCGCCGTCATAGAAGCCGTCTACCGTGACGATTTCGTTTTTGCTGCGGAATGTGGCGGAAACGGACTGCTCCGTAAACGGGTTGCCCGCAGACGGACCCTTGAGGGAAACTTCAAAAAGCCCCCATTTTTCTACTGTATTCATTAGATGTCACTCCTTATTTCTCGATGACGCCTTCATAATTCATGCCGAAGCCGTAGTCGTAGGCGTGGCCGAATTCATCCACGTGCACTTCAAGGTCAAACGGAACGTCTTCGCAATGCTTTTCCACGGTGTCCATGTCCTTCGGCATCTGCACGGGCAGACGGCCGGTGGGATCGTAATCGCCGAAGACGACGTCGAGCACCGCGGCGCGGGAAACACCGAACTCGACGACGATGCCATCCGCTTCACGCTCAAACTCGTGCATGACCATTGGGTTGTTGATCGCTGCGCAGACAATGACGGGCTTGTCTCCCATCGCCTCGCGACAGTTTAGAATGTTATCGAGGTCGCATTCATTATAGGCAATGTTCGTTTTGCCGCGGTAGCTGCGGTTCGTGAAATCCTCGCGGAAATCGCCGCCCGCAATACTCACTTCGCGCGCGTTCACCGCTGTATAAGGGCGGTACTGGAGTGTGATGGGCAGGTAGCCGTTGCCGCCGTTTGCGACGTCTTCCGTAGAATACGCGTTGCACGCAGGGCTTTCCACAAAGACGAGGGCAACGTCCGCTTCCTCGGGCGTATGGACGCGCACGCCGTATTTCGAGATCACCTCGTCCGTCACGGGGTCTTCCGTGTGGGCGGGAATATCGTTGCGCATGAAGCCCTTCATGGTGCGGAGCTTGCGCTGCGGCACGTAGATTTTAATACCCTTTTGGAGCGGCAGACAGTGATTGCGATTCTTTAATAAGACGACAGATTTGCGTTGTGCGTCATAGCCGTGGGCGCAGAATTCCGCGTTGCCGACAATCTTGGCGGACTCTTCGGGATCGAGATACGGGTTCTCGAACAGACCGCACCGGAAAATATTTTTGAGCAGACGCGCGGCGGAGCGCTCCATTCTGGCGCGCATGGCTTCTTCGCCAACCTTTTCGCAGCCGATTTGATACGCTTCCATGATGGGCGCAATCTCTGCGTTGCCGCCGAACTGGTCTACGCCGTTCATGATGGCGACGAAGCAGCGCTCGCCCTCGGTCATGTTTTCCATATTAAAGCAGCGGCTTGCAAACGTATCCATAATAGGTGCGGGATCCTGCGTGATGCCCCAGTCTGTGCAAACGACACCCTTAAAGCCGTATTTTTCGCGCAGGAGATCTTTGATGAGATACTCGCTGTACGAGTTGCCGACGTTTTTGCCGTTTTTGGTGTCGAGGCCCCAAGAAACCGTGTAGTACGGCATGACGGCAGAGGCGCTTTCGGTGGGACCGTCTAATTTAAACGCCGCTTCCGTAAACGGTTTCCTGTGTTCTTCGGAATTATTGCCCGGGTAAACCGCGTATTTGCCGTAGGCATAGTGTGCATCGCGGCCGGCCTCACCCGTGCCGCCGCCCGGCCAGTGCTTGACCATGGTGTTTACGCTGTCATATCCCCAGCCGTTTTCGGAATTCTTGGTGGTCTGCATACCGTCGCAGTACGCCTTGACCATTTTCTTTGTCATTTCAAGATTTTCACCGAGCGTATCGACAAAGCGCATCCAGCGCGGCTCGGTGCAAAGGTCAATCTGCGGGCCGAGCGCCGTGGTGATGCCGAGCGCACGGTATTCTTTCGACGCATCCTCCGCGAACCGGCGGACAACCTGGGGTCAAAGCACGCGGCAAAACCGACACCCTCCGGCCACTTGCTGACGTCACTGCCGGCGGTTTTAAACTCTACGCTGCCGCTGCCGCGCGCACCGTTGCGCGGGTCGGAGGAAATGTTCACCGGGATGCCGTGCGGCATGCTTTCAGCAAGCTTTTGCAGCTCATTGTTCCACTTTGCGGCAGTCTTCGCGTCTTCTACCGTAATCATGAGGACGTGGCGAATGTGCTCTTTGTTCATGAATTCCTTCTGCTGGTCGGTAAGCGTATACGCAGGGACATTTGCTTCCGCGTACTTTTGGCCGTTATATGTACCGCCGAACGGGCCGAACGCCATGGGCGGCACCGCTTGGTGCGGCGAATAGAGCATAAGGCCCGCAATCTCCTCTGTTGTCAGGCGGGAAGCAAGGTCTGCGGCGCGCTCCTCAACGGGCAAACGCCAATCTTCATACGGGAGAAGCTCGCCGGTCTTCTCCAAGTCTTTAAAATACAGACCGTCTTTTTCGATGAGCTCTACGCCGGACGACGTAGACCACGCGAGCGGCTTGCCGTTTTCGGGATAGGCGCGGACAATGCCGTCTTTTTCCGTTTTTTTCACGTTCATTTTCATACCTCTTTGTTTGGATTAAAACAAGGAATTTTCGCATTTGCTTTTGTACAAAGTATAGCATATTTACTATAAAAAGTAAAGATTTTTATAAGGTGTGTCACGCGGGCTGTATGCACAGAAAAGCGCGAGAAAACGGCGTATCTTTTTCCTTGCATTAAAGCGGCTCCTAATGGTATAGTTAATAGGCTGCGCTAAAAAAGCGGCAAATTATGCGGAAAAATCAATTTATTGGAGGGAAACATGATAAAAAACTATTTAACGAGCCTGAAACAGGAGTTTTCGGGCTACAACACCGCCAAGCTGATGAAAGACATCATGGCGGGCCTGACTGTTTGCGCGGTGGCGCTGCCCCTTGCGCTGGCGTTCGGCGTATCTTCCGGCGCTACGGCAGCTGCGGGTCTTGTTACGGCAATCATTGCGGGCGTTGTCATTGCGGTACTCGGCGGCGCTTCGTTCCAGATTTCCGGCCCCACAGGCGCGATGAGCGCCGTTTTGGTGGGCATTGTGGCGTCTTACGGCTTGCAGGGCGTGTTTTTCGCGTGCTTTGCGGCAGGCGCACTGCTGCTTTTAGCCGGTATTTTTAAGCTTGGGCGGCTTATCAGCTTCATCCCGATGCCCGTCATCATCAGTCTGAGTTTCCGTCAAAGTCTGTGTTATGATAGTGTTCATATAACCAGTATTTTCCCTCAAACTCAACGACAATGTTATCGCCGTACTGATAAACCGCAGCCCCTACAATATCATCATTTGCTTGGAAATTTTCTTTTGGTTCTTCCGAAGAACTAACTGTGTTTTCGATTTTTCCTAACAAATTGAAAGAACTTTTTTCATCTGCGAAGTTGGGTTGAGAGTCAACGATTTGATAAAGCGTATCATTTACATAGACCATAGGAGCAATATCTCCAGAAATGGGAACCAATGCCTTTAGCAAATCTTCTCCTGTTACACCTAATTGTGCTTCATCGCTTGCAAAAGGAATACGCAGCAGGTATTGTTGGTCTACTTCGTAAAGATATATATAAATGCCTGAGCCAACATCTTGTGTGTCACCTAAAAGAGAAAGAACATCTTCTCTTGTCATGGTCGGTGTTAGTTCTTTAATTTGCTCAGATGTTACCTGCGTCGGTGTATCGAGCGGTTTTTTGTTTTCCGGTATTAGACTAAGGATTTCTTCAGTCAACGGGTTACTTTCTCCTGCGTCAATCGTTTTTGCAGCTTCTTTTATTTCTTTATGAGAATAGTCGCTCAAATCTTCAACAGCAATGCCGAGAGAATTGAGATAATCAACCGCTGCATTATATTGAATTATATCAACGGCAAATGCGGTCAATGGTATCATCAAGCACAAGCAAGCTGCAATAGCCCCCCACTTTACCCAAATGGGCTTTTTGGCTTTCTTCTTGTAGTTGAGAGCTTCATCGACATATTTTGTGTCAAGCTCGCTCATAGCGTCGGAAAACTTCTTTGCATTCATACGAATACCTCTCTTTCAATCAAATATTGCTTCATCTTCTCGCGGATACGGGTCAGCCGGACAGAAATGTTTTTTTCTGAAAGCCCCATAAACTCGGCTATGTCCTTATAGCTGTCGGAAAACCAATAGCGGCGCATGAAAATAACGCGGTTTTCGGTAGTCAGCGTGTCTAAAAATGCTTCAATGATACGGGCTAACTCTTTGGCTTCGATTTCTGCTTCTACTGTATTCGGGGCTGCTATACAGGCTTCAATTTCTTCCAAAGCAATCGTGTAATGGCTGCTCCGTTTGGCTGCTTCCTTTCTCCAATAGATTTTGAGTGAAATGTTCCGAACGATTTTAACAAGATAAGATAGCAGCGGGTTAGGTCGTGCCGGGGGAATGGCGTTCCATGCGCCTAAATAAGCGTCGTTTACACATTCCTCCGCGTCTTGTCTGCTGCCTACGATATGGTAGGAAAGATTGTGGCAGACCTTTCCGTATTTTATATCCAGCTCTCGTATGCCTTGTTCTGAACGTCCAAAAAACATTTCTATGATTTTTTCGTCGTCTATCATCTCACCGCCTCCTTTCGGGCTTCACCTATGTACTACGGTTTCAGCGGCAAATACTACATCTAATCCGAAACTTTTTCAAAAAAATTATAGCACATCTTTTTGAATAGGGTGTGTCAAGTTGCCGGAATGTTTCTTTGCCGCTTTGCTGGCGGCGTTCCTCCGTTCCTCACTGTATGGGGCGGTCAGACGGAAAGAGAAACGCCCCTTGTGGATTTCAAACTCCATGCAGCCCGTTTCGGGGTCTGCGTCGGTCTGGCGGCACTCGCCGGGGTAAGCTGCGGCATAGGCGGTCAGCCTGTTCTTGAGGTCGGTGTTGTGGGTACGGATATGGATAATCGGGTCTTTCTCGTCAAACCATATATCAGTGGTCTTTTCCTGTTTGGTAAGCCCTGTTCTCATGCAAGCTCCTTTCTCTGCGCCCCTGTTACGCAATAGGGGCATTTTTCGGCTGTTTTTCCCGGCTCTTGACTTGGGGAAAATGAGGATTTTCAAATAGAAACCGCCCCGGTGAACCATTCCTCGTCCGGGCGGTTCCTATCGCAAGATTTCTGTTTTTTCCGGCTCTTGACCGTCAAACATAAATTAGCTCATGCTATGTGTTCTCCTTTCTGTTCGGCGGCAAGGGGCAGTTGCTCGGCTTGCTCCTGCTCCTGCTGCTCTTTCCATTGCCTGCGTTTCTTTTCCATATAGCGTCGATTGTACTCTGCTTTTTTCGCTCGGCGGCGTTCCTGTTCCGCTAACGCGGCCTTTTCTTCCTCGGTCAGTTCCACTTCCTTGTGAGGGATGTCCACCTTACCAACAAAATTAAAGAAAATTTCAATTTCCTGTATTCTGCTTGCTCCTTTGCCCTGGGCTTGGTGGACGAGGATTTTTTCTACAAACTCATTTATCATGGCAGGGGTCAACTCGGAAAAGTCTGTATATTTTCTGACAAGGGAAAGAAACTTTTCGGCGTTGATGGTTTCCCTGCTTATGCGTTCAAGTTCCTGTTGGTCTTGGGAAACGATTTCTGTCAAATCGCTTAGCTCGGCCTCGAAATCTCTGAGCATTTGTTCAAAAAGGGTATCGGAAAGTCGGCCACTTACATTGTCCTCATAGAGCTTTCGGATTAGGCGGGTCAGTTCATCGGTACGCTTCTCGTTGCGCTGCTTCCGCTGGCGAATGGATCTTGCAGCTTTTTCCTGCCTGTCCTCGGAAGCGGAGCAGACCTGTGCCATAAACTCAGCTTCATTGTTCAACGCATAGTCACAAACGCCCTTGATGGCTTCCAACAAAAGCTCGTTTACAACAGCAGTACGAATAAGGTGCGTCGTGCAGTATTTATCATAATGCTGGTTGCCCAAATCATAACGGGAACAGTTGTACTCGTCACGATCCGGACGCTTTTTCCCGTTGGGTCTGCCCGCCCAGTCACGCGCGTTTCCGGCCTTGCCCCTGTGGTTATACATCTTTGCACCGCAATCCGCGCAAAACATCAAGCCGGTTAGTGGATTGGCCTTTCCTATGCTGTCTGTCCGGCGAATGGTTTTCCGTAGAGTTTGTACGCGTTCCCATGTTTCCTTGTCGATGATAGCTTCTTGTGTGTTCTCAAAAATGACTAAATCCTCTTTGGGGGTCATTTTGACGCGCTTATCTTTATAGCTCTCCTTATAAGTCCGAAAGTTTACCGTATGCCCCATATATTCCTGCTTGGAGAGTATGTCGGCAACTGTACCGCCGCGCCATGTGTAGGGGTCTGCGGCATTGTAGTTTGATTGATGGTTTCCCATACCGCGCTGTGCAAGATAGTAAGAGGGGCGCTCAACCTTTTCCGTTGCCAATATGCGGGCAATTTCATACGGGCCTTTTCCCTCAATGGCCATGCGATAAATCCGGCGTACTACTTCGGCAGCTTCCTCGTCGATAATCCAATGGTCTTTGTCGTTGGGGTCTTTCTTGTAACCGTAGATACAGTGGTTGCTTGTGTGCTTGCCGGACATACCTCTTGCACGTAAAACAGAGGTTATCTTACGGCTGCAATCACGAATATACCATTCGTTCATAATGTTCAAAAAGGGTGCAAACTCGCTGCTTTCCCGTTTGTCGCTATCTACTCCGTTGGTAATGGCAACAAACCGCACACCTTTCTCTCTGAACATCACTTCGGTGTAAAAGCCCACCTGTAAATAATCTCTACCGACGCGGCTCAAATCTTTAACAAGGACAGCAGCGATTTCGCCTTTTCCAATGCCCTCAATCATGCGCTTCCAACTTGGGCGGTCAAAACTTCCACCAGACCAACCATCATCTGTGAAGTGGACGCAATTCGTAAAACCGTTGGCTTTCGCATAGTCCTCCAGCATTTTCTTTTGATTGATAATGCTGTTACTATCACCTGTGAGGTCATCGTCACGGCTCAATCTCTCATAAAGGGCGGTGATTTTACCGTTGCCTAATTTCTTGGGTTTCATGGGAACGCTCCTTTCTATGGGTGATTTCTTATCCCCCTTTCACAGCATATATCTTCTGTGTACTGTTTCGGTGGCTGTGTAAAATGCTCCGATACAAAAGAATCACAAGGACCGTAATGCTTGCCATCCCAGATATCCAGCTCCGGCTCTTCTTTTTCACTCTTTACGCCAAAGAACTGTTTCAATTTATTTTCGATCGACTTGAATCCTTCCTGCTTTGTTTTCTTTGCCGTGAGATAAAACGTATGATAATTACAGGTAATCTGGCATTTATGGCTTTCATAAATATAAGGATCTGCGGTTGCTGTCAGTACCCTGGCACTGATCAGATACAAAATCTTGCAGTTTCGTTCTTTCAGTTTACCTATATCTGCCTTTGCTACTTCCATGGTCGGGATAATTGCATGGTGATCAGATACTTTCTTTGAATTTAATACCTTACTCACGTCCGGCTGATATTCCAGCCCTTCGGCGTAGGGCATTTTCCCAAGCAACATCTGAATCAGAGTTTCTGTGCTTTCTCCCATCTCATCTGTCAGATACTGGCTGTCTGTTCTCGGATAAGTAACAAGCTTCTGCTCATACATCTCCTGCACGGCATCCAATGTCTGCTGAGCGGTATAGCCAAACATTCTGTTTGCTTCCCTCTGCAGAGTGGTCAGATCATAGAGTTTTGGAGGGCGAACCGTTTTCTCTTTCACATCATCCTTCTCCACTTCGCACATACGCTCCATACAGT
>OLPZ01000659.1_pt1 | contig 26581 bp, 23 predicted proteins | sample 1672711 | NCBI WGS metagenome assembly OLPZ01 (sample SAMEA3136716, study PRJEB25190) | human gut metagenome
TAGATTTAAGCGTAAATAAGCCATTTGTCAACCACACGATTGTAGATTAGCCGAAAATCATTATTGAAAAAGACGAACACGCAATGAGCGAAAGTGCCATGCAGATCATTTTAGGCACAATGATGCAGGACAAGAAAGTAAACGTTTCACTTACATCTGGATCATCCCCAAGAACAATGTATCAAATGATGGTTCCTTATGTAAAAGACAAGCCACAATTCAAAGATGTTGACTACTACCTTTTTGATGAAGCACCAGAAGTTGGAGAAAAGAAAGGGCAGCCTGGTCCTAACTGGTCTGAAATGCAGGAATTATTCTTTAAAGATGCAAATATTCCTGATGAAAAGATTCATTGCCCAAGCATGGGAAACTACGAAACATTTGACGAAGAAATTGCAAGAGCCGGTGGTATTGATGTCATGCTGATTGGACTTGGATTTGATGGTCATTTCTGTTCCAACTGTCCAAGATGTACGCCAATGGATGCTTTGACATATGCACGTGCCAGACACGTAACAGTCGAAGCAAATCCAAATTATCCAAATAATACATCACACCCATATTCCATCACAATGGGACCTGCTTCTTTAATGAAAGTTAAGCACTTAGTATTGATTGTAAATGGAAAGCATAAAGCAGAAATCTTCAAAAAATTCCTGACAGAACCAATCAGTGAAGAACTCCCAGCAACAATCCTGCGTCTGCATCCTAACTTTACAGTCATTGCAGATGAAGATGCCGCAAGCCTACTCTCTGAAGAAGATATTAACGGACCAGTTAAAAAATTAGACTAAATACGAAAAAGCCCAGATATCATTCTGAGCTTTTTTGATTAGATCAAATCATTACTCCATGCATGCTTTGCATCCAGAAGAGTCAACAATTCTTTGATATCAGAAATCGTTGCATTTGGTTTTTCTGCTTCGATTTTTTCACGTTTTTCTTCATTTGTGATAAAGCCAACAGTATATACACCAGCATTCTTGCCAGCCTGTACATCTGAAACATTATCACCAACATACATAACGCTGTCATGACCAACATTCAACATTTCACATGTTTCAATGATGCCATCCGGTTTTGGTTTTGCATGTCTATAGCGTTCAGTGCCAACAACAAGATCAATATATTCCTCAATTTCCAGATCTTCAACCCAAGTCTCACAAGATTCAGATAATCTAGAAGTTACAATTGCCACAACATAACCTTTTTTCTTCAATTCCTTTAACACTTCTTCAACATGCGGAAGTGTAGATACTAAGTGTCTGCCAGGCAAAGATTTCTGGAATTCCGTATATTCCTTCATCAATACATCTGTATTCTGATCAGGAAATAACTTTTTCAATTCATCTCTTAAAGGTGGACCAAATACTTCCTGTTGAACTTCTTTTGTGAAATCTTTGATATTTCCATACTTTTGAAATAAATATGCAAAGCATCCAATGATCATCTGTTCGCTATCCATGATTGTTCCATCAAAATCAAATAAAACAACTGGTTTTCTTTTATCAAAGAATCTTGAATATGACCACAATAGAATACCAATCACTTCCACAACGATACAGGAAGGAAAGTTTCTAACAGCTAAAGGATCCCAATGGAATGCCATTGCCGCAAGACGATCAAATCCCGTCAACATAAACATGACCGCAAATGCATCGCCTCTTCTGCGTAGTGGAGAATACGTTCTCATCACGCAATAGATGATCAAGAATTCAAAGATATTAATTCCAACACAATACCACACTGAAGGCAGTTCCAACGCTCTACCAACACGCGCAATTGTAATTGTCAATAACAATGCCGTACTAACAACATCCATCGTTCTACGGAAGGAAAGATGATGTTTCTTGCCATAAAGCAGTATCACAAGAGATATTGCCTGTAAAGAACCAAGGATATCGATTCCACCATCACCAATCGCAAATACATACCAGGCATACATGGAATAATTCTTCATATTCTCAAGTACCCAGAAAATTCTTCCACCAACAATACCACTCACCAGAATCAGTACAAGCAGATCATCTGAAACTGCCTGCTTATACCCGTGTGCTTTCATTGCCTGAGACAAATAAAGATATCCAACAATGCACCCCAAGACTAAAGTGAATGCATACCACTTGATTGTAATTCCCCCAACCGAAACAATCGTGGATAAATCAGGGAACCAAATCATGCTTTCCCCTCTCTTTCATTTGCCGCAACCATAAAATCCTTAAATCTTTCACGGATTTCATCTGCACTGTTAAATCCAGCTTCGCTCAATCTGAAATTTGATACTGCAGATTCAATCAACGCAGCAGTATTTCTACCAGCAGAGACTGGCAATACAAGTGTAGGGACAAGAACATTCAATATTCTTGTATAACGCATCGTCTCATCACCTAGTCTGTTATAGTCTGCATCTGCTTCAAATGGAACAAGCTTAATTACAAGATCCACATCTGCACTGTCAGAAATAGCCATCGCACCAAACATTTTTTCAACATCAATAATACCAATGCCACGGATTTCAAGCAGCCCTTTAATGATATCTGGTGCATGTCCTAAAATATGGTTATGAATATGAATTACATCAACTCTATCATCAGAAATCAATACATTTCCTTCACGGATCAATTCCAATGCCGTTTCACTCTTACCCATTCCGGACTCACCCGTCAATAGAACACCAACACCACGAATACTCATCAATGTCCCACTCATTGTATCTTCTGGTGCAATTTTTTCATCAAGATATGTAATAATATCTGCCATCAGACGATATGTTTCCATGTTTGTTCTCAAAACCGGGAAATTTGTACTTTCCGCAACCTCTTTTAAAATTGGAGGTAAATCATTATTTTTGGTAATAATCGCAGCAGGTGTCAAACCATCTGTAATCAAAGGAAAACGTGTTCTTTGATCTTCTTCAGACATCGTACGAATAAATTCAGATTCCCTATTTCCAATCACCACGATTCTACGTGGTTCTGTTTTTTTATATACACCACACAATTCAAATCCAGGTCTATTAACATCTGGAACAACTGTCCAGCGTTTCAAAGATTCGTCATTTCCTGTCAATCTTTCAAACTTAAAAAAATCTACAAGTTCTCGAATTGTCACTTTCTTATCATACATTTCATCGGCCATTTCATTGTACCTCCGCTGTTGCCTATTATAACATGCTCTTTAAATAACAAAAGGAAAAGAAATATTACTTCTTCCCCTCTTGATGTTCCCTAGTCCATTCTAACGCTTTTAACAAGTATTGTCCTGTCCAGGATTCTTTTACTTTTGAAATTTGTTCTGGTGTGCCTGTTGCAACAACCGTTCCACCCTGATCTCCACCTTCTGGTCCTAGATCAATGATATAGTCTGCACACTTGATCACATCCAGATTATGTTCAATGACTACTACAGTATCTCCATTATCAACAATTCTCTCTAGAACTTCAATCAAACGTTTTACATCATCTGTATGTAAACCTGTTGTTGGTTCATCCAGAATATAAACTGTTTTCCCTGTTGCTGGTTTCTGTAATTCACTCGCCAGCTTTACTCTTTGCGCTTCTCCGCCAGACAACGTTGTAGAAGATTGTCCAAGCTTCATATAACCTAAGCCTACATCACAAAGTGTCTGTAGTTTCTTCTTGATCTTAGGATGATTAGAGAAGAAAGACGCTGCTTCTTCAATCGACATTTCCAGTACATCAAAGATATTCTTTCCTTTATATGTACACTGCAATGTTTCTTCATTGTATCTCTTTCCATGACACACTTCACAAGGTACATAAACATCTGGCAGGAAATTCATACGAATCACTTTCACACCATCTCCTTGGCATGCTTCACATCTGCCACCTTTTGTATTAAATGAGAATCTTCCTTTATCATACCCTCTCATTCTTGCTTCTGGAGTTTTAGCAAACACATCACGAATATCATCAAACACACCCGTATATGTTGCTGGATTACTTCTAGGTGTTCTGCCAATTGGCTGCTGATCGATTTGTACCAGTTTATCAATGTTTTCTAATCCCTTGATTGACTTGTACTTTCCAGGATGAATTTTCGCTCTACCAAGATTAACAAGTACTGCTTTCATAAATACATCATTTACAAGCGTAGACTTTCCAGATCCACTCACACCTGTTACCACAACAAGTTTTCCTAACGGAAATTTCACATTGATTTTCTTTAAGTTATGTTCTTCCACACCTCTGAGCTCAATAAATGCACCATTGCCTTTTCTTCTCTTCTCAGGTAATGGAATCAATTTCTTACCCGCAAGATATTGTCCAGTGATAGAATCTTCCACTTTCATAACATCTTGTGGTGTCCCACTTGCCATCACATTTCCACCATGAATACCAGCACCTGGGCCAATATCTACGATCCAGTCTGCAGCCATCATTGTTTCTTCATCATGTTCCACAACAATCAAAGAGTTTCCAAGATCTCTCATGTTTTTCATTGTCTGAATGAGTTTTGCATTATCTCTCTGGTGCAAGCCGATACTTGGTTCATCCATAACATACAATACACCAGATAGCTGAGAACCAATCTGTGTTGCCAGACGGATTCTTTGTGATTCCCCACCAGATAATGTTCCTGCAAGACGATCTAATGTCAAATAATCTAAACCAACATTGCTTAAGAAATGCAATCTAGATTTAATTTCTTTCAAGACCATTTCTGCAATCTTTGTCTTTTCTTCATCCAGCTTTAATGCATCCATCCATGTATTTGCATCTTTGACTGACATCTTTGTAAATTCCGCAATGTTCTTATCCCCAACACGCACAGATAACGCCTGTTCATTCAAACGCTTTCCCTGACACGTTGGACATGCACTTTCCACCATGAAAGAATGATACCAGTCTTTATGCCAGGAGGATGTTGTCTCAACATATCTTCTTTCAATCAGATCTTTGATGCCTTCAATGAAATCATTTCTCTGATATGTATTTCCACCAGAAGAAGTAATTGTATACTTGATTGGTTTATCAGAGCCATGCAAGATCACTTCCATCTGTTTTTTTGTTAATGTAGAAACAGGGGCATCGATATCAATCTTGTATGCCTTGCATAGAATTGTAAATGTCTGCCATTCAATATTTTCTGTATCAACAATATTCTTATAATAACGAACTGCACCTTCACGGATAGACAAAGAAGGATCCGGAATCAGATTATTCACATCCACTTCTTCTGTAATTCCTAAACCATGACATGTTGGACATGCACCTAGCGGTGCATTGAATGAAAACAGTCTAGGTTCTAGCGCACTTACAGAGAAACCACAGATCGGACAGCTATAATTTTCAGAGAAAAGCTTTTCCTCTTCTCCATTTAAAACAATCACTTTACCATCTGCCAGCTTCAAAGCAGTTTCAATAGAATCATAAATTCTACTTCTAGAATCCTCTGTTTTTACAATACGATCCACAACAACATCTAAATCATGTCGTTTATTCTTTTCCAGCTCAATGTCATCTTCTAAAAGACGAATTTCACCATCCACACGAACACGGATATATCCTTCTTTCATTAATTTAGAGAACACATCTTTAAATGTTCCTTTTTTATTTTTTACAACAGGTGCAAGAATCGTTAATCTGCTTCGATCTTCATACTGCATAACCGTATCCACCATTTCCTGCACTGTTTGACCAGTAATTGGAATATTATGTTTTGGACAATACGGTGTTCCACATCTTGCATATAACAATCTTAAATAGTCATAAATTTCAGTCACAGTTCCCACTGTAGAACGAGGATTGTTGCTTGTTGTTTTCTGATCAATGGAAATTGCTGGAGAAAGACCTTCGATTGCTTCTACATCCGGCTTTTCTACACCACCTAGAAATTGTCTGGCATAGGCAGACAAAGATTCTACATATCTTCTTTGTCCCTCTGCATAGATCGTATCAAACGCTAAAGATGTTTTTCCGCTTCCAGATAATCCCGTCATCACGACAAGAGAATTCTTAGGAATTTCCAGGGAAATATTTTTAAGATTATTTTCACGCGCACCACGAATAATCAATTTATCGTTTTTCATCTTTCTTTTCCTCTTCACAAAGATCATTCAGCATATTCCACGCATCACGAGGTGACATATCATCAATATCGATAGATAACAGTTTCTCTCGAATCGCATCTGATTTTGTATCTTCTCTTTCCATTTCAACAAGCTGGAAATTCTGCTGAACGACACGCTTCTTGCTTTCCAGTTCCTTCTGCAACTGTTTTGCACGAGACAATACACTTTCCGGTAAACCTGCAAGTCTAGCAACGTTAATACCGTAGGACTGTCCAGCAGGACCATCTTTGATTTTATATAAGAATGTTACTTCTTCATTGTTTTCTTTCACAACAACATGGACATTTCTAACACAATCCACATTATCCGTTAACATTGTTAATTCATGATAGTGTGTAGAAAACATTGTTTTCGCATGAATACATGTCGCAATATATTCAATCATACTTTGTGCTAACGCCATGCCATCATATGTAGATGTGCCTCTGCCAATTTCATCAAACAAAATCAAAGAATGTTCACTTGCTTCCTGCAATGCACGATTTGCTTCACTCATTTCTACCATAAACGTAGACTGACCACTCAAAATATCATCACTCGCACCAATACGCGTAAAAATCTTATCAAAGACAGGCATTTTACATGATTTACAAGGAACAAAGCATCCAATCTGCGCCATAATAATGATCAAAGCTGTTTGCCTCATATATGTAGATTTACCACCCATGTTAGGACCCGTAATCAATAAAATACTTTGACTTCGATTCATCTTTACAGAGTTTGATACATATCTAGGATTCTTCATCATTTCATCCAGAATTGGATGTTTTCCATTTTCAATATCTAATTCATCATCACTAAATTCAGGTTTTACATAATGATATTTGCTGGAAACTTCACTTAACGCACAATAGCAGTCAATTTCAGCCAATACTTTAGACAGTTTCTGTAACTGAGGAAGATATCCCTTCACATCATCTAACAATTGAGAAAACAATTCCTTTTCAATACGAATTGCATTTTCCTGTGCATGCAGGATCATCTCTTCTTTTTCTTTCAGTTCAGGAGAAATGAATCTTTCATTATTTGTTAATGTCTGTTTACGAATATAGCCCCACTCAGGTTTCACATCTTTACAGGCGCCCTTAGAAATTTCAATAAAATAACCAATAACCTTGTTAAAACCAACTTTTAATGTTTTAATTCCTGTTCTTTCTTTTTCCTGTGCTTCCAATGAAGCAATAAAATCTTTTCCACCTTTTTGAATGGAACGCGCTTCATCTAATGCAGCGTTATATCCATCACGAAATGCACCACCATCACTCAGATTCACTGGAGGATTTTCAACAAATGCATCTTTTAATTTTTCATATAATGAACTCAACGGATCAATATGACGATATTCTTTAAATTCATCACAATCCAGCTTTTGAAGAATATTTGGTACTTCCTGCAATGTTTTTGATAAACGCTGGATATCAATTGGACTGGCAGTACTTAACGCACAACGTGCAATCAATCTTTGCAGATCATAAATGTTATACAAAGACTCTCTAACACTGCTTCTAGCCATGAAATTCTTCATCAGCCATTCCACTTTTGCATAGCGATCTTCAATCAAATCCTGATCCACAAGCGGCTTTTCAATCCATTTGCGCAATTGTCTAGAACCCATTGCACTCTTGCAGACATCCAGAAAAGACCACAATGTAATTGCCTTGCCATTTTCATGCAGTGGTTTTGTCAATTCTAGATTAATTCTTGTGGAATAATCCATATACAAAGAAGATGCTTCTGTTTCCACTGTACAAGGCTGTAAATGAGAAAGCATGTGTCTTTGCGTTTCTTCCAGGTAGTGGAGCATCATACCATAGGATCTACGGTCATACTCTTTTTTGATTGCTTCACATAGTGGGAAATATTGACTGTCAATAGAGTCATCTTCACAATAAGAAATTGTTACCTGCATATTTCTTAACTGTTTGATGATCTTTTCTCTAAATCCCTTATGAACAACAATTTCTCGCGCATTGTTCTTTAAAATCAGCTGCAGCAATACAGAATCCTTATGTTCACAATTCTCCACATAGTTTTCTCCTGTAGAAACTTCTACAAAAGCAATAGAATAGCCATAGGAATAATCTGTAATCGCAGCTAAATATACACTCGATTTCTCATCCGTGATTTCTTCCATCACTGTACCTGGAGTAATGACGCGAATAACATCGCGCTGTACGATACCTTGTGCTTCTTTTGGATCCTGCATCTGTTCAACAATCGCAATCTTGTATCCTCTAGCGACGAGTCGTTGAATATATGACTGTACCGCATGGTGAGGAACACCACACATAGGAATCTTTTCTTCAACACCAGCATTTTTGCCAGTTAAAATCAAATCTAATTCTTTTGATGCAATCTTTGCATCATCAAAAAACATCTCATAGAAATCTCCTATACGATAAAACACTAACGTGTCCGGATAGTTCTCTTTTGTTTTGAGATATTGCTGCATCATTGGTGAATATGTTTTTTCTTTTGCCATAATGTCATTATTATAGCACGCACATACTCCCAGATAAGAAAAATGACTTGCAGTATTCCACAAGTCATTTAACGTTTCTTCTTTCTTTTTCAATTCCTTTTCTTATCATTGTACTCGTCGCACCAAAATAAATATCAAACCCTGTCACTGTTTCAACAATTTTACTTGCACCAAGTCGCTTCAGTCTGGAAGTATCCAGCTTATTTGCATCATAGATAGAAGCAGATAATACAAAGCAATTAGATTCCAGTACTTTAATATTTTCAATGCCGCCAAGACCTTTTAATACACCTGTTACCAGTCTTTCCTGATCACCTGTTCTAAACAAGTCTACTGCCAGATTCGTAAAGTAGAATCGTGTCATAAAGAAGTATACAAGCAAGATACATGCACCAATAATCAAAAGATAAACAATTGTCATCTGGAAATCTTTGTTTGTTACATACGTAATCAATTCCGGCAATGTTCCAACAAGAGCTGTCATAGAAGAAGTATCTGAAGAATTAAATCCAAGATACAAGTGTAATCCCTGTAACAAGCCAAACAAGAAACCAGTACATGCTAAATGTGCCATATATAACAAGGGTGCTAAAAAGAACAGCATCAATTCTATTGGAAGCAATGTACCAGAAATGAAAGACGTAATCGTTGCGATAATACAAATCATACGCATTCTAGGTTTATGCAAAGGATTTGTTTCTAAAGAATACATACCCCAGATCATTCCAGGAATCGCAAATATATTTAAGATATAGTATGGTGTAATAAATCTGCCCGCCTGACCTTTGATAGCACCACTTAGAATCTGTGCACTCCATACCGCTACATCTCCCGTAGCAACTGTACCAGTCATACCTACCCAGCTGCCACCATTCATGTTGTACCAGAATGGAAAACGAATCAATGTACCAAGATTCAATGTAGAAAAGAATGAATCCAGAATACCATATAATGTTAGATTCACTGGATTTGTCGTATCTACAGAAATAAAACTAATCAGTTTATTCACTGCCATAATGACAAATGGCCATCCATAGGCAAATAGAACACCCACAGCAATGGAATATAACAATACATTGATTACACATCCAACATCTCTAGAAATAAATGAAAACAAACCATATCCGCTCTTTTTCTTAGAATTTGTAAACGCAACAAGTGTTCCAATCGCAACCACCGCAATTCCAATAAGCCCTGTCTGTAACGGATATAGTGTAATACCTGTGTACGAAGCAATTGATGATTTCGACAAGCTTAGGCCTAGAATTGATGAATACGCAGTTGTTGTCAGATCCGTTCTTGTTACAATCATCGTCGTACATAAGAAAGCTACATATCCAACAAATGCACTCATGATCGTCATACTTGATCCATTTTTTCTAGTCACAATACGCAACAAGAATAGCAACGGAAAATTAACAATGATAAATTGACCAATACGCATGAGAACTTCCGCAAACATCTTCACATAATCGTTATCTATTAAATAGACGATTCCAAATATACTATTTGTTAATAAATTTCCAATTCCACATAAAAGAAATGCTAAAAACAGCACTTCAATTGGAAATTTCACAATTTCAAACAAACCTCTCCACTTTTTCATATAGACACTATTCTACCACATTTAATACAACGTTTTTAAACGATCAAAATATGATACTTTCTTACCTCTTAACACTCTGATATGTCTAGCACCGCATATCTTGATTTCAATCTTTTTACAATCTTCTAATGGATACACATCACTATCCACACCTAATAAAGCACCTTCAAAACTCTCTGATACAAATCGAATCACACTATCACTCTTTAATACAAGCGGTGCATCCAGGCTTCTATATTTGCTATGATGAATTCCTGCAATCTCCACCATCTCAATTAAATCCAGGCCTTCCTGTAAAACAGCACCGCCAAGAGAACGATTATATGCGGTGGATCCTAATTGTGTACATACACACATCCCCGTACCTCTAAACGTTTCCAGCTGAATATCATTGACATATACATCCATCACTTGTGTTCTCGCAGCATTTTCCACACGAATTTCATTCAATGCATAATAGCAGTTTCCATTCACTTCACCACGCAAAACAGACAATATCTCTTCTTTTCCTTCATGATGAATCAATACATCTAAAAACTCATCTACTTCATGATCCTGATAATCAGAATAAAATCCCAGTGTACCTGTATGCAAACCATAGAAACGTACATCTTTTAAACGATCCATAAATTGATGTACCGCATAAATAAATGTACCATCTCCACCCACAACAATCACAGTTTCTGGATTCTCATCATCTCTTATAAAATCAAATTGACACAATCTATCATCAATTTCTTTCTCTATTCTTTTTGATACTTCATCAAGTTTTGATACAACTGTATATTTTTCCATGCCTTAAGTATAAACGTATCCAAAAGAAAAAAGAAGTTGCTCTACAGATTCTATACATGCAAAAATGCAAATATAAAAGGTTGCAGACAAATGCAACCCACATTCATTTAAATTATACAAAATATCATAAAGAAAAAAAGACTGTTCCTTCAATGAAAATTAATTATATTGTAAGTACAGAAAGGAGATGTTATGAAAAAATTATTCATTATTTCTTCTCTACTTATTTTCATGTTTGGCTGTTCAGCTAACACATATTCTACACTGAAGGTATACCCATGCGATGCTGAAATATTTGCATACATTACTCAAGCAGATGACAATTCCTATATTTCTATCTTGTACTTATCAGATGGAATAGATTTTCAATTAGATAACGATGAAGCATATCGAAAAGGTATCTATGACATAGTTAATGAAGGTGATGCTAACGCAAGGGATACGTCTCTCATTCCAGACGCTTTACAGACAGTAGTAAAAAAATACCGCAGCAGCTGCTGCTCCACTTTATACATTAAAGGATCGGATCAGCAATTGAATGAACTGCAGAATTTCCTCGAAACTTTTGATTTTCATATCGTTGTGATTGGTGATACGAGTTTCGACATTCTTGGAAGAATTGATAAAAAAGTAGTTGTCCTTCCAATTCAAAAGTTCTAGATTACACATCTTCAAATAAGCAATAAAGAGAACCATACAACAACAGGTTCTCTTTATTTATATCATCAAAAAAAGAAGTTACTCTCAGAATTCTGATTTCACTTCTCTATTACTTTAACTGATTTTTGTACCAGCAGAAAGTCCGTTCACTTCAACAACAGCGATCTGACCATTTTCCTTGCCAGCAAGCAGCATACCATTGCTTTCTTCGCCACGAATTGTAGCCTTGGCAAGGTTTGCGATAACTACTACATGTTTTCCAATCATCTGACCAGGTGTATAAGAAGCAGCTAAACCAGAAACGATCTGTCTAGGTTTGCCTTCGCCTAAGTCTACTGTCAAAATCAACAGCTTATCAGCATCAGGATGCTTTTCACAAGATAATACCTTACCAACTCTCAAATCAAGTTTCGCAAAGTCATCAATTGTAACTTCACCCTTTACTTCCTTCTTGGCTTCTTTTACTTCTTTCTTGATTCGATTCTGAATCTCTTCTACCTTAGCCATTACTTCTTCTTCCTTGAGTCTAGCAAACAAGATTTCTGGCTTATCTGTAATCTTACTTCCATTTTCAAGCAAGCCGAATGTTAAATCATCTTCACTTGTCTTTTCAGTATTCAAAGACTGCAGAATCTTTTCAGCTGTCTCAGGTAGATATGGCTTCAATAGAATTGCGCCAATACGTACAGATTCTAATAAGTTGTAAAGTACTGTAGCAAGTCTGCCAATCTTTTCAGGATCCTTAGCGAGTTTCCAAGGTTCTGTTTCATCAATGTACTTATTACATCTAGAGAACAAATTAAGAATATGATCAATGGCATCCGCAACATGTAATGTATCCATAGATTCATCAACAAGTTTCACAGTATTCATTGCAACACTCTTCAGATCAGCATCAACATCTTCAACTTCATTTGGATTTGCAACAACACCATTGAAGTATTTGTTTTCCATAGATAATGTACGATTGACTAAGTTACCTAGGTTATTCGCAAGATCACTGTTGATTCTTTCAATCATGAGATCATATGTGATATGACCATCCTGTGCAAATGGCATTTCGTGAAGCATAATATATCTCACTGCATCTGTACCAAATAAAGATACAAGATCATCCGCATAGATGACATTACCTTTAGATTTACTCATCTTAGAATCACCAGTGAGTAACCATGGGTGACCAAAGATCTGCTTAGGCAGTGGAACATCCAATGCCATCAACATAATTGGCCAGTAAATTGTATGGAATCTAACAATGTCCTTACCAATCAAATGAAGGTCAGCTGGCCAGTACTTATCAAATAATGGATCATTGTTTCCATCAACATCATAACCAAGACCAGTAATATAGTTTGTCAATGCATCAATCCAGACATAAACAACATGCTTAGGATCAAAATCAACTGGAATACCCCACTTAAAGGATGTTCTAGAAACACAAAGATCCTGAAGACCTGGTTTCAAGAAGTTATTGATCATTTCATTCTTTCTACTTTCAGGCTGAATAAAATGAGGATGATCTTCAATATACTTGATCAAACGATCAGAATACTTACTCATCTTAAAGAAATATGCTTCTTCCTGCATTTCCTTTAATTCACCACCACAGACAGGACATTTACCATCTTCTGTGATCTGAGATTTTGTATAGAATGCTTCACATTCCTGACAATACAAGCCATCATAATGGCCCTTATAGATATCACCCTTGTCATAGAGCTTCTTAAAGATCTTCTGAACCTGCTTCTCATGATATGGATCTGTTGTTCTCATGAATTTATCATAAGAAACATTCATAACATCAAACTGATTCTTGATTTCCTTAGATACTTCATCAACAAATGCCTTAGGAGAAACACCAGCCTTTGTTGCCTTTTCTTCTACCTTTTGACCATGTTCATCTGTTCCTGTCTGGAAACGAACATCATAGCCTACCTGTCTTTTATAGCGAGCAATTGCATCCGCTAATACGATTTCATATACGTTACCAATATGTGGTTTTCCTGAAGTATACGCAATCGCTGTTGTTAAATAATATGGTCCTTTGTTTTCCATGTTTTACCTCCTTAAAAATGAAAAAGACATCCCTAATGAAAGGACGTCTTGCACGCGTTACCACCTTTATCTTCCTCTACATATTCTATAGAGACACTCATTTGTTTTAACGGAGTTCTTCCGGGATATTCTATTTGAATATCCAGCTCCAGACCCATGTTCATTTCCTTCATTCACAGATTTTCACCATCCATCTGCTCTCTAAAGAATGATTCAGAAACTACTCTTTCCTTCAAAGCTTTTAAGTCCTTATATTATACGGTTTATTGCACATTTTGAAAAGAGAAAAGAAAACAGGATTAATTTCGAAAAGAAATGTTGATGTTTATTTCTTGAAAATATACACTTTTGCCCAGGAAAACGTTTACACAAATCCTTGATTTTTGACCAAAATAATTCTATGATTGTACTTACATACAGGTATCTAGTTTTAATTTATTTTACAATTAGTTATTGGGATATGTAGAAATGGAGACTTAAAAATGGCAACAGGAAAAGTTAAATGGTTCAACGCTGAAAAGGGTTATGGATTCATTACTGCTGAAGATGGAAAGGATGTATTCGTACATTATTCTGCAATCCAGTCTGATGGATACAAAACACTCGATGAAGGAGCTTCTGTTCAATTTGATGTAACTGAAAGTGATCGTGGACCACAAGCTTCCAACGTCGTAAAGCTCTAATTTGATTCATATCGAATTATTTGAAAGCAAGCGTCGCAAAAAGAGACGAAAGTCTCTTTTTACTTTACCCAAAAGACTCTATAATATTTGCATGTTCAATTTATTCAATCAAAAAGAAAAAACAAATGACATCAACGAAAAACTAAAGTATCGTTATACAAAAACAAAGCAAGATCTAAAAGATTTAGAAGAAGTAACAGATGCAACTCTGCATTCCCAATACGATGCACTCGCAAAAGGCACACAACAAGGTATCTCAACAATGCCGCGTTTAAAAAATGCCATGCTTGAAGAAGCAGAATTATTAACAGATGCATCCGAAAACTATGCACGTCTATCATTAAAAGCAAGAAAGCAATCCGATGAATTAAAAACACGTGTTAAAGAAGCAGAGCGATTCGAAAGAAAAAGCAATAAGAAAGTTAAGCTCTTGCCCGTCAAGCCAACGAATGCAGAAATTGACTACGAAGAAAAAATCACCAAGCATTTTGCAGCCGGTGATACTTTCTATAAACTGTTCTGGGTTTTCTTTATTGGATGCTTTGGCGGTGTTGTCATTGAAACAATCTGGTGCCTTATCACAAGAGGACACTACGAATCAAGAGTCGGCTTAATTTATGGACCATTCAATCTCGTTTATGGATTTGGTGCTCTTGTATTGACATATAGTTTATACAAATATAGAAACAGAAGCAGTATCTATTCCTTTATTGGTGGATTTATCAGTGGTTCTGTTGTGGAATATGCATGTAGTTTCTTCCAGGAAATGGCATTTGGATCCACTTCATGGGATTATTCCAGTATGCCATATAACTTGAACGGTAGAATCTGCCTGGAATATTCCATCTTCTGGGGTATTTTAGGAATCCTATGGATCAAAACCATTTATCCAATCATGGCAACATGGATTTTAAAGATTCCAAATAAAACAGGCAAACCACTCACTACAATATTATTAGTTTTTATGCTTTTCAACTCTTTCATGTCTGGTGCTACGGTATTCAGATGGTTTGAAAGAACACAGAATATTCAGGCAGACAATGCATTTGAAATCTATCTAGACAATCATTATCCAGATCAGAAAATGCAGAAAATCTATGCAAATCTCGAATTTAAATAATGCTGATCAAATGATCAGCATTATTTCTTTAATACAATTGTCTGCCAAGGAGATAGTTGGTATTTATGATCCTTATAATTAACATCTGCATTGGATAAGAGTACTTCATACGTATCATCAATGCTTACTTCATGTTCCTCTCCACTCATATTATTGATACAAATGATTTCTTCACTATCATTATCATTTGCTCTACGATACGCAACAACTTCATCACATGTATCTAACGCTTCAAAAGAACCATCCACAATTAAATCAACGTTCTTTTGTCGTAATGCAATTGCTTTCTTATGAACTACCACACCTGATACGTAGTTCCGATGTGGCATCCCTGTGATGTACTCTTCTCATGCAGAGAAGGGTATTACCATAGGGATTTTGATTTTTGTGGCCTGTAGTTACGCACCTTACGGCTGTCACTATGGTTTCACAATGGCCGGCTCACTCGACCTCTACTGTTTTTACACAGTTACCTGTTTAAATCTGCAAATGCAAAAACTTCTGGATTCAACAGATTTGTTAACATTACTGATGATGTATCACAGCCTGCTTTTCTTAAAATATTTGCAGCACCATTGATATCTGCATTCAATACAGTTCCATCTGATGAACGATATAACCCTCTTTGAATACGTTTTCCAGAAAAATGATGTTTTGTTCCATCACCTTCTGCATAAACCGGGATATCATCGCTGTCCAGGAAACTTGCTTTACTTGTATATGACTCTTCATTTCTGACAACAGTTACGCCATACTCACATGCTTTCAATTCAATCATGGATTTGAGCATTTCAAAAGGAATGCTGACAAAATTCTGATTGTTCACTGTACCAATGCTGCTGTTCTGTTTCCAGAAAACATTAGAGCCTAACACAAGACAGCCGATGTCATTACGCTGGCACCAGACAAGCAGCTTCCTGCTCATTTTATGAAAGCAGTCTCTGATGTAGCTGGTTCTGTATGCAGAAAGTCTGTCAAGATACTTTGACCACACACGTTCTGTTGTTTCTTTCCCTTTGCTCATCAGACTGATACGTTCAGCTTTTTTCTTCATGAAATACTGATTGACTGACTTGATGAATCTGCCTTTTAAAAGAACGCTTTTACCCGTATCTGAAACAACAGCCATTGTGTTGTCTACACCAAAGTCAACTGCAGCTGCATGTTTACCGCTTTGTACAGAAGCAGCCTTTACCTGATAGACAAGTAAAAGTTCGTATCCGCCAGAAACAGGTTTCACTTTTACTTCCATCAGCCTGCCATGTCTTCTGCGTACAGGAATGCGTATCTTTGTACGGGGAAGCTTCAGTTTTCCATCATAGATAACAGCATCCTGATTGGTAAAAAGATAAGAAGCTGTATCATTCCTGCAGTATCCAGGCATCTTAGGTTTCCCTGTATAACCAGAAGGATCTTTCCTGTATTTCTTTAAAGAGGCAAGCCAGCCTTTGAAATCTGTACAGACCTGTCTGATGACATGCTGTGCAGTCTGCATAGGAAGCCCGGAAAAGAAATCAGGATTATTTGTAATACGAAAAACGTGTTCTACAACACCTTTTCCAAGCACATAGTAAGACTTCTGACCTTTAAGAAGTGCAAGCTCATCCCGAACTTCTTTCTCATTAGCTGTCAAAGCAGTCTTGTTGTGTGCAGTAAAGGCATTGCGAACGCGAAACAATGCAGCATTACGAAGACACTTTGCCTTGTGAGCAAAGTCATCCAGATATGCATACAGCTCATGATTTTCGGTTACATAAATCCTGTCAGTTCTGTACATGAATAAGTCCTTTTTACTCATATATTATATCATATATAAAGTGCAGAATATGGCTTATTTATGCGAAAATATATTGTTTTATAACAGCACAGAAATCAAGAGAATAGAAGAGTACATCAGTTAACAGTAACGCTGAATTCACCACCGCCCTATGAGGACGGCGCACTCTTCTGAATTGCTAGTAGAAAGATAATACAGAATCAGGATCATTGATTTGCTTTTCCACATTAATTTCACTCGCATGTTCGTTCAATGCAAGCCATGGTTTCACATCACTGAATCCACCATATTCACTACTGTTCCAACACATTGGAGATCTTGTATTATCTCTACTTCTACGATTCACAAAATGTAATGCTTCTTCTTTAGAATAGCCCTCTTCTAATGCACGCGTATATTGGTTATGTGAAGAAATATCATCAAATTCATCAATGGGTGATCTTTCATTATTGATCATTCCAATTTCCTCACCTGCATAGATATACGGTGTAGATTTCAAGAACATCAATAAACTACCTAACAGTTTCGCAGCTTTACCATTTCGATCTGCAGGATTCTTCACAAGACGATTCAATGATCTAGGCATATCATGATTCTCATGGAATGCACCAGCCCATCCAAGCTTATTGATTTCAATTTGAGAAGCAAACAATGCATCTTTATATGCTTTGATAGACCAATCCTGATCTGGGAACCACTCTTCATTCTTTGTGATATCCAGATTTGAATACATAAAGTCAAACATCATAGAAAAGCATCCTGTCTTTCCAATAAATGTTTCTAATTGATCATACGGAACATCTACAGCTTCAGCAACTGTCATACATTGATGCCTGTCAAATGTTTCTTCTCTCAATTCATGGAAGAAATCTTCAATTCCTTCTTTATTTCTACAGAACTGGAAGCAGGCACTCAATCCATCAGCACCATCCACTTCGCCATCACACCATCTCTGATCTTTCTTGATAAAGTTGATTGCATCCACTCTAAAGCCAGAAATACCTTTATCCAGCCACCAGTTGATCATTTTATAAATATCCTTACGCATTTCAGGATTTTCCAGTTCAAATCTGGCTGTTTCTTAGCAAATGCATGGAAATAATACGTATCTTCATTTTCAACCTTTTCCCATACAGATCCACCAAACACGCTTCTCCAGTTTGTAGGTGCATGACCATCTACGCACTTCTTAAAGATATAGTAGTTTCTATACTTGCTGTCTGGATCTTTCAATGCTTCCTGAAACCATGCATGTTCATCAGAAGTATGGTTGATAACAAGATCCATTAAGATGCCAATGTTTCTTTTCTTTGCTTCCGCAATCAATTCATCCACATCTTTCATTGTTCCATAATCTTCTAACATGTCATAATAGTCAGAAATATCATATCCATTATCAGCCAGAGGAGATTTATACATTGGACAAATCCAAAGCATCGTAACACCAAGATCTTTTAAATAATCTAATTTACTAATGATACCTTGAATATCTCCAATACCATCATGATTGCTATCACAAAAACTTCTTGGATAGATTTGATACACCGCTTCTTTCTTCCACCATTCACTCATTATATGCTCCTCAATTCTTTCTGATAGTGTTATACAATTCAAACTCAAATATGAGTAGAATTCATTTTCTTATTTTTACTTCATACTATATACTTTATTAAAGAAAGGAAATTTCAGCATGAAAAAGAAGTTATCATTCGCAACAATTACAACCATCAGTACTGCTTTATGTATTGTTATGTTTTTTGTTTGCAGTTACTTGTTTGACCATCAAATCTTATTTACAAACCAATGCAAGTCCACATGCAATTATTTTGATAACATCGAACAACTAATCATTCTTCTCGCATTGCTTGATCCAATCATTTATGCAATTTTTGTTTATTTGTTACCAGAGCACAGTAAAAAAGTACACAATAAAACAAATACAACATTAAAAAGAATATTGCTTATCTTCCTATCGTTTCTCTGGATTGGTACAATTCTTTTTACATTATTTTCTTATGTATCCTCTGCTTATCCTACTTTAGGGATATTTGCCGCGTATGCATTTCCATTTCTATTTCTCATTTCAAGTTTCTATTATTTAGCAGGCAATCATTCATAAGCAACATAAAAACGCCTCTATCTAGAGACGTTTTTGTTATTCTTATTCAGCTTCTTCTTTTTTGTAATCGTCATACACGTTAGATACTGGTGTATGGTTTTCGATTGCATCAATTGTATTTGCTAACATATCAGCAACGGATAATACAGTAACCTTGTCTGTCTGTGCTGCCTTTTCTTTAGAAAGAGCAATTGTATCAGAGATAACCAATTCCTTGATAACAGAATTTTCAATCTTCTGCATTGCATCTCTAGAGAAGATACCATGAGTAATACCAACGTATACTTCCTTAGCACCATGATCCTTTAAGATCTGGCAGCCAGCACATAATGTACCAGCAGTATCACAGATATCATCAACAACGATACAAATCTTTCCTTCAACATCACCGATAACATTCTGTGCTTCAACCATGTTTGGCTTTGGTCTTCTCTTATCAATGATAGCGATAGGTGCATCTAAGATATCAGCTAATCTTCTAGCACGAACAACTCCACCATGATCAGGTGAAACTACACATACAGAATCCTTAGGGAAATTCTTTTCAACAAAGTATCTTCCAATCATAGGAACAGCTGTTAGATCATCAATTGGGATATCAAAGTAACCTTGGATCTGAGATGCATGCAAATCAAATGTAATAACTCTATTTGCACCAGCTACTGTTAATAAGTTAGCGACTAGCTTAGATGTAATTGGCTGACGTGGAGCAGCTTTTCTGTCCTGACGTGCATAGCCATAGTAAGGCATAATAACATTAATTTCACCCGCAGAAGCTCTCTTACAAGCATCGATGCAGATCAATACCTCCATGATATGTTCTGTAACTGGTGTACATGTAGATTGTACAATGAATACAGATCTTCCTCTAATTGATTCCTGTGGTTCAACAAGAATTTCTCCATCTGCAAAATGTTCAACCTTGATCTTACCAAGTGGAAGATTTAACTTTTTGCAGATTGATGCTGCTAAATCAGTGCTTGATGTTAAAGCGAATACGACAGTTTCCTTAACCATTTTTTTCCTCTCCTGTTTCATGCCTGATTGACATGATTCATAACGCATGATTAGTTTATACCGAAATGTATTTTTTTGAAACCTCTATCAAGCATTTTTATCATTATTTTTGACAAATTCTAATGTTATTCTTTACTTTTCAAGTCTATAATAATCCCTGTTTTTAAAAATCAAGGGGAAGATTATGAAAAAACTAGAAACGAAACAATGGCTACCATTGATTGGAATGACATTAGCCGCTTTTATTTTCAACACATCAGAGTTCATGCCAATTGGATTATTAACATCCATTGCTGCTGCCTTTTCCATCAGTGAATCACAGGCAGGCATTATGATTACCGCATATTCATGGGCAGTCATGATTCTATCTGTACCACTCATGATTGCTGTATCAAAAGTATCTTTTAAACCAATGTTGTTAGTCACACTTGTTGTATTCGCATTTGGACAGATTCTATCAGGGATTGCACCAACATTTCTCATTTTGATTATCGCAAGACTCATCGTAGCATCCGCACATGCAATCTTCTGGTCTGTTGCGTCTGTCATTGCGGTAAAGCTTGTCGATGAACAACATCGAGACTTTGCAATGAGCATGATCGTTACGGGAACGTCTATTGCGATGATATTTGGCCTTCCACTTGGAAGAATCGTTGGACTATATCTCGGATGGAGAATGACATTCATTCTTGCAGGCATCATTGCTTTTGCCTTATTTGCATTCCAGTCCTTTGTATTTCCAACACTAGATAAACCAAAACCATTTAAAGTAAATCAATTACCACTACTATTCAAAAATAAATCTCTTGTAAGTATCTTTATAGTATCGTTCTTATTCGCGACAGCTTACTATACAGCCTACAGCTATATCGAACCATTCATGTCTTCCATCGCAAAACTATCAGATACATGGATCACACTGTCCTTATCTATGTTTGGTGTTGCAGGAATTCTTGGAAGTGTCCTATTTTCAAAGTTTTATTCCAAAAATAGAGTTGGATTCTTACGTCTCATGACACTCAATATTGCAATTGTATTGTTACTGTTAAAACCATCCACTATATCTTTGATTTCATTATTATGTGTATGTGCATATTGGGGATTAACATCCACTGCGTTTAACGTAGCGGCACAATCCGAAATCATCTTGCACGCAGGTGCTGCTGGATCAGTCGCAATGGCATTCTTCTCTGGTATTTTCAATCTTGGCATTGGAACAGGATCATTCATTGGCGGTAAAGTTGTAGATCTAATCAATCTAGGATCTATTGGCTATATTGGTGCAGTCATTGGATTGCTTGCTGGAATCTATTGCATCCTTTCAACAAAGTAAGAAAAAATGTACTTTTGCATCACGCAAAGGTACATTCTTTTTTTATCCTTCTGTATGAATTTCACCAGCACGCTTCAATGCATTCTTACTTGCAATTGGTCCAATGACTTCATATACAAGCGTTGCACTCAAGATGACCGTCTGGATTGGCTGACCATATTCTGCAGGCAATTGTGCCAATGCCATTGTAGCCATACCAATCGCAACACCAGCCTGAGGCATCAAAGCCCAGCCGATATTGTCTTTTACAACTGCTGGCTGATGCGTAATTGTTCCACCAAGCCAGGATCCCGCAAACTTACCAGAGAATCTTGCAATAATATAAACGATACCAATCAATCCAACCTTTGGTAAAGTTGCAAGGTTCAACTGTGCACCTGAAATAACGAAGAACAACATGAACAACGGATATGTCCAGTCATCAATGCATCCAAGAATTCTTTCCGCATCGTCTCTCAAGTTAACGTATACAGCACCCATTGCCATACATAATAACAGGTTAGATAAGCCAAAATGATCTGCTAATCCAACACCCAGGAATACACCTGCAATTGCTAATGACATACGATTTGTATGAGACTTAAAGTAACGGTGACTGAGTGCCAGCAAGAATCCCAAAAAAGCACCAAGTAACAAAGCAATTACAATATCTAAAAGTGGAATCAATAATGTGTTTGTTACATTAAATGATTGATGATTTACCATGTTGATCGCAATATTAACGCAGATAGAATATGCAATCAAACCCGTTGCATCATCTGCCGCAACGACTGGCAATAACATATCTGTTAAAGGACCGCTCGTTTTATACTGACGAACAATCAATAATGTTGCTGCTGGAGCAGTAGAAGCTGAAAGTGCACCAAGCATGATACAGATAATTGGATCAAATCCAAGCAGCAATGTAATACTCATCGTAAATACCACAGCGCCAATAGATTCCAAAGCCGTGATAATCAATGCTGGTTTTCCAATGGCCTTTAAGCTGTCTAGTTTAAACTGATCACCAATTGAGAAAGCAATAAAGCCTAAGGCTGCTTCTGTGATAATATTAAAATTTGTTAATTGATCCTCTGGAACAAGTTTAAATACACAAGGTCCAATCAATACGCCTGCAATCAAATATGCAGTGACGTTTGGAAGCTTTACTAAACGTGTAATACGTGTCATCAGCAAGCCAGCAAGCATTGCTAAAGCTAAATAAAACAATGTACTCATAGTTAGTTTTTAGACACTTCCCATCTAGTAACTGGCAATGTAAATAAGATACCTGTATTTGGTAATTTCATATCTCCAGATACGGAATGAATAATATCAATTGCACTTTGAATTTCTTCATCTTTCAATACAACCAGAATCATCTTATTCTGTTGACGGCCTGGATTTACAAATTGACGTAATCCGCCAAAAATCGTTGGTGCATCCACACTGTCCTGATTCAAAGATTTCAGCATCCCTTCACAATCAACAACAGAAGCACCATGAAAGCCTGCTTTTGCAAGTTTAATCATAATTGGATCTACTACATTTTCGTGGTTTGTAATATGGACTAATAACTGCATAATATCCCCTCTTTTCTATCTCCGAATGTAAATTATAGGAGATTATATAAAAAATCTTAAATTATATATTATGATATATCCATAAGAATTTATTATGGAGTGTATTTATGATTGATCAAAGAATTATCACATTTCTATGTGTATGCGAAAATATGAACTATACAAAGGCTTCTCAAGAATTACATATCACACAGCCCGCAGTATCTCAACACATTCGTTTTTTAGAAGAGAGATACAACACAAAGCTGTTTACATATCAAGACCGGAAACTTGCATTAACGAAGGCAGGTAAGATTTTATATGAAACAATGTCTGTCATTCGCAATGATGAAGAAATCATGATCAAAAGAATGCAGGAAAAGCAATCTACCATTGAACTTGTTCTTGGCGTTACGCTTACAGCTGGAGAATATGCATTAGCAAAGCCATTATCCGTATTTTTAAATAAGCACCCAGAGATGAATATGCATATTATTTATGGAAATGCGGAACAGCTATTAGCTAAATTAGATAATGGAGAAATTCATTTTGCATTGATTGAAGGATATTTTCCATCTCATAAATACGAACAGTTATTGTATTACACAGACAGCTTTATTTGTGTATGTGCAAAAAATCATACATTTTCTAAAAAAGTCAATCATATTGAAGATCTCTTAAATGAAAGAATACTCATCCGAGAAACAGGTTCTGGCACAAGAGATCTATTAGACAGCTATTTAAAAACATATAACTTGTCTTACTCAGATTTTAAAAATCATTTAGAAATTGAAAGTATCTCATCCATCATTTCACTATTAAAAAATGATTGTGGAATTTCATTTCTGTATCGCTTATCTGTAGAAGAAGAATTAAAAAATGGATCATTGAAAGAAATCAAGATCCAGAATTTACAACTTCATCACGATACAACTTTTCTATGGAATAAAAACAGTGTATATTCAAAAAAGTATAAAGAAATCTGTAAAGAACTCATAGGAGGATTTAACTAATGAAAAAAGAACTTTTAGAAAGTATTTTAAATGCACTACCTTATGAAATTGTTTTCTGTGATAGGAATCATACAATTCAATATCTCAACAAAACCGCAAAACAACATTACGGTGAACGCATCCATATTGGAGACAGTATTTTCAATTGTCATAATCAGGAATCCAAGAAAAAAATCATGAACTTTCTTGAAAAAGCAGATGCTGGAAGTGATGAAATGTTTGAAGCATACAATCCTATCAAACAGGAAAGAGAATTCTTTACACCTGTTAGAGATTCCAACGGGAAAGTAATTGGATATTTTGAAAGACACGAAGTTCACTGGGATACAATGCATCCTGAAGAACCTGTTGGAGAATACTGGAAACGTGGAAAATAATCTATGCGAATTGTATTGTGGAATGGAACAGATGAAATTAATATTCCTAAATTACGAAATCAAGGCTATTTGATTTTTCTTTGTAGTGAAGAACCATATTTTTACGCATATAAAAAATACTTTCGCTATGTTAACGGGTTTATCACAAACAAAGGACATTATGCACATATGGGATGCTGTGAAGTACTGGTTGATTTGCCACACAAACAGATCACGCACAATGATCAAGGTAAGCGTCAAATAAATACCGTCTAGATAAGGAAAAACAGGATATGTACTATAAAGGTGTTCTTAATGAACAAATAGTATATATCCTGTTCTTTTACATTTTAAGAGATGCTGGCAATTGATCTGAATATGGCAGACATCTTTCAACCAGTTTTTCTGTTATCGTTTCTGATGCAGACAGCTGATCAAGTACATAGATCAGATACTTCTCTGCATCCAGGTGGTTCATTCTTGCAGAAATGATTAAACTGAACCACATAGAAGTTGCCTTGGCACCTTCTATTGTATCCGCAAACAGAAAGTTTTTTCTTGCCATTACAAACGGTTTGATTCCTTCTCTTTCTGCTATGTTGTTTGTCGCAGGGATTCTTCCATCTTTCAGGTAGTAGATCAATGATTCCCACTGATTCAACATGTAATTCAATGCCTTGTACAGTTTTCCACTCGGTGCACACTGATCAATCAGCTGGATTGCTTCTTCATGCATCTCTTCCAGGATGGGCTGTTCTTCTGTCTGACGTATTTCTTCTATTTCCTGAAAGCTGTGCTTTGCCTGTTTGGCTTTCTTCTCTATTTTGAAGATCCTGTCAAACTGCTTTACAAACCAGAGTGCCTTGGCAAATGATGGATTTTCATCCAGCAGCTTTTCCTTTTCTTCTTCTGCAGTTCCTTTTCTTGTAATCTGCTTATACAGTGCTTCATTAGATTTCAATGCATCTTCAAACTTTCTTCTCGCATGTGAAAGACATCCTGCATGTCCTTCTGCAGAACTGAATTTTGAATATGCCTGATATCCATCTGACTGTATCACTCCACAGTAGTCTCCAAGGATATCATTAACATTTTTCTGTCCTCTGTCTTTTTTGTAGTAGTACAGTGCCATCTGATTCTTTTCATATTCATTTGTCATGCACAGCCACTCATAGCTCTTGGATTCTCTTCCATTTTTTCTTTCCTGCAGGCAGAGCAGTGTTGTTTCATCCATGTTCAGAATACTGGATTTCCTGATATCCTGCTCCATCCTTTGAAACACAGGTTCAAGGTACTGTCTGGCACATCGAACAAACCAGTTGCAGATAACCTGTCTGCTGATCGGAAGACCTTTTCTGCCGAGCTCCTTTTCCTGTCTGTAGAATGGGATGCCCATGGCAAGCTTTTTATATGCAGAAGCAACAACGAAAGAGGAGGATGCCATAGAACCTTTCAACAATGGTCTTGGTTCTACATATCCTTCCTTCTGAAAGATATACATTGTTTCTTCCCGTTCGCTGCATTCATGACAGACATACTGATGAACAACAGTTTTTTCAACATACAATTGAGATGGAACATATACAAGTCTTTTTGTTATCTTTGGTTTGATTTCAACCAGTTTTCCACCACAGATATCACATACTGGATTATCCATGGCAATATCAATAACCTTTTCTTTGATTGTCTTGAGATTTCTGTTCTTTCCACGTTTTTTACCTGAAGCTGTATCTTCTGGAATATCAACATCCTTTACTTCATCAGGTTTAGAAGATTCATCGACCAGTTCAGCTTCATTGAAAAGGGAGAGCTGATCGATGTTTACATTTTCCTTTTTACGGCCGTACATTGCACGCTTCAGAGAAGAATTCTTTTCCTGAAGGGTTTCTACTTCCGTGCGCAGTTTATATGCATAATCAAGCAGCTGATC
>OLPZ01000680.1_pt1 | contig 26000 bp, 26 predicted proteins | sample 1672711 | NCBI WGS metagenome assembly OLPZ01 (sample SAMEA3136716, study PRJEB25190) | human gut metagenome
AACGGCTTGCCGATATGCCGACGCAGACGCTTGTGCTTCGGCTTGCCTTTGTTGTCGAGGATGCCCACATCCTCTCCTTCCCGCCCCCAAGTCAGGGGCAAATAGAAAAGCCATCCCGAAGTGGGATGGCTTTGAAGTGTGAAAAATCAATGTCTGTGCGCGTTGAGCAGCGCGACCGTCATGTCCTCCGTGACGTTGAGCTTCGCGGTCGTCACGCTGTTGGCCGCGAGCTTGTCGGCTGTGACGGCAAGAGCGGTGATGTTCCGCGCCTGCACGCTGTTCGCAACCAATTTGCCGGACGTAACCGCGTCAGCCACCAGCTTGTCCGTGGTGACACCGCCAGCCGAAGAGCCTGACTTCTGATGCGTGCCGTGATTGAACGCGATGACGAGCGCGAGCAGTAGCAGGTATGCGCCGCCTGCGATGGCTAGGTGCGTCATTGCCGGTCCTCCAGGTATTTTTCGGCGGCTGAGATGATCCAGCATTGCGCGTCGAGTTTTTCGAGCTTAGCCAGCTCGTATCGGACGGCTTCGGAATGGTCGTGGCTTTGGTCGCCGTAGATGAGGCTGATGAGCGTGTTCTTGATCGTGTCGCGGCAGAGTTCGTCCATGCGCTCGTCAAAGCGCTCCGTGCGTTCGCCTAATTGGCGGGTTTTGGCGAAATGCTGGGAAAGCACGCTGTTATACGGCAAACGCTCGGGATTGACGTGGGCATAAAGCCCAGTAGCCAATGATTCGAGCGCTCCCGGCCACACTTTGAGACACAGTGTGATTACCGCGCACGCGCCGCCCACACCGCCGAAACCTGCTAGAAACGTTTGAAACACATCACATCTCCTTGAAATCGTTTAATCTTTTGGCATGGTGTCACCGTCGAACCACTCAAGGCCGTACTGCCGCAAGCGTTGCCAATCGTCCTGCGAGTACACGCCGATCCGGTTGATCGTTGCCGAAACGCCATCGCCGTCTTTGCAGTACAGCGAGCAATTGCCTCCCTCGTAGATGCCAGCCAATGTCGTAGTACCGCTATATATCGTCTGGCAGTTTTCCAGTTTGAAGGCGTCGCGTCTGCTCGTGCTGAAATCAACCACAACCACACAGCCTGATGCGATTCCCTTCAATATCGCAGCCCATTCGCGGGCGTGGCCGGTGTAGACGTATTTGCCGTCGCTGTTTTTATCGGCGATAACCCCCCACACGGTGAGACTCCGCAAGGCTTTTGGATCGGCATACAAGTTGGTGATGAGACTCATGCCATCACCCCCATAGGGGTTAGGCGAGAGGCATCGTATCCCCGTCGAAAAAGTTGAGGCCGTCGAGCAAGGCCTTGTTCGCCTGGTATTCGCCCAGCTCGCACATGACCATGTTCCACACCTTGACGGTCGGACTGCCGGACACGACCTTGTATCTCAGGCTCATCGGATTCGCGATCGGGGACGTGAAGGACCATCCGATGCGTTGACTCTTGCTGAAGGTGCCCGGACAGTTGTCTATCGTGACGGAGCCGCCCGACACGTCCAACCAGACCGTGCACCAGTATGTGGTACCCGGAGTCTTCTCGATGGTCGAAATCGGCGTGTACTTGCCCGGCTTCAGCGTGACGTTGAGTCTTGGACTGCTTATCAGGTTCGTGACCATCATCGGACATCACCCGCCCGACGAATCGCCTTAATCGCGTGGCATCGTGTCCCCCGAGAAGAAGCCCGGAAGCCCCCCCCCGAGCGCCGCGTCATACGTGTCGGCGGCTTCCACGCTCAATTCGCTGATGGCCATACCGGAGGGGATGGCCAGGCGCGTGTCATTGGCGGTCGGGGTGAAGCGGATCGTATATTTCCCGACCGTCTGGGCACTTGGGTATTTGGCCGTGCCGCCGGAAAAGATGCCGATTGATTTATTCGTCGTATCGTTGCTGACGATCCTGTACGTGCACACGTATTCCACGCCGACCTCGCATGCGAAAGGCAGGTCGATGTATTCGCCTCTGGTGTTGGCCAGCGTGCCACCGGTCATGTACTTCGATATGTCGCCGCCCTTTTTGACGACATGGAAGCCGGTGGGGTCGAACTTTGGGTTCGGCCACAGGTTAATCCTCTGCATTCTCGTCTCCCTTCACGCTTTCGAGCACGTCGGCGGGAATCAATTTCATGGCCGCTGCGAGTTGACTTGCGAGTATCGCGTTTTGCTTGTTGAGAGTGCCGATCTGCGCGGAGAGCGTGTCGATGACGTCGTTCGCGTCGGCTGGAATCTGATTCAAAATAAGTCTCCTTAAAACAAACCCCCGTAATCCGGAAATGGATTACAGGGGTTGAAAAAACTGGGAAATACGGGTTAGTCGGCTGTGGTCATCGTGTCGATGCGCGTGACCTTCCGCACCTCGGACAAAGACAAGGTGGCGGACAGGTTCGTCTTCACATCCGAGATGGTCACGGACGTGCCGTCACCATCGAATGTGGCGAGCACGCCACGCTGATAGTCGCGCCATGACTCCACGCCAGCCACGTCCGTACTGGAATACTCCAAACCCAAACGACACAATTCGGCCTTCATGCTTTCGGACGGCGGGCGAAGGTCAAGGACTCCCGAAGCCGACACGTCGGAATCATCCTTGCCGTCACGACCGGCAAGAGCGGTGATGTTCCCCGCCTGCACGCTGTCCGCGGTCAATTTGTCCGCCGTCACAGCATCGGCCGTCAGCTTCGCGGTCGTCACGCTGTTGGCCGCGAGCTTGTCCGCCGTGGTCGCATTCTCATTGTTTTCGTCAGCCATAATCAATCTCCTTAATTCTGTTGGTTTTGTCTTGGCATGAGCGACATAAAGAATCGTTCCTCGCATTCGTCCAGCATCGCCTGACTGGATTCATTCGAGAGGAAATCATCCAATCCATCGACATCCCGTGTGCAGGCCGTGTCGATGCCGCTGGACGGCTCCACGCCAGCATCATCCGCAGCAAGCGTGGCCACGAGCCTCGCGTCGGTCTCATTAGACATGACCGGCAATCGCATCCCGGCACGCGTCCTGTTGCGCGCGGCGGTCAGCGGATCGTCCAACACCTCACCATCGTCGGACATCATGCTCACCCCTGTGGCGGAATCGGATAAAGCCGCCTCCAACGCTTCGAACGCTCCAGTCCACACACCCCTGCCGGTGGCATGGTCGTATCGGCTCGTATCCTCCTTGCCCTGCATGATCGCCGCGATCGCCTCACGGGTCGAAGCCAATCCGAGCAGCGCCTTCCACGAGGTGATCGCCTCGGGCTGGAACACGAAACTGTCCGACCCGTTCACCGGCGGATCGCAGCGGATGATACACAATCCGTTATCATCCATTTCAAAAGTCGATGACAATATTTCCTCCAATCACTTGACCAAATAAGCCAGGAATTCCGCGTAAACATCCACCGGGCAAGGCTGGTCGGCGTTATACAGCTTCAATGTGAAGCCGCTCTGACCGCCCGTGTTCATCGGGTGCGCGATGATGCCCGCCCATTGTGAATCCGCGTTCGCGACGACGTAATAGTGGCCGTATTTCGTCGGGCTGAACGTGCAATCGACTTGCATGGAAGCGCCGGTCGCAATCTTCGAGCCGGGATTCGGATACCACGCCTTCCACGCAGCCTGGGCATGGAACGTAAAACGGTTCGTGATGCCGCCAAGATAGCCGCCGAGATACACGTATCCGGTGCCGATGTTCGCGCCGACTCCGACCTCGCCGTTCGCGTCTTGCGCTTCGAGCCAGCACTCCGAACCGTTCGCGCTATCGCCGGCCAGAGTGAGGAAAGCGCTGCTTTTCTTGCTCTCGTCCGGCTCGTCGTAATCCGTGTTCGCCACGGCATGCACTCTGGATGTGACGCCGCCGCTGCCGGTACCGCCTTTCTTGCGCGGCTTCGATCTGAGAGACAGGAACGCGGCGGGGTCGTTCTTGCTCACGTGTCCGCTCCACAAGTCCAGTTCGCCCATCGCGCCGACCTGATTCGACTGGATGACAGAAGCAATGGCCGGATGCGAAAAGTAGGCGGTGGACCCGTTGTAAGCCGGAAATTCGATGCCATCACCGGTGAAAGTCTCAGATCCGCCGATGATGTAGGTCTGATAATCCGGACTGATACGCACCCTGTGCCCGCTCGTGCGGGTTTGGAACGTGCCGGTCAGCACATTGCTCTTCCCCTCGCCGTCCAGGTAGACGGTGCGGTTGTGATTGCTGTCCCACATCTGCAAGGCCGCGCTATTGAGCTTCATGCCGGTGTTCTTGGCCTCGGAGCTCTGGAAGACGGCGCCGGTGAACACGTAGCCTCGGAACTGGCCTGCCGCCACCTTGTCGGACGTGATAGTGCCAGCCGCGATCTTGACAGCCGTCACACTGTTTGCCGCCAGCTTGTCGGCCGTGATGGCACCAGTCACAATCTTGGACGCATTGACCGAATTCACGGCCAGCTTATCCGCATTGACCGCGCCAGCGGCAAGCTTGTCCGTGGTAATCGCGAGAGTGGCAATGTCTCCGGCCTGAATCTTATGGACATTCAGGAGCGCGACGGTCATATCCTCGGTGACCTTGAGCTTGCCTGTGGTTACCGAATTGGCCGCGATCTTGTCGGACGTGATGGACAGTGCGACGATGTTCCGCGCCTGCACCGAGTTGGCGGCGAGTTTCGCGGCGGTCACCGCGTCAGCCACCAGCTTTTCAGTCGTGACCGAATTCGCAGCCAGCTTGTCCACCGTGATGGCATTGGCCTTGACCTTCTCGGCGGTCACGGAATCGGCGGCGAGATGCTTCGCGGCCACCGTCCCAGCAGCGAGGATGTTGTTCGCCACGAGGTCGAATGGCTCGAATCTCGTACCGTCCCACGTCAGGACTTCCACCACACGATCGGACAAGGGCACCAAGACGCTCGGACTGTTGTTCGGCGCGCCCGTCCAGTACGTATAAAAGTCGGCCAAGAGGCTCGGTGAGTTGTTTTTCTCACCCTTCCAGCGGGTCCAATAGTTCTGCGTCCTCCACCACATGTCCCCCGGCTTCAACCCATCATGATTCGGCTCGTCGGGGCCACGGTAAATCAGATTCTTACCATCAGCAGTGGTCTGCGCCTTCTTGGCGGCCGCATTGGCTTGATTGGCCTGAGACGCTGCGTTAGCTGCGGCAGTCGCAGCCTTGTCGGCGGTATCCTGCGCGGTCTTCGCAGCCGTATTGGCCTTGACAGCCGCATTGGCCGCATCAGTGGCGGCCTTATCGGTCACAGCAACCCAAGCCGACCCATTCCACCTTTTCGGCGTGTTCGCACCGTTCGTGGTGTCAATCCAGAGAGTAGAGGCCTTGCGCATCGACGTGGCCGGTGCAGTGGACTGGATCAGCACGTCGGCCTTGCCGTTCGCCACGCCAGCCGCCGCCGCAGCAGCCGTATTCGCCTTCTGCGCAGCATTGGCCGCGTCCGTGGCGGACTGGGCCGCGCTGTCTGCGGTGGCCTTCGCCTGCGTCGCAACACTCGCCGCATTCGCGGCGGTGGCCTTGGCGTTGACCGCATCGGTCTTCGCGGTGGAAGCGTCCGATTTGGCGGAAGCCGCGTCGGACTTGGCCGCATTGGCCGAAGCATTGGCCGTGTTCGCCAAAGTGTCCGCATTGCCGGCGGTCTTCTTGGCGCTTTCGGCGGCGGTCTGGGCGGCATTGGCCGCATCCTTGGCCTGACCTGCGGTCGCGGTGGCACTCTTAGCGGCAGTCTGTGCGGCATCCGCCGTTGACTGGGCCGTGCCTGCGGCGCTCTTCGCACTGTCTGCCGTGCCCTGCGCGGTCTTCGCTGCGGCAGCGGCATTCTCGGCAGTCTTCTTGGCGTCAGTGGTCTTCGCCGCATTGTCCGCGATATCCGACTTCGCCTTGGAAATTTCGTCCGCGTTCTTCTCGACATCGGCATAGCCAAGATGGTTCCACGCGGAGCCATCCCAGACAAGCGTATCGATCACGCGGTCGGAGAGCGGCACGAGCACGGAAGGCGAATTATTCGGAGTCCCGAGCCAGTACGTGTAAAAGTCCGCGAGCAGTGAGGGGCTTGCGTTCTTCTCCCCCTGCCACCTCGTCCAATACGCCTGCGTCTTGAGCCACAGGTCGCCGACGATGAGATTGTCCTTCGGCTCGTCGGGACCACGGAAAGTATGGTTCTTCGAATGGGCTTCGGCATACGCCTGCGCCGCCGACTCCTTCGCCTTCGAAACCTCACCGTTCGCCGTGGTCAGGTCGCTCTTGGTCTGCGCAATATCCTTCCGAGCCTGAGACAGGTCGGTCTGCGCCTGAGCGAGCGACTTGGACGCCGCGTCGAGATTCGACTTGTTGGCTTGGATGTCCTTCTGGGCCTGCGTCAGCTTCGCCGTATTATCCTTCAACGCCGTCTGATTGTCGGCCAAATCCTTTTGAATCTGCTTGACCTCATCCGGCGAGACGGCGGAAGCCACGGTCACAGTGGCAATCGCAGACCAGTCAGACTTATTGCCCGCATGATCGACAGCACGAAACGCATAAGTATGAGACGTGCCAGCCGTCAAACCAGTAATCACATAATCGCCAATACCAGTCGAAACAGCTGCAATCTCCTTGAAACTACCATTAGTCAAACGTTCGCCAAGAATGTTCCTGTCCCAGTCAATCGGCATGGAACCACCATCAGCAGTTTTTCCATCCCAATTAACCGAAACCACACCAAACTCAGATGAAAGAATCGGCTTAGACGGTACAGGAGGAGGAGTCGTATCCTTAGCGACAGTCAACGCGAACACGCTAGACCATTCGCCCATCTGATCTGAATACGATGGGACAGCACGCACTCGGATAAGAATCTGAACACCACAATCCAAATTCGACCAAGACAACGTGTGCTCGGTTGTAGTACCAGCCGAATGCCACTCATATCCAGTCTTATTCACACGATATTCGACCACATACGACGTGATGTCCATAGCAGTGCCATCAGTAGCCAACGTCACATCATCCCAACGGGCGGTCACCATGCCACGCGCATACCCGTTCACATTGATATAAGCGTCGGAATTGGCCGACAGATTCTGCGGAGCCTTCGGCACGCGATGGTCCTTTTCAGGAGCCGGAATCGCACCGGACGCTCCACCAAGATGAGCGCCCCCGGTAATACCGTTCATACGCTTCGTCAAACGAACCGAGGAATCATAATTCTTGTCGTTCAGAATCAGCGAAGCCTTGAACCCAGTCGAGTCGAGTTGCAAAGTGACCTGTTGGACACGGACCTTCTCACGGTTCGCCACTGTAGGCGCGGTAATCCAATCGCCTATCGTGTAATCGACAAGCGGCAGACAAGACGCTTCGACCACGTTCACGGATCGCGTGTACTGTCCGCGCACCCTAGCCGCGTTAGCCAACGTCGGTTTGATGAGATGTTCGGCGGTCTCCTTCTTGTTCACACCCTGTTGGCTTGAATACAATTCCCAACCGCCCCAAGGCTTCGGGGCGTTCGGATTATCCTGCCGGAAATTAATATTGTCGCCACGTACAAGGATCGAGGAAGCCAGACCATCGATACTTTCATCGTCAGGAGCTTCGGACACATCCTGCGCAAGCGTCACCACACACGATTTAGACAAGTCACGGCATATGGCGACACTATCCGCGTTCCATAACAGCAGTTGCCGGGCATCGGTACGCCAATCGCATAAGCCGTTGTTCACCAGCGAATCCAACACGTCCTGTATGGAAATGCCAAGATCGTAATATATGCTCGGCAGCATGTAGCCCCACTGTTTGCCAGCGGAATCGGCACCGGAAGTGAACCGGCTGCAATCGACTTTCACGCCGCCACGATTCCAATTCTCATCCATGAACGTGCGCATGATCGTGCCAGCGTTCGCGTTCGCGAATTTACGGGTGCCTTTCTCGTCGCCTTTGGTCTCCAATCTGGACGTGTCCAGATTCAGAGCCTTCTTCAACAGCCACCCGTAGGAGACGCCGGTCAACGACACCGTGTTGGATACGTCCAAAGCGTTCCTTGAACGTGAAGCGATAACAAACCGGCCATTATACGGTTCAATCCAGCGTCCACCATCAGACACTTCCACGGCGATTTCCAAGCCGGTTTCAAGACGCCGGTCAAGAATCTCACCACGCAAAGCTTTACGCGAATAGCTGACGGTCAAAGCACCTACAGCATCATGAGTGAACGACACAGTATAGGAAGTCGGCTCAGGCAGCAATCCAAGCTTGCTCCCATTGGCCTGATATGCGACAAGACGAGATTTTAGAGTCTTACCCATAAGCATCCCTCAACTTAAAAAGAAAGAAGCCAGTGGAAATCACCACCAGCTTCTCTTAAACCTGCACGCCACATTCCCGGAACCAGTGGCCTTAACTGCAATCCTGTAGTCACCAGAAACATCAGGATTGACTTGCAACCTACCGGAAGGCAGATAATCCAATCCGACTGTCTCGTTCTGAGAACCGCCAGACCATGCGGAATCACTATCGGAACTCCATGCAGTCAACGATCCCGCATCCAAATACAAGTAAGGCCGAGCATCCACGCGCGTGCCAGACCATGTGATACCGGTACCGGATACCGTATCCTTCACCGTTATGCCCGTCACACCTTTCGGGAAACGAAACACCATGTCTGTTATGGGAGCGTCACCGCAACTATACGGAAGTTGAGTGGAAAGCACACTCGGACTAGCGTTCGGAACGCCCTGCCAGAACGTGTAGTATCCGGCGGACGGCATCACCGAACCGCCGGACATGACCTTCCCACCGTTCAAAGGCAGTGAGACGGTCTCATGCGTGACGGAACGCCACCACACGTCAGGCATGGCGAACACGGCAGTGAACGGAACAAACCTGTTCGGATGACTCTTTGAATCATCAGGACTCAAAGAGGTCAACTCGACACGGGTACGCTGCTCGACACCATCGATAATCCGACTCATGACAAGATTCGGCATCGTGCACAACCGCATCAGCCTGGATGATTCACCAAGCACATCAGGCTCCCAAGCGCATACCTGCAACGACAATTGACGTTCCGAAAACCTAGGCGTCATGCCGGAAGAGATAGAACCATGCCGTTGCGGAACCGTCGAAACGGTACGGTCAACACTGATGGCGCTCAACAATGTCGAACCAACAGTAACGATGCAGTTCTCCGAATCAAGAGGAACATTATTCAACCTGTAGAAACACGTGGAAAAAGCCACGACACTCCCCTCTCACATGCCGATCATCGCAGCCTTGTCCAACTTCTGATTCGTCTGAACCGAGATTGGCGTGATAGTCGGATATTGGAAGTTCTGCGTGATGTTGTATGTAGGGCCGCTTTCAAACTTGACATCGTCGGAAGAACCTGCCGAATAGTCAGAAACCATGGAAGGCATCGAAACACGAGTCATACGACGCGCGTTCTTCAAATACTGGCTTGGGATGTCGCCACTCGCATTGATGGCGCTCATCACTCCCTTGCCGTACAGGGCCTCCATGCTATGCACTGCGGCGGCACGAACAACATATTCACCAGTGGACACGTCAGTGGAATCGTTCAAAGCGATGGAATCGCTCGTGTTCGTTCCGCGTCCGACGATCCTGCCGGTGCGGGTCACATTATCGCCCTCGACCTCACCGCCTGTGGCACGTCCTCTCTTGGTTCCGAAAATAGCGTTGAACGTCCTGCTCGCCCAACTTTTACCCTCGGCCCACAAAGTGCCGAGCATTCCCCAGAAACTACCGGAAATATTTCCACCGAACTGTGCGTTATACGTGCTTCCATTCCACTGGTTCGCGGTGCGCTCAGCACTGCGTTTCGCCGGCTGGGTGTTGTCCCTCGCGCCGAGTGACGCGGTGGGTCTCAACGAACCGTAGGCATTGGCGTCGCCTTTCAAATAGTCAATGGTCATCGAAGCAAGATCGGAAGCCTTCAGATTGGTCGTATAGCCATTGCCATCAGTGCCTTTCTTGAACAGGTCGGCATGTTTCCTGACCTCATCGGTAGCGACAACGGCCTGATTGCCGTTGGCATCCAACACGATGGTGTATTTGCCTGAACCGTCTGTGCTCGCATTGTTCATGAGATTGTTCACGGTTGATTGAACCTCATCCGCGCTGGACAATGCTCCGCTGTTGATACCGTCAAGGACCGTGGTGAAGATGGCCGTATTGCCCTCGCCGGGGAACAATGCCCGCAAATCAGACAAGTAGGATGTCAGATTCTGCTTCGACTGTTCCGTTTCGGTCTTGAACAATGTCTTGACCTCTTCAGGAGTCAACCCATACAGTTGTTGCAGTTTCTGAATCTCCGACTCCGGGACGCCCATCGCCTTCGCCGTCTCGTAGAACTGTGTTGACAATTCCTGCTGTTTCGCATTCACCGCATCGGTTGACGCGCCGGAAGCAACCAACTGTTCAAGCCAATCATGGCCTGTCGTAGCGAGATTCTGCAAGCTGGTCTGAGCCAACTGTCCAGCCTCGGTCATGTTATTGAACGAGTCCGCGGCACTGTCCCAAACGTTCTGTACGCCCAATTCCTTGATGCGTTGGATGGAATCACCCAAACCGTTGTAAATCTGACCATATTCCGTTGCGACACTCAAAGCGTTCTGCTGCGCGGTACGCTGATTATTGACAATGTCGTTGTACTTCTGCGCGGCACTGTTCAACATCTGCTGACGTTGAGATTGAGTCGCAATGGCAATGGAAACCGAATCGGAATCCTCACCCATCTCGATCAAACTCTTCGCATAGCCGGCAGCATGACCATTCGCGACGGAAGTCGCTTCCGCATTATCGATGTACTGCTGACGTGCCTTCTCCATTACTGCTATAAGCTTCTTGGCTGCACCAGCTTCATTACCGTAATTCTGCGTCGCGGTAGCCGAATAAGTGCTGTGAGCATCATATGTGGCCTTCAACTGATTCATCATCGAGTTGTAAGCCTTCGTACTGCCGCTCGCAGCCTTGCTCAGGTCAGTGGTCGAAACACCAAGCTTGTCGGCGGCTTCGGCAGTATTCTTGAATCCAGTTGTCCAATCATCCAACCAGCTCCAACCAGTCTCAGCATAATTACCGTCCTTGAACGCATCCTGAATCGCGGAAGCGACATTGGATAACGCGCCGGAAGCTTCGGCGGCCGAATCAGGAATCTTACCCAACGCTGTCGCAATATTCTCGGAAGCACGCTCAGTCGCCTGAGCTTTCGCATTGTAATCGGAATACGCTGCGACTGCTGCCGTAATGGCAGCCACACCCCAAGTCACCGGATTGGAAAGCGTAGACGCAAGCATCCCACCCAAACCAGACGCCACGGCCTTCACCTTGCCCATCGCGCCCTCAGCAGAGCCGACATTCGACACGAACTTAGAAACAGCGGGATTAGACGCCACCCACCCCTGCGCGACATTCTTCAACGTCACACCAGTACCGGCGGAAGTCACGCCCAACTCCATCAAAGCCTTCTGCCATTGCAACGACTTCATCGTGTTCTCAACCATGGCAAGCTTCACCGTGTCCAAAGCGGTCTTGCCAGCCTTGCCGAACGTGGCGAACACGCCCAACGCGGCCTGAATCGGTTCCGGCAACGCGCTGAAAGCCTTAGCCACAGCCTCGGCGGCGGTAGCGATAGCCTGAATCAGCGGAGCAGAAGCACGAAGAGAAGCAGCCAATGTGCCGCCGAACGTCTTAGACAGTTGCCCGACAGTCGAAAGCAGCTGGCTGAACATCGGACTCACATCGCCAACAGCGTTGAACACCTTCTGAAATCCGTTGGAAACGCCAGACGAGAAATCGGAAATACCACCGCTACTGTTCTTCAACAGGCGGCTCACATTCTTCGTGAACGAAGCAATCGTCCTACCGGCATCACCGAAAACATTTCCCACGGTATGCCGCAGAGAATAGCCAGCGTCACCAATCTCGGAGAATGAATCACGCATCGCGGACTGCGCCACTTTAGCGCCAACGGCCCACGACTTCAACGTGTCTTGGAACTTTGCCGAATTGACAGCCTTATCCGCCTTCTGCAACTCCTTGGAGAAGCTTTGGATGCCATTCTGGTCCTCAGCCAAAGCGGAATACAAGCCGGAAGCAATACCCATGAGCGCTTTCACGGAATTCTTCAAATATCCAGCCTGTTCAATGACACGCTGCATCGACTTCTCAATCTCACCGGACGCGCGAGCATTATCAACCCAACGTGCGAACTGATCCGCAAGCTCACTCACATACCGTGTGGCACGAGGGAGATACTGGCTAGTTGAATCGCCGAGATTCAGGAAAGCCTTGACAAGGCTCTCAACACCCGGTTCCAAATAAGTCAACGACTTATTCACATCGTTGAAAATGCTGGATACGACGCTTGTCTTATCGGCTTCCTTGACCATCTTGGTCATGCCGACGACGATTCGTCCCTCATGGTCGGCAAGAGTTGACATTTGGGGAATCAACGTGTCGGCAATGGAATCAGCCAACCCGCGAATTGCTGGACGGGCCTGACCGTAGAACGCGTTAACCACGCTGTCGGACAGCTTGCCCAGCTTCGTGGATGCAATGTCGATCTGCTCGCTCCAAGTGGCGCCCTTTTCGCCCCAAATCATCTTCACGGACGCATAGGCGGCGCCCAATCCGACGAGAGCGGCAGGAGCGGCCAATGCGGCCTTCGACATGGAAACAATCGAAGAGCCGACGCCGAGCACGCTACGGGACATGTTGATAGCGCCAGCGGAAACACCGGCGAACACGGTACCCAATGCGGAGAAGAATGGAACCTTCTCATCCAGCGAATCCATGAAATTCACGAATTCCTGGAATTGGTTGTTGACGGCGCGAAGACCAGTCGCGCCATACGTCATACCATCCAGCATTTTGCCGAAATCAGTGGCATGGAGTTTCGCGTAAATCTCGACGGAACGAGGACGGGTGAGCATGGCAAGATGAGTACGGGCACCAGCCGTTTTAAGGTCGATGTCCATTTCAAGCTTCTTATAATCTTCTTGAAGCTTCTTGGCCTTCTCACGCGCACGGGTCACATCCAAATCAAGATTGACCTCATAGTGGTAGTTCTTATCCTTGCCGGCATGGAACGCAGCAAGATTCAGCTTGTCGATGGCTGACCGGTAGTCGGTCTCGATGTCGTTCGGAAGACTGCGGAATTTCCGCTTCAACGCTTCAAGTTCGCGTTCCATGCTTTTCGCGCCGTCGAGATAGACCTTCGCATGGGCGTCCATCCCATCGACCTGCTTCAGACGCTTGGACACGTTCTCGAGAACGTTGACGACCTCGGAAACATCGTTGACGTCAACACGGATGTTCGCCTTGCTGTCATGCTTCAACTGCTGCATCGCATTGTCGAGCTGTTCGACGAGACGGTTGGCGCGAGCCATCGAGACATTGTTGGAACTGCCCAGAGGCTTGACCTTCTCGATCGCATCCTGCATACTGCGGATGTGCTTCTTGACGTTATCCAAAACGTCGATCTGCTTGTTCGCGTATGCCGTGGTCAATCGCGTGTTGCGTTTCACCGCATCCTGATACGATTTGCTTTTCAGCGTGACCTTGCGCCAAGCATCGCCACCATTGGCGATACGCTTGTTCATCGCGGAAACAGCCTTGTCGGAAGACTGAACTTGCTTGCGCATCGTTCGCAGATCACGCAAAGCGTCGGTCAGCTCGACTTTCGGGGATACTTTACGTTTATCAATGTCCCGAAGAACACGTTTCAGATCGGAGTCATCGCCACGAATCTCAACATTCTGGACGATGCCATCATCCTCGATACGCCTTTTCGCCGCACGCCAACGAGACATGTCAACGTCAGGCGTCACACGAACATCGAAATCGTCATCGGCGTACCTGGCGAGCTTACGGCGGAGTTCTTCGCCAAAACCCTTGGTGTTCGGATAAATATCAATTCCAACGGAACCGGCGAGATACTCCACCATAAGAACCCCTGTTTTTCAATCACATGCCCAGAAACGCCTTCATCGACTCGAAGTTGGCGGAAACACGCCTATCAACGCCATCGGCGGCGTGAGGGGGCATAATCGGTTTGAACTCAGGATGCTTGCCGTCCTTGAACTGCAATGTGCCGGAAACCAGCAAGCCGACCTGATTGTAAATACCCAACAGCAGACTCGTATCCTGAGTGAACCCGTGAAAACTCAAACCGGAATCACTCTCGGACTCGGCGCGGGCACGCTCATCAGGATGGTTCAGCAACCATTCCCGATACAACGACTCGTCATAGCCGGCAAGCCCGCCGATAAGGGTCAAAAGAAAACCGCCGTCATACTCATGCATGGCGGCGGGAAGATTCAGATTGTAGAACCTACGGAAATCACACGTAAGCTCTACTTTGCATTTCCGGTAGGCGTCCTTGACGCTTCGGATTTTCCCAAGGACGCACCATAGAATGCGTTAAGCAGCGTGAACACCTGCACCAGAACAGCCGGAGTCCTGCCAGTGACCCACTTGTGGTAGGCGTCAACATCCTTGGCGATCTTCTCGAAGAAACTATCGCTGGCAGCCACCATCCTGGCTATAGCCAGACTTGAATCGACATCATCGGAAGTCTTCTTGTGGAACACGCCGTAACTGTCGGACGCCACGGCATCGACGACCATGAAATCGCATGTCTGCGCCACGGAGAACTCATGAGCCGGAACGAACTCAGGGCATCCGGCCAGTTCCTCGTGCTGTTCGACGAACTCAGCCAGCGTGTCAGGAATCTCCGGAACGGTCTTAACGGTGTTCTTATCAGTTTTGGAAGCCATAATCTGTAATCCCCATCAAAAACCCATCTGCCAATCGTTGGAAAGGATTGCCCCCGCACGGATGGGTACATGCGGGGGCAATGGGAAATCTCAGCCTTTCGAGGTCAAACCCGATACGGTCTGGGAGGAATTACCCGGATTCTTACCGCTGGAATCCGGGCTGGTTATTTTGACACGAACGTCTCCGGGGCGAAAATCTGGTACGCGCCAACCTCACCATTGGCACCGGCCTTCAGCACGCTAGTGGATTTCACGACAGCGTTGAAGCTGAACTCCGCGAAATCCTCATCGGCGAGACTGACGTTATCGAACGTGAAATCGGTCTCCGGCAGATACAATCCGAAGCTCAGCTTGTCGGAATCATCGTAGGCGAGAACGAACAACGCCAGATGCTGCACCACGGGCTGCAACGGCACGACGATGCCGCCCTGCTCGCCGGCCCAGCCGCCAGTGACCTTCGTAATGGTGGCCGAATCACCCTGCACGGACGCGCCGGACACGGTGATGGTCGGGGCCTCGGTAGAACTCTTCGCACCGGCGACAAGCCACGTGTCCTTCGTGGTGGTGTCCCCGCCATCCTTGCTGAAGCTGATCTTGTTGTTGTTGGAGGTATGGCCGATATTCTCCCAATTCACGACGGAACCGCTGCCAGCGGCGGCAACAGTGCCACTGTTCAACAAGAACGAGGAAACTTTGGTTGGAAGAGCGGTCTTCGCGGGAGCCGTGAACAACGTACCGCGAGACGCCTGAATCAGACCATCGGCATTAATAGCCATAATGGTGCCTTTCTACTTGAAATTGATAAAAGAAAAGGCCCGACCGATACCGGTCAAGCCTTGAACGAATCGCGGGCAGTCACAACAGCCGACAGCCCATACTCCTTGACGTTCTTGCCTTGATTCTCTTTTGAATCAGACTGCCTCTTCTGCGCCGTCACAGACACGGTGCCAACCGTTCCAGCTGTCGTGGACTCCTCGAACGGCCAACCCTGCACCGTCTTATACAAGTGACGTGCAAAACCGTGAGGATCGTTACAGTCAGCGGCCAAAACCGTGAACGTCACGCCGAAACGCCACAATCCACGGTCAAACTGTTCAGGAGCGGAAACATAATAGAGAAGAACCTGTCCACGTTCACCGTAAGCGTTCAAAGGCAAGTCAAGCTCGCTGCAAACCTTCACATCAGGCCACTCCTCGCACGGATACGCCCGATTCAACAGTTCATAAACCAACTGTTCCGCATCAATCGACTCACGAACATCAATGGCAAGACGCTGAAAAATGTTGTCCGTCACAATCTCACCCGACTCAACGAATCAAACATGATATGTTTTCCCGGAATACGCGCTCTCGGATCACGAGGCCCATACTTGTGCTCAAGCCACTGGTTGAAATAGCCGAACTCCAAATGCGGAGCGACCTGCGTGCCATCACGGCCCATGACGGACATGACAATCTGATGATGCCAGCCGACTTTGCGAACGGAAACCTCGATCCTATCCGCAACGCTTGAATGCGTAGCGGCCTCATTCGCCTTCGCGCGGACGGCAGACACGCTATGCACGGCGGCGCGGCGTGTAAGTTCCGGCCCATACATCTTCGCAATATCGGTAGCGACGCTACGTCGAACCGTGACCCTTCCCAACGCCACCCACCTCCTTCACCCATTCAGGCTCGGAAATGCCGCCATCAAGATAATCGCCAATAACAACACGACGTGCACGAACCTCCCAATGCCGGGAGAAACGAGAACCACTCCCACGCCACGTAGGAGCGCCGTCAGCATCGTAATAATCGCCCTTATACCAGATCCGGGAATAAATGTCGCCGGGCCATTCCCTCGCAATAATCTGCAAAGGAGTGACCTCTTCCAAACCGCCGGGGTTATCCGAAGATGGCGTCTTATCCTCAGCTCCAGAAATAGAGAACATGCCAGCCTGTTGCGCACGCCCCTCAACACAGCAGATGACCTTCACCGGATCGCCAGTCTGCACATACTGGCCGCCGTGCGCGTCCTGAACATGCTTGCGAGGAATCACAACGACATAATCCGTGTCGAACAGTTGTTTCTGACCACCGTAATGGGTTTGGTCATCCTCGTAGAGGTAATGGCGTTCATTCGTATCATCGTCAAACAGAAACGCCATCATCAACCTCCATAACCGGGGTCGAAACCAAGACTGATGTGTGACATCGTGCCAGCGGATTCAGCGAAACCATTCAGAATTGACTTCTCAGCTTTCGACAAGAACAGCCGGGGACTTGGATCATAGCCGGGCTGATTCTGCTGCGGATCATGCTCCGTGTACGAGTAAGAACCGTTCGCTTCGGTTTTGAACCGGTTGAAACGTACTACGCGCAACACCATTTCGCATACGACCGACGCGAAATCACTTTCAGAGAGACGCCCCTTCTTCAAGCGCGTCCGAACAATCGGGCATTCGCTCAAACAGATGAGAGCGGCCTTGCGGCATTGAGCGGAAATCCAATCAGTGTCGAAATGCTCTTCAAATGAATCCGCGTCGGCGGAACCGTAGACGCGCATATACTTCAACCAGTCGATGTTGTCGATGATTGCCGTGCTCATACGCGCCTCCTAGATCATGCGGTCAGAACAGTTGCCTTCAAAGTGCTGTTGGACTTGACCAGCACAGGCAGCGCGGTGGCGTTCACAAGCGCCTCATAGCCCGGATTGGTGCCCGTGGAATCCAGCACGACACCGACCGGACCGGCATCATATTCACGAGTGATGCCATACACGGCCTTCTCCTTGGCTTGAGCGGTCGGACCAAAAGCGGTGTAGCCCAGGGACGTGTCGCCCAACGCCGGAATCAACAGCACGGTGTTCTCAGGGAAGAACGACTTGACCTTGCCCGGCAGTTCAATCTTCATCTGACGCGCGTAATCCTTGTACATGTCGTCAACGATGATTACGTCTCGAATGTCGGTCATCTGCACGAGCACGTACTTGAGTTCGTCATCTTTCAACAGGTTCGGCAGTGAAGCCTTAGCGGTGGTCGGATAATAGTACTTAATCATCGCGGCGTTCTTAGCCAACGCACGCCACACCTTCTTGGTGGTGAGCATGATGCTCGGAGCGTCGCCTTCGGCGGCATCAATCTTGTCGGCCCAGTCACGCAAGTCCTGAACCGGATCACCGCCATCAGCCCAAGTCTGACCAGAGTTCTTGTCGATGGTCAAAGACGAATCACGCGCGTAATCCCACTCATTATCGAAAGCGGAACCAGACTTCGGGGCAATCTTCGCGTCAACAGCAGCTTCGACACGGTACATCTCCAAAGTAAACGCCAATTCCTTGCCAAGACGCACGAACGCCTCACGCAGATTATCAGCGGCGGTAGGAGTGGCAACCACACCATTCACTTCCGGGTCGATGGTGAAGCTCGAAGAAGCGACACCCTTTACGATATCCTCTTCGGACACACGGTGACGCTTACGCAACGGCAGCATCTCCGTATACATCTTCTTACCACCAGCGTGAGTCTCATCGTACGGCGCCTCGGCATCATATGCGGAGTACTCAATAGTGTCCGCCTCAAAACGCGGCTGGTTCGGAACCCAGCTGACGTTGACACCAGTCGGATTGTTCATGTCAGCCAGAATCTGACCGAACGGCAAAGCGGAAGTGGCACCCTGATAAGCGCCAAGCACGATGCCGGACGCTTCGGCAGGGGTAATGAAATCCTTGTTTACCAGAGCCATAGAAAAGCCTTCCTATATAAGAAAACCCGCCACGATGGGCGGGTTGGAAAATAATTGTTTAAAACGGCCGTCAGCCGAAAATGCCGGCGCTCTTCAAAGCGGCCTTCAAAGCGGCCACACTGTCCTCGGACGGAGTGGCGATTTTCTTCACACCGCCAAGAGCACTGGTGGATGCGGCGGGGAGAGTATAGGAGCCGGATGCGGTCACAGTGGACAGCAGTTCGACATCGGAACCGGCACTGACGTCATAGGACAGAATCAGACCATCAACCTTCGCATTGTCGATAGCCACCGGCAGTTCACCCTTGTCGATCACGGCCATGTAACGCAAGCCGGAATCAACATACTGTTCCTTCAAGCCCTTGCGGGTGAACTCGACCTTGACCTGAGACTCAAGGAAACCGGCAACCTTATTCTGACGGCCATCTTTTGCGGTCGGATCATACGGCCCAAAATTATTAGTGCTACCGATACGAGCCAGCGGAATGCCGGAATACAGGTATGCGACAGTGTTCTCATCGTCGATGGACGCGAAATACTTGGACTCATTTGCACCGCCAACGAACGTGGACAAGTCAAGAGTGACCTTCTTGATACCGTCTGTAATACGGTTCAGCAGCCACTTCTGCTTATCTTGGGGCGCGGTAAGGTTCTCAGGATGAACCATAGCGTTTACCATAGGTTTACTCCTTCTTGGAATTAATCAACGAATGCTTAAGTCCAAACTCGTAGCCGCTCTTCGCGTCACCCTGAGCGGGAGCATGAACATGCGGCGCGGAATTGGACAAAGCGGTTTTCATAGCCTGTTTCCCTGTGTTACGCGAGGAATCATCGGCGGAATCATGCCCACCCGTTTCAGGTTTGCTCGGCATGAACTGAACATACGAATCGGCCCATTTGATGATCTCGTCAGGGTCGGTTTCCTTACACAAGGCGTCGAAAGCCCCATCGGTAATCTCAGGATGCTGCTTCTGCGCAGTCAAACGGGCTATCTGCGCGTTCGCCTTGGCAAGAGCGTCTTCGGTATCGGCAAGCTTCGCTTCGGCGGCATTGGCACGGTCACGGTTCTCATGCATCTTCTGTTCGTTCTCACGAGCCTGATGCTTCCACATGCCCAACTTCTCGGAAAGGTCATCATTGGCACTATTCTTATGCTCCGTAATACTGGCGGTAACAGAGGCAGTAGTGTCCTTCGGCTGTGCTGTCACGCCCGTTTCAGGCGTGTTCTGAGATGCCGCCGTTTCAGCGGTATTGGTGTTTTCATCAGCCATTAGGCTTGAATCCTTTCAATAGTGTTATGCGGCCTCGCCAAGCATCGACCGCATCTGGTTGAGCATGGTTTTCTGCCATGCCATAGCCTGTTTCAAATTTTCGGAGGGTTTGAACGTGAACGTCCTACCCTCATACCTGAATGTCACCGGTTTGCCGGTCTTCCACACTTCCTTGTAACGCCGGTTGAACTCGATGGCGCGATTCTCCATACGACGGCATTGAGCCAACGTAGACCTACGGTCAGGAGTGGTCCAAGCGTTGGAAGCTTTCGACGGAATCGGATTAGGCGTATCCTCCGCATCCTCGGCAAGAAGCACGGGGCCAAGCTCTCCATGAGTGATCGTCTTGACTTTCACCTGCTTCAACGCGGACGCGGTAGTGCCACCGGCCTCGTCGTACAGTCGTTTCAAATCCTTCTGATTCAACTGGAATCCGGGATCATAGTCGCTGCCAGCCGGTGCGACACCGCAATGGCAGTTAGCGTGCAACGGCAGCAGGTCGGCAGTCGAATACCAGCGGTCAGCGGCCACGACGCACAAGCCGCACGAGCCGGTCTTGGACAGTTCAGGATGCAACACCCTGCGGTATTCCAAAACCTTGCTACGCCGATACTTGTCAAGCGTGGCACTCGTCTGCGCTCTGGACACGTCCTCGTCAACACTGGTCTGCAACCGGTTGAACGCCTGTCCAAGCCACTTGTCAACCTCACTGAACAATTCATCGGTCTTATCAGGCCATTCTTTAGGACGAATCGTAGGAGACTTGACAGCAGCGGAACGATACGAGTCAGCCGGACGTTGGGCCACAAGCCACGGATCGGTATTGTCACGCGGAAACACGAGATTCGGCACATCACCCTTCGGATTGACGCCGACAAGCCTCAACGTCTCATCCGCATAGGAAACACCCAACCGGCGCACCTGCTGAATCAACGCCATCTCCAACAACGCCATGCGAGCCGCGACGGCAAACGTCACGCCATCATTCCACCAGTCAGCGGGAGTCAACATATCCCACATCCTGTGAGCCTGACTCACATACTGGTTCACCAAAGCGGCACGAGCCTGTTCAAGCGTGTCGGACAACGATTCAAGCGTTTTCCCAGACATCAGGACTCAGACTCGCCTTCATCGACAAGCTCGACATCAACATTAGGCAGACCATCCACAGCGGACTGGGTTTCATCATCCCAACCCGTAGCAGGTTCCACTGCGGCAACAAGCTTCGCAGTACCCTTATCCGACTGGCCGGAAACATTGAACTGGTCGGCAAGACGGTTCATATCATCCTCGGCAACATCCTGAGCCGTATAACCCATCTTGTGCGTGAGAATCGTCCTACGCGCCAACAGGCCGCTCTGATACAACAGTTGGCAAGCCTGAGCCTGCTCAAGCGAACTGGTCGTATCCATCGGCTTCCACACCATCTCGAACTCGCTCTGCGAAGCCTTAGACCCATCCAACGCCAAAGCCATACGAATCATACGGACAATAGGCTCAGCGTCAAGATCGTTCATGGTCTGAACCTTGAACTTCAACGTCTCACGCTTCAACTCCGCACCATTCGCGGAACCCTGCACATCAGGCGAAAGAATATCCAACGGAATACCGGACACTGCGGCAAGCTGCTTCACGTCGGAAACGATGATGTTCTGCAAACCACCGGTATCGGTGGTCTGCGACTCCCAAATATCAACACCATCAGGAAGTTTCCACAACGCAGCCGGGCCAACCGCGAACGTGGACGCCAAATCAATCGGATCACCGGCCTGTTTCTCACCGTCGATGACTTCCTGATCCTCCTCGGTATACGTGGTCGGAACAGTACCCTTGATTGCACGCTGACGGAACGCCTGCATCATCGTAATGCACAGGCGGTCGAACACCTCACGGTCGATACGCTTCAACATCGGAAGATACGGCTCGAATAAGCCTTGACCGTCAACCGTGCTCAGCCGGACTATAGGCAATGAGTCACAGTCCAGAGCGTAATCGTATTCGTCGCCCTTACTATCATCCCACTTCCAGTTCGTTCCAGGACTCCACGCCTTACCTTGATTGATGAAAACGGCAAGGTCCCCATCATCGGAAGGATTGACTACAGTACGTTCGGATTCTCTGTACGCCACACGCGAATACACACGCTTGGAGAACCCGTCATCGTCACGTTCGATACGGAACAAGGTAAGAGTCTCGACACCATGCTTGTCATCATGCGAATACATGATCGCCGCATCGTCATTGTTGGACATCCACGCTTCCCAAGGACTCAACGCCTTGATATAACGGTTTCCCTGCCCTTCTCCAACGAGAGCGAACGAACACCCGTAATCACCCTTGTCAGGTAGTAGATGACGGCGGAGAATGAACGACAGGCCACACTGCTTGGCCATCTGGTCGGCATCGGTATCCTTCAACGAGGAATCCTCAACCTTACGGAAACCATTAGGTTGCTGCCGGTCGGTCACACTCTCGCTGATACGACGTGCGAGATTCACGACACCCAACTGGCGCATCAGTTTGTAAACGGGAGCCGCGTTCGGGTCAACACCCTGCGGAACACTGCTCTTGTCCACCATCTCCTTGCCATCCTTGAACAACTTCAACTCGGCAATATCCAAGAGACGGGAACCCCACTCCTGCGCCAACGACGTAATCACGTAAGCATCATCATCATCAATGGATGCCCCATCAATGATTAGCTGCAACTCTGCCACAGGGCACCTCTTCCATCAGTAGATTCGCGACGGCGCGTAACGCCGCTTCTCGTCAGCCAATTCCAAATACTTTCCACGAGCCGTATAAGCCAACAGGCCAGCCATGCACGCATCAATCTTGTCCGGCGAATTAGGAGACTCCTTATAAATCGCATAACCAGTACGAGTCTCCCGCCTACGCGCATTACGGAAATGATTCACCAATCGCGGATCGGCAAGCAACGCTATATCATCCTTGATGGGCTTCGACTTACGGTCAGGCTCCGTATACGGGTAACGGAACGCGGTATGCGCGTTATCCAACGCAACCTGCATGTCCTTATACCAGTTGTTAGTCCAGAACTTAATCTTGTCGCCACCCTTACGCGGCCCGACCTTCAACTTCTTCCCGTAATCCTTCTCCCAGCCGCCAATCATCTGCTCGAAATAGGCGACATCAGCGAAGAATCCGACAACGTTGTAATTGTCCATCATCCAACGAACCATGCCGTCGAACGCATCACGCTCCACACGCCAAGTGGCCTTCTCGGGACCATCAGGCGCGGATTCAAGCTTTATCAGGAACAACATGCCATCGGACACGCGGCATCCAACAAGAGCCGTCGAATCATCCGACACGGAACCATCGAAGCCCAACGTGATAGGCTCACGTTTCGTCACGAACCGTTGCCACGCGCCATCCAAACGAATCGAATTGAACGCCGTATGCATTTCATCCCGATACAGCATGTGGGACTGAATATCCGACTCGGTAAGCCAAGCGTCATGCACACTCGACAAAGTGTTGAAAAAATAACGCATCGAATCAGCAGGATCGGAGTCAGGCTGGTAAATCTGATCCATCTGACCATTCAGATCAATCCAACCATCCTTCGACGGGCCAAGCTCACCATCCCAATACGAATGGCCTTCCGCATCCACGCCATCGGCGTTCAACACGGTCATACGACCATCGGGCAATATCAGATGATCCTTACCGTCCGAACTCTCCGCACTCGCACCATACGCGATCTGCAAGGCGCGGAGAACCTTCTTCTCATCAGCGAAATCATCCAAGTCGATGTTCGCATACACATGGTCGAAGTAGATGCCGCTACGATGCTTGATTTTGCCGGAAGCAGTATCCCACGCATACTTGTACGATGTTTCAGCGATGGACTCTTCGCCCGGCTTGTACATCGTCGAGGTTTCCAGAATCCACGGGTCTGCATCACCTTTACGTTTGCCGAGGTTACGTTGAACGGTCTTGTACATGTTGCGAAGCTTGTTCGTGTTGTACAGGTGGGTTTCATCGCAGGCGGCGAATGTTTCCAAACCGCCATCCTTGGACGCGGCACCACTCGTGGTGGGAACAATCTCCCCACCCTCCGGCAAGCCGATACGGGTACGACCAACATCAAGGCCGACACCCTTCAACTGGCTTAAAGGGCCTTGATCGCAGTTGTAGTAAATCGAATCGAAAATGTTACCAGTCTGACCTTCGGCGGTAGCCAAGCAGAGAATCTGCGGCATCTGCACCATGCGTCCGACAGGCTCGCCCTTCGCATACGGGTAGACCTCGCCCAGAAACTCGTAAGTCTCCCCTTCTTCCGCCCAATGGTCGAACCTGCAAGGAGCCAAACCCTCGAACGCGCAAATGCCAGCGGCCTTACCGGACTTGTTCTTACCCTTCGCACGCGAATAGAACACACGGTTGAACCGGCGGGTACCCCACTCGGTCAACGCATAAGCGTGAAGCATGAACACGTACTCGTCCATGTCGAACGTCTCAGGCAAGCCAACACCGCCACCACGACCGACACGGAAGAAAGTCTCAATCCACCAGACCGCGAACATTCCCATCGAACGAGTCAAATCCTCGCCATGCAATTCGGGAATGCGCGTATGCATCAGACACCACCGTCAATGACACGCAAACCCAATGCGGAAGCACGCTGCCTGTTCCGTTGAACGTTACGAGCGCCCTCGGTATCGCCCTCATACGCGGAAGCCTTCATATCGTCAGGCTGCGGAGCATCGAACTTCAACCTCACACGAGCCTCGGGTGTAATGCCCAACGTGGCCTCACGCTGACGAATCTCGGAAGCCAACATCCAACGGCCCTTAGTCTTCGGACGCCAGAAATCATCCTTCAACAACGCCAAATCCTGAACCGCGTACCAGTCGGCCTCAACACCCATACGCTGAGCCAACGGACTGACACGAAGCGACTCATACCACTTCTTCGTCCGTTCAAGCCACTCCTGCCCATCAGGACGAACAGCAGGAAACTCCAAACCCATCGGACTATCAGGCGTACGAAGAATCGGATTCTTCGACTTCTGCGCACCACGACCATTACCAGCCACAGCCAGCCTCACAATCCGCCCGTTTCAGGCAATACGCGAAGCTAGGACGTTCCACCCTCGCAACGCTTGTGAACCAGCAGACGATTCGCCAAAGTCGCACTATGCGACTTCTCCAACGGAACCTTCCACACGAAAGCGGCACCATCGGCACCACTCGAACCAACATCAACCGGCTCATGGCATTTCGCGCACAAGCCGCCACACTTCTCAACCACCTGAGAATCAGTAAAAGACTCAACAACAAGCTCGGACTCAAGCTCGGACACGTCAACCGGACGCACATACATAGTCGTTTCAGGCTTCACCGGCAACGACTTATCATCATCACGAGCACGCTTATACGCCACACGGCAACGCCCAGAACAAAACAACTGGTCGGAACGCTTCGGATCAAACCACGTATGGCATTGAGGACACATGCGCTGGCGCAACGGCTTCAGCGGAGACCCCGAATAGCGGTCACGGTCGTAATGCGAACGACACAATCCCTTCGCGCACACCGGATTAGCGCAACCGGCAACCGCGCACATGAACTCATTCACTTGAAAGCCGGGTGAGAATACCAACGCTTCTCCCTCCGACTCCTACCCTTCGCACGACGAACCTCAGCAGACTCACCCTCGGTCTTCCGCTGATGATGCCAACGACACAACACCCACAAATTCTCAGGACGATCATCATCATGGACGGGATTACGAACCTTATGGTCAACCTCATTCCCATACCGTCCGCACAGGCGAACATTCCCGTAATCATCCTTGACCGGCCACTGGCACCTATGCCCATCCCGTTCAAGAATCATCGCACGGACACGCGGCCAATCAGGATTGAACCGTTCATCACGATGGGAACTAGACCACGCCACAATGCCTCCACAAAAACAGGGTTGGCCGGTGCTGAGCAGGAAAACACGCCAAAGGGAAAACATCCCAGCAGGAAAAGTTCTCAGATCAACCAACCCAAGTGCTCCGGGAGGGAGTCGAACCCTCACACCCTACAGGTAACGCATTTTGAGTGCGCCGCGTCTACCATTCCGCCACCAAAGCAAAAGAACAAGCGTCCCACACTCCACCCACAACAGGAGCATGGGACGCTCGTTCAACCCCAGAGAGCCATAAGGAACCAATGGCATCATCACAATGGCTTTTTACCGCCAGCCACGGCGCGCGGATGCTGAGGGAGTCGAACCCCCG
>OLPZ01000682.1_pt1 | contig 25971 bp, 10 predicted proteins | sample 1672711 | NCBI WGS metagenome assembly OLPZ01 (sample SAMEA3136716, study PRJEB25190) | human gut metagenome
ATCGTATGATGCAGCGAGCTTATGCTCGCTTGCACCAGACGCGAACGGGGCTTCCGACTCCCACGTACGCATCCAATTGCCTTCAGACCGATGGGCAAACAAGTTTGACCGCGGTTTCCCGTCCGTCGATGAAAACATGCAAGATGAAGGTGTATTCATGGAATGTCTGTTCAAGGTTGTTGATATATATTCAGCCTTATCGGTTATCCGGTTTTATCGAATGGAAGAAATAACATTAAATGATATAAGATGATGCAGCGAGCTTATGCTCGCTTGCACCAGACGCGGACGGGGTTTCCGACTCCCGCGTACGTGTCCAATGTTTCATGTGACAGCAAGGACGGGGTCCGAGCTGGAATTGAAGCGAAGCGTAATCTGGTAACGAGCCGGCAACGGCGAGTTATCAATTACCTTCAGACCGACGGGCAAACAAGTTTGACCGCGGTTTCCCATCCGTCGATGATGCCAGAACTTTTTTCTAACGGTTAGAAAAAAGCCGTCCTGTTTCTGATAAAATTCAGCATACTGTAATAAATAAAAAAAATAAGGAGAAAAATCAATGGCAAAATTACTGAATGACGAGCGTGAAACCCATATCAATATGGTTCACGGCTCAAACAAAATGAAGATTTACACAACTGAATATAATATCATGAAAAAATTGGACAGGTATGTTGAGAATAACGAAAACTGGAAGATTGTTGAAGTTGGAATGGTACACGGCGAAGTCGTGTCAAAAACATATGAAGCACCAAAAGACCTGCTCCTCATCAGGGAAAAGAAACGAGTACTGACTGAACAGCAGCGGGCAGACGCAGCAGCAAGACTTAAAGCATATCATGCTGCAAAGCATGCAGATGATGACGAAATGGATGTAATTGATTTCGGGGCAGATGACAGTGACCCGGATGAAGACAATGAAGAAGAAACAAAAGAAGATGATGCTGAAGCTGTCTCATCTTCTGCTGATGCCTCTGCCAACACTGCAAATGCCGGAGCAGCAAGTAACGAATCCCCGAGACTTGAACCGGAGAAATCACAACCTAAATACGTGAAAGTCAAAAGTGTTATTGATGAGATGGACAAAAATAGATGATGCAGCGAGCTTACGCTCGCTTGCACCAAGTGGCTTTTGCCACTGACAAACGAGTCCGCTAGGGCGAGTGCCGTACACCGCAAGGGCTGACAAATGACGACGAAGTCGGAGTGTAGAGTACGACGTGCGCGAAGCAGACGAAAACCTGCGATGCTGAGCGAACGATATTCTCGACTCCAATGTTTATACACCTCACTCAGCTTTACGGCTTCGCTTGTCATCCTCTGCGAGACTTGGTAACGAGCCGGCAACGGCGAATTATCAATTGCCTTCAGGCCGACGGGCAAACAAGTTTAACTGCGGTTTTCCGTCAGTCGATGATTTTTCTAACGGTTAGAATTGTATGTATCGGATTTTCTAACCGTTAGAAATCGACAAAATTCTCTAACTTTCCAGCCTGCCGTGAAAATCCGCAAAAAATTTCCCATTTTATGCGATTTCATGCATATTAGAAGTAAGCAAAGAAAAAGTCTCTGCAAAAACCGAAATCGGCCGGGTAAAACCGCCCGCAAAATAACAAACAAATGGAGGGAAATAATTATGCCAGCTTATAATAGAGAAGCAATTTGTCAGTTTTGTAACACTAAAATCATTCCACCTAAGAAGGGCTTCCGCTCTTCTGCTAATGGAAATTATATCTGTGAAGATTGCGTAAAGCTGCTTGGACAGGCTTTAGATGTCAGGGGCAAATCAGACGGAAAGGCAAAAGCAAAAAAGCGCAATAAAAAAATGACACCAAGAGAAATCAAGAAAGAACTTGATAAATACATTATTGACCAGGACAGCGCGAAGATTTCAATCGCTATTGCTGTTTATAACCATTATAAAAGAATGGACATCAAGTCAGACGTCAAGTTGTCAAAAAGTAACGTCCTGCTGATTGGCCCAACCGGAAGCGGAAAGACCCTGCTGGCTCAGACAGTTGCGAAGATGCTTGATGTACCTTTCGCAATCGCTGACTGCACTTCTCTGACTGAGGCGGGGTATGTTGGTGATGACGTTGAAACCATCTTAACAAAGCTCCTACGTTCTGCTGACGGAAATGTTGAAAAGGCAGAACGTGGAATCATCTTCCTTGATGAGATTGATAAGATTGCAAAATCCGGCGGAAGCTCCGGTGCTGCAAAAGACCCTGCAGGTGAAGGTGTTCAGCAGGCGCTTTTGAAACTGGTTGAAGGTACTATTGCTAACGTTCCGGTTAACGGTGGGAGACGCAATCCAAATGAAAAATACGTTCAGGTTAATACAGAGAATATTTTATTTATCTGCGGCGGAGCTTTTCCTGGACTTGAAGAGATAATTAATAAAAGAACCGCAAAAGATACATCTATCGGCTTTGGTGCGAATGTAGATAAAGGAAAAGAAAAATCTATCAGTGAAGCATTAAGCCAGGTGGAAACAGACGACCTTGTGAAGTACGGATTAATCCCGGAGATTATCGGACGTCTGCCAGTCATCGTATCATTAAATGAGTTAGATGAGGAAGCAATGGTTAAGATTCTAACAGAGCCTAAAGACTGTATTGTTAACCAGTACAAGGAATTCTTTAAGTATGACGGAATCGAACTGGAGTTTACTCCTGACGCGTTAAAAGATATCGCAAAAGAAACTATTAAAAGAAAAACAGGAGCCAGAGGCCTGAGAGGTATATTAGAGGGAATTTTGAAAGATTCCATGTTTAATCTTCCTGACGAAGATGATGTTGAGAAATGCATTGTTGAGAAAGGGGGTAAAGTTAATGTTGTAAGAAAGCAGGCTGAAAAATCAGTCAGCTGAAAAAATAACAGGTTTTTCTAACCGTTAGAAAAACCTGTATTGTGCTATGCACGAGGAGATGATTTTATGGATTTAGAGCAATTTAGAAGAGCGTATATGCATATGGAAGGTGTAACAAATACGCCTGGAAACTTTGTAAAAAGAGGTAGCCGGCTTGTTGAAAGTGTTGTTAACATTCCAGGTGCCATTAAAAGAGACGTCGATGAGTCTAAGATGAACGCTAAAATTAAAAAAGACATACTTAACGATATTAGGGAAAATGGTGATAAAAATTTTGACGCTGAGACATTTTCAGACCTGGTAAAAAGTGGGGCAGCAAGACCAAGCCATACAGGAGCTGCTATGGAGCAGCTTGGCCATTCTGCAGCCGCTATGGGAAAAAGTGCAAACGAATTAATGCAGACTTCTGCGGCAATCGCCGGTGGAAAAAGAAGCGACATGTATGATGGCCAGGACTTGGAAAAAGGCATGGGGTTTGCAATTGACGCTGAACAGGCTATAAGAAAACCTTTAAGATTGTCAAATAAAGCATTGAAGAACGCGATTAATATAGGAATGATGACAGGGGCTACAATAAGAGCGTTCAGAGACCATGATATGAAAGAAAAAGTAAAAGATATCACAAAAACTAAAACTAAAGATATGGAAATGCCAGATATCGGAGGAGAAGACAGATAATATATCTTTCTGACCTAACCTAATGTCGAATATTGTTAAAAAATGTTTCACGTGAAACATTTTTGTCTAAAAAAAGACAATGTTTTGTTTTCTTATGGAATCCTGCATATTACATGTACAGAAATGCAGAAAAGAAAGGAGAAAAATATGCAGAAAATCTATACAGTCGAACAGCCGAAAATTCATTTGTCAGAGGTTATTGGATACGGCCCCGAAAATAAAATATATATCATTTCGAATGATATTTTCTTTGGTAATAAAGAAGAGCTGATAAGGTTTCTTGCCCGTGCACATAAACAGGTTGTAAATTGGAACGGCAAACCTATCCGTGGAGAGTTCAGAAATGAGTATATGGAGAACCAGGCACTTAATGGTTTTTCAAGGAAAAGTCGTTATGAAAATGTGATAGATGAATCTTTACATGTTACTGAGCTCAACATGGATTGGAAGGTAAACAAGTTTCTGTTCTGGCTTGATACGCCGGAACAACCAAACATTGACGTCAGGATATTTAAGAAAGAGGTTGATGCTGCGTTCTTGTTTATTCCAAAAAATATTAGCCATATTGAATGGAATTACAGTATTATGGCTTCAATTAAGAGCCGCCAGGGCAGAGCCAAGCATAAGTGTTATCCATGGCGCAGAGATTCAAGATATATCCATAGAGCACGTGCTGCTTATGGTATGGAAGCTGAGGAAGAATATAAGGAATTTGTCAAAGCCAAGGATAAGGAATTCAAAAGTATATGGCCTGATGAAGACTTTGGAGGATACCACTCCACCGGCTGGAAAGATAACTCCGGAAGCAGGTATCGCCATCAGTGGGAGGCAAGAGAGAGCAGAAGGTTTGAACAAATAAAGAGAAAAAAAGACATTGCAATGTTCAGCGGAAAGAAACTTGCTGGACGAAGTGTCAGAAGAACAGAAGAGGAGCTTGATGCTGAGCTGGAAGAACTGAGAAAAGAATTTGGATGCTAAAAAATCTAACGGTTAGAAATTTTCTAACCGTTATTTTTTTTGCAAAAAAAATATTACAAAAAAATCCGCAAAAATCCGTCTCCTTTTTATTTTTTTAAGCATATTATATCTGACAACAAAAACAGGCGGTTTTCTAACCGTTAGAAAAAGCGGCTCGCAGCTTCGGGATACGAAGCATATCTCGCAGAAAAATTCTCTGCCGGCAGCCGTAAAGCGGCTGCTTTGCTGCTTAAGCATATTAGAAAAGGAGAAAAAGAATGAATAAAAATATTTTAAAAAAATACTATGAAATGCAGGGCAAGGTAATCCTCCCGGAACAGAAAGACAATAACAATGTTGAACTGGCAGCATCCGTTGCGGCTAATTTTGCGTCAATCGGTTTCCCGATGACAACAGAGCAGACGAAACATCTGGCTAAAGCCGATAAGGATGATATCATTGCATTTTTTAAGACAAACTACGAAATGCTCTCTGACGTGCTTGGAGCTGGAAAGAAACTTACTCCGTTTTATCCTGACTTCCCTGAAGGCTGCATGGAACGAAGTTATGCAGAATATTTTCTTGACCAGATTATCTATGGTCTGTCAGGTCTTGAACTTGAACCGTCTGTTTATATGAAAGAGAAAAAGACTTATCCTTTTCTCGGTACACCTATGCATAGAATCTTAATTGAGGGCAGCAAGGAAGACCTTGATGAAACTTTCCGTATGGCGGTCAAATCTGCCATCGCATACTCAAAAGAGCAGCGTGAATTCATTATGGAATATGTAAAAGAAAACCCTGGCAGTATTGATGCGTTGATTGAGAATGTATCAACAAAGAACAGGGAGAATGCTGTCGCATGCGCAATGATAGTGGAAGAACTGTCAGGCAATGCAATCCATACTGCCGCATTTATGAAACAGCCTGCTGACCTTTTAAGATATGCTGCGTTCAAGTCTCTTAGCAAAGACGGCTCTGCCCGTGACCCTTACGAAGCAATCCCTCTGCGTGATGACGCGAAGACAATGCCATCCTTTAAACTTGGCCGAAAAGACCGTGCTTTTGTGATGGACTGTCTGGCAGCAATGGACAAGGGTAGTGGGGAAAGACTTTCTAATCTGATGCATGGCCATGACAAAGAATGGGAAAAGCTGTTTAACGTTCTTCATATCACAGATAAGGCCTGGGCAAAACCGAAATACGATAACGTTAAGCGTGCAATCATCATTATCCAGAGTGAAGAGAAGATTGACCGTCCGGCAAGACGTATTGAAGAGGCAATCAAAGCCGGTGATGTTGAAGCAGCCGTAAAAGAAGCTTCAAGAATGCCTGGTGATTTTATGCGCCGCTTTGATAAGCTGTACCGTATGGGAATTGAGCAGGGGAAAGAAGACCTTGTTGTAAATGCTATGAAAGAAGTTGCGGCAAAAGCCGGTATCGCGACTGTGACCGGAACAATCGGAAATGTTGAGCAGCGCGACCATGACGACGAAAAACGTTACTTCAAAGGTAAAAACGGAAAGGTTGTTGAAACAACAGACAAGAACAGAAAAGCATTCACAAAAGAACAGATTAAAAATGTTGTTGATGCTGCAATGAACGGAATGTCTGAAAAGTTTGCCGGAAAAGACAGCATGGGTAAGGTCTATATGGCTGAAGGTGTAAATGACGTGAAAATCCCTGTTGATATCCGTGATAATTCCGGAGCGATTGGCAATATGACGTCTGGCTCCAAGATGCCGATTGATGACAGCTGGGAAAAGATGCGTTTCTTTGTTGGCTGGACTAACATCAACAACAAGACAGGATATCATGATGGAAGGGTCGATATTGACCTGACGGTTGCATTCTGCGATAAGAACATGGATATTGTTGGGTTCTGCGGATGGAATGGAAGCAAAAACGGAAACGGTTTTGTGTATTCCGGTGATGTGCAGGATGGCGGCCCGGCAAAAGGCAAAGGCCGCGGTGAGTTTATCGATGTGGATATTGATAAGCTGAAGGATGACGGTGTTATGTATCTTATCCCGCAGATTAACAGTTATACATGCCAGAAGTTTTCTGAGCAGCCTCATACCTGCTTTGGTGTTATGAAGAGGACATCTGACGATATGGGTGAGGTATTTGAGCCCGCAACTGTTGTAAACCGCTTTGTACTTGACAGCGAATGCACACAGGCTTCTCCTTATGTGATTGATATCGTCAACCGTGAAATCCTATGGATGAACGAGCAGGCAATGAACAATGTAGCATCAAGAGGACTGAATGGTGTTCTGAAACGTGTAGGCAGAACCTGCGATTCAAAAGGTATGTCCCTGTCCAGGCTGATTGAAGCTAATGTTATAGCAAATGGCGAATGGACAAAGAATCCGCAAAAGGCAGATATTATTTTTGTCAGAGATGCAGAGGAGATGTCTGATATCAAGTCTGAATTTGAATTAGATGGAAGCTATGACATGAAGTTTAAGCTTGGAAATAACATGGAGTATATTACCGGATATTTAATGCAGGAAGGAAAAAGAGAACCGGAAAAACTGACACCGGAAAGTATCAAGGTGTCAGTGGAAGTAATAGAAACGAAATGAGACTGAATATGCTGACCAGCCCTGTCCTAAATGGCCTGGGCTGGTCAAATAAAAAGGAGAGGGGGATAATGCGATTACAAAAAAAGAAATTTTTTCTAACGGTTATATTTTTTGCTTGTGGGATTGGAACCGGGTGCTTTTGTGGCAGCCCGGCTTATGCTGCAGGAAATGATGAAAATTTGGTATACAACTTTAAGGATGCAAAAAAAGAAGGCACAGTCACCTTTACAAAAAAGTGGAAAGACAGAAAACTAAATGATAACAGGCCTATTCCCGATATTGAAATCAGTACGGCAAAACCAAGAAAAGATGTGAGGGGGTATACAGTAACATTTCATAGTAATGGTTTAAAATTTGCTGACGGCTCCACCGAAAATGACATGATATTTAATAACTCAAAGGATATCGTAAGCGGACAGTACAAGATGCCTAAAGGTTCGTATGTCTTATGGTATACAGAACCTGAATGCATAAACCATATAAAAGTGTCGTCTAATGGTATCCCATCTGTCAAAATTGATAAAGATATTGACTTATATGCAAAGTCTGTTACCTTTGTTTTGAAACAAGGCCCGGATGTAAACAAACTGATTCCTGATGATGTCACATCAGTTATATTTACTGATGAAGAAATGCCTGATGGAGTATCAGTGATAGATATGGATGCTGACGGTGATGGCGGAGTTGTTGGGTGGATTGACAATCAGTGCTTGAAAATTTCCACTCAGGTCGACGGAATAAAAATTGCATTCAATACTTCAGCACAAGATATGTTCAACTTAAAGAAAAACTTGACAAATATACAATTCAATAATATTGATACAGCCAATACGACTTCAATGGCGTATATGTTCCATGGGTGTAAAAGTTTAACGAATACAGATTTATCAATGTTTGTAACAAAACAAGTTGAAGCAATGTCTGGCATGTTTGATGACTGCAATTCATTTACAGCTATTGATTTATCTTCGTTTGACACATCAAATGTTAAATATATGAGCTCTATGTTTCACAATTGTATAAACGTTACAGAAATAAACGTATCGAGCTTTAACACAGCAAAAGTAATAAATATGGGAGATATGTTTAATTATTGCAGCAAGCTTGAATCTCTTGATTTATCCAGCTTTGATACTTCAAATGTAACTATAATGGGCTACATGTTTTTTCATTGTCCCGCTTTAAAAAATCTTGATGTATCAAGCTTTAAGACATCAAAAGTAACAACGTTTGTCGGAATGTTTGCTGAAGATGAAAACCTGTTAAGTATTGATGTTTCAGGATTTGATACATCAAATACAGCGAATTTTGGAATGATGTTTTATCAATGTAAAAAATTGGCATCGTTGAATGTAAACAATTTTGTTACATCAAAAGTTACGGATATGAGTGAGATGTTCTCCGGCTGCAGCAGTCTTGCATCTATTGACGTCTCATCTTTTGATACGTTAAATGTAAAAGATATGAGTAACATGTTTAAGAGATGCGGTTTTGAAGCTATAGATGTATCTAATTTTAATACATCAAATGTGACAAACATGCAGCAGATGTTTTGTGGATGCCAAAAATTAAAATATCTTGATTTATCACATTTTGACACGTTAAATGTAAAAAATATGAATAGAATGTTTGAAGGATGCAGTTTTGAAGCTATAAATGTATCTAATTTTAACACGTCAAATGTGACAAACATGCAGCAGATGTTCTATGGATGCCAGAAATTAAAATCTCTTGATTTATCAAATTTTGACACTCATTGCGTAACAAATATTTGTAATATGTTCAATTTGTGTTGCGTGCTTACGTCATTAGATATTTCAAGCTTTGATACAACAAATGTAACAAACATGAACTGGACTTTTTCAAATCTGAATAAATTGAAGACGCTTTCCCTTGGCGAGAAGTTCGCATTTGTAGGCACTGAGTATGGCCTTGCTGGAACGTGGGCTAACTCTACCGGTGATGAATTCAACAGTATGGCTATGCCAAACAATGTGGCTGATACATATACAAGAGTGTCTTGATATACAAACCGCAGGAATTTTGAAAAATTTTTGCGGTTTTCTTCATATTAAATATAAAGCAGTAATGCTTATATGATATAGGAGGTAATAAAAAATGAAGCTAAAAAAAGTCGCTTCGCTTTTGCTGTCTGGCGTCATGTTGTTGTCGCAGCCGGCATATGCAGCAGGTGAAGTAAATGAAGTTGTAGAAACTGATGTTGCTGGTGAAGAAGAGAGCCTCAGAGAAGACACAAATACAGACAATATGGGTGAAATAAACGTATCAAACGAAACTGCAAATCAGGAAGCTCTTGACAGCACGTCAAGTGTTTTAAGCTGGAATGGAACGTTTTACCAAAATCAGAACGCTGAAATCAATGTCTCTTATGAAAGCGGAGATGATATTGGTGCTCTTGGAGCTCTTCCGCTTGACGACTTATCAAAAGAAGCAGAAACAGAAATCTGTAAAAAAATTGAATCGCAAATGATTAATGTAAGTGTGCGGGGAATTAAATGTTTCAGTTTAAATACTGAAAATAAAAGCCAGGCATCTTATAAAATAAATATTGTTATGCAGGATGCAAGCGATTTCAGAAATACAGAACTGTATCATATTGCTGAAAACGGAGAGTCTGAAAAGCTTACTTATACAATTGAAAACACTGATGACGGCAGGCAGAGGATTGCGTTTGTATCGTCTGGAGGCCTTGGCGATTTTGCATTTGTGTCAATTTCAGATTTGTCTGATATAACCATGGAGGAACCTGGAGTGCCTGGTATTCCTGAAGCTGATGGCAGCACTTCCGAAACAGATGGTGATTCTGGTGATATGTCAGACTTAACAATAAGTGATAGTACTGAAGATACTTCTGAAAATGAAGATATAACCGTTAACGATAATATAGATTCTGATGAGAGCGATTCTAATATGGTTGACAATTCAGGTGACGCTGACAGCTCTGGCGATTTAACTGTTAACGATAGCGATAAAATGGCCATTGGCGAGACCGAAAGCCAGGATAGCGAAAGCAGTGACAATACTGACAAACAAAATGAAGATGTCATTGATTCTGCATCTACAGAAAAAAGCACTGATACAACAGATAATAACACTCCTGGAGATTCTGTTGAACCTGTATCTATAGATAATTTTAAGGTTTTGTTTGTGAGTGGAGCTGATAATATTGACGGCCAGAATGTATGGAATCCATCCGACCCGGCGGCTGGACATTCATTTATCTACCGTACGGAGTACACAATGTCAGGAAAGTTTTCTACTGATGTTGGTGCCTTTAAAATAGAAGTTCCGTTACATATACTAAAAGACAAAGACGGAAACTGGGCAGATACGTTTCAATGCCCGTACAGACTGAGTTCTGAACTGTCAGAAAATGATGTTCCGGATTTTGTATATGATATTGATGAAGAAAACAACAAGGTAACAATCTATAATTATAAATCATATCCAACCGGAACTTCCGGCTATATAGAGTTTGCATACGAGACCACAAAAGAGACAACCGAATATACTGATATGTCAGTATCGGACAATGTTCCTGCGAAAGTATATGCAACAAATGAAAATTCTACTGTTACCGCTGATGCAACTGCAGACGGCGTTTGCATAGATACACATGCAACAATTGCATACACACAGAAAAAGAAACCTACATTATATAGAAGCTGGAATAAAGCATGGGGAGAAACACCGGCAGACGCGGGGAATTATTATTATCTTGTATGGCCAATCAAAACATATGTGAATAAAAACACATCATATTATTCATTTACATTAAATGACACCTGTACGGATATGAAGAGCAGTGTGATTGGTTACAGATTTTCAGGACAAAGCTCGTTTTCAGATATAAACAGTATTGATAACGTAAAAACGTATGGTGACAGATATGATTATGTTTTGACCAGATATAGTAAAGCAGATGCCGATGCAATCTCGAAAGATGCAGGAAGATTTTATATACATAATGACATTGAAGCAATAGTAAGTCCATCAGACCATGTTGATATCGATACAAATGCTACTTCATCGTATGACTGGTTTTATGAATCTCCCGTATATATATACGGAAAAGGAGATTTTTGGGCTGAAAAATATGGAATTTACGGAGAATACAATAAAGTTGAAAGCTCTGAGGATATATCAAATTATGTTCTTGGGGAATTTGAAGAAGGAGATATTGATACACTGCCAAATTTAAAATACCGTGTTATTGGCGACGGCAGACCGTCAGCTTATACGATTGAAGATGGAGGTACAGGAGAGGTTGAAGATGCAATAAATGACATGTTCTGGAAAAAGAAGGTTGATTATAATATTACGGATGATGGCATAGCAATTGAAGGTACAGCCTTGAATGATAATGACTATGATGTTTCAAAGGCAGAGCTGAAAACATTGATTAAAGAAGCCGTTTTTGATGAAACGACCTATGAATTCAAAACATCAAAAAAGACGTTGGGATTTAATGAGGATGACAATATCTCTGTTTCTGTAAGAACCGCTGAAGGCTGGAATCAGGCTGCTGTTTATGATTTAAACAGTAAAGCGTATAAAGATATAAATGAAAAATACATAAAATCTGCTAGCGGCAGGACACTGACATTTAATGCAGGTGTAAAAGCTTTGAAGTATTTATGTTCTCATGCATATTATTACACTGAACTTAATGTTTATCCTGAAATTTCATTATTTAGAACGGAGCATGTGCAGGAAATTCTTAAAAATAAGCCTACAAAAATAGCAGTGCAGAATAATGCAAAATTTCTCGTGTCGCAGGGTGACAATGTCATACTTGACAGGGATACACAGGCTTCAGACTATGTGCAAAAAGTAGAACGTGAATCTGAAATCAAAAAAGATATCGTAAAAACTGAAAACCTCAAAAAAGAATCACGGTTTGAAGTCACCTGGAATGTTAGCTTCCAGGAAAAATATGTGGACGATGATGGTATCCATTATATTTATCAGGACAGCGGAAAGTTTTATGACCTGCTTCCGCTTGGAAGCAATTTTGACCCATCATCTTTAACTGTTTCAGAATCCAGTGTAGTCTTAACTCGCGGTGAGTATGATTATTCATTGACAGAAAATTATAGGAATTCAGGAAGGACTTTATTGACGATTTCAATCGCCATGCCAACCAAAAATCAATACTCTGTCAAATATAATACCTCACATGATTACGATTCCGTTAATGATTATGGACGAAATCTTTTAAACTCAGTTGTGTATGAGTCTGGCAATAACAGAATTGGAAATGGCCGGCCTGATGATGGAGGTAATATATCTGATAAAAACATATTATCCGATATCAATCCTGATACGGATGAGAAAAAATTTGCATATGCAGAAGCAAGGTATGAAGTTAATTTTCCTGTTGCGGCGTCAACTGGATTAAAGAAGCAGGTAAAGAACTCTACGTCAAGCACTTACTCATATAATGAAGTAATACACAAAAACGAAGATTACAGTTATAAAATAAGACTTACAAATGATTCCACGACCAAGGCGACAGATATCATATTCTTTGATTCACTTGAAAATTTCTATCAGGATGAAGACCAGACAGAACCCACAAAGGTATCTGACTGGAAAGGCAAATTCCAGGGGCTGAATCTTGCGCAGTTTGTCTATAAAGGCGCGGCTCCTGTGATATATTATTCAAAAATTGAAAGCTTGAACCCTCAGAAACATAACGACTTGAAAGAAAAGACAAAAGATGGAGAGCCGATATGGATTGAGGCTTCTAAATTTGAACGGCAGTTTGGCCTTGATAAAGTAAGAGCAATTGCTATTGACGCGACAAAATGTGAAGACGGTTCGGATTTTATGCTTGATGAAAGTGAATCTGTTTCATTTATAATTTATATGCAGGCACCTGATGAAGATACGAGTGATAAGCAAGACCCGGTGGCATATAATAATATCTTTGTGAACAGGACTGCAATTAAGAAAGTTGGCAATGAAATAGTAAGAATACCTCAATTTTATCATCAGGATTACACGCAGGCACATTATAGAATTTCCGGTGACCTGGATTTCATGAAAGTTGATGCGACAGATGCCTCAAATGTCATCCAGGGTATCACATATAAGTTAACAGGAACATCTGATTATGGTACAGCATATGATGAAGAGCGTACGTCAAATAAATATGGAAAATTGTCGTTTAGAGAAATTGAAAAAGGCACTTATCAATTGAAAGAAACTTTATGTTCTGAAGACTGGCAGCTGAACAAAGAAACATACACCGTAAAGATAAACTCAAAAGGAGAAACAGCTATTGACGGTCTTAAGAACGAAGATGGGGTTTATATCCTTGAAGATGAACCGAGAAGCCATGCAGACGTGATATTTCAAAAAATTGATAATGTGACAGGCAGCCAGGTTGAAGGAGCAGTGTTTAAGTTGTCCGGAGTGTCTGATTATGGCAATGAGTATACCTTATACGGCACTTCAAATAAAATTGGAAGAATTACATTTAAGAACATTGAGCTTGGAAAGTATGACCTGGTTGAGGTACAGGCTCCGGATGGTTATATAAAAAACGGCCAAAAATATTCTGTAAATATAGATGAAAATAACAGGGCATACATATATGACAGTGATGGAAATGAAATTAATGCAAATTCTAACCGGCTCTATCAGATAGAAAACGAACCGTATCACAGTGTAAGGTTCTTGAAGAGCAGTACTTATGGTGAAAACATTTATCTTGAAGGAGCGGAATTTAATCTGTCAGGTATTTCTGATTATGGAACAAGCGTAAATATGAATGCTGTATCCGGCCGTGCAGAAGACGGAGGTCTTGTGGTTTTTGATGGCCTTGAACCTGGAACATATACACTAAAAGAAACCAAAGCCCCGGCTGGACATTATATAGATGAAAAACTTTATGATGTCGTTGTAAACAAAAATGGAACGTTTACAATAGACGGTCTGGAAAAGGTACAGTTTGGAAACAAGGAGTAAATACAATGATGGGAAATAAAAAAGAACGGCGGGCGTCAGCCCGCCTGCTTAGCAAAATCTGCCTGCTGGCATTTCTGATAATCTTTATGCTTCCCTGCATAGTAAAAGCTGACGATGCAGTTTATTCTACTGTCGGAGGGACATGGGTTAAGGTTAATGATTCAACCTGGACGATGGACAAAGACGGTGATGGAAAAACAGACGTGACGTTGTTGAAAGAAGGTGATGAATGGAAGTATATTTTTAATGTTGCTGATGATTCATCGCTGTATTATGGCTGGGAAGTAAACCCGCCGGAAGGTTATGAAGTAGAAAACGGGTATGGAACAAAGCAAAATCCGGCAATCGGGATTCAGTATGCACGTACAGATAACATTGATATTGATGGAGTACAGAATGGCGATTACGAAGGCGGAATTGATACTACGAAAGTATATACAGTGCCAGGGGCGTCAAAAATAGTAACATTAGGAAAGTATGACCTTACAGACGGTGACTTTTTGGTCATATGGAGCGGTAACCATCCAGAATATACGGCTGTAAATGATTATGAGAAGGGAACTGTAAAAAGAGGAAAGGGCAGCCCAATGTCATCTTTTTCAGACAATACGATTACGATAGGTTTTCATTCTGAAAAAGATGGTAAAAAGGGTTATGGCTATTATATGAAAATAGTTGGCGATACCAATATAAATGGTCTTACCGCAACAAACGTTTCAACAGAAGAACCGACCATTGATACCGGTTCGCTAAGCATAAAAAAACAGATTCTTGAAGCTGACGGAAGCCCGTCTACGGATGATAAGATATTTAAATTCAATATAGAACTTTCATCTGACGAGGATAAGATTTCAGCAATGCTCGCTAATAAAAAGGATTATGGCGATGTGACGATTGAGGGAGGAAAAGGCTATTTCTATCTCTCAAATGGGGGAAGTATTTGCCTTGCAGGGATTCCGGCTGGTGTGAAATATCACATAACTGAAGATGCGGCTGATGGTTATGAATCAGCATTGACGAACGGAGATGGAATTATCCAAAAAGACATGATAACGATGGTAACATGTACCAATACAAAAAAGGCTCAGCCTGAAGTAAAAAAACAGACTTTAACCATTAAAAAAATAGTCAAAAACGGTGACAATAAAGACAATTTCACTTTTCATGTTTCTTTTAGCAATTTAGAAAAAAATGCGAAATATAAATACAAAAAAGGAGATGCTGAAACAGCATTTGCATCTGATAAAGACGGCGCTGCCGATGTGACTTTCACGTTGGCCGATAATGAAAGCGTGGTATTTGAAGATATCCCGGAAAATACAAAATATCAGGTCACTGAAGATGCAAATAAATATTATGCTTCTTATGAAATAACTGATGCTGTTAAGACCGTACAACAGAAAAATGCAAATGAACAGGCTGACCAATCTTTGTCAACCGGTACAGAAACCGTTGACGCTGATGAAAACGCAGCTGTGACATTTACGAATACAGGAAAAGAACCTGATGTGCCAGAAACAGAAAAACTTAAAATAATGGTTAAAAAAATCTGGAATGATAATGAGGACGCAGGAAATACAAGACCGGGAAATATTACTGTTTATCTGATGCAGGATGAAAATATTATAAAAAATATTGAACTGAATGCTGATAATGGATGGGAGGCAGAGGTTGACGGGCTTGAAGTGCTTAAAGAAGACGGAAAGACAGAATACAAATACTCTGTGAATGAAGAAAATGTCAGCGGATATGACTCCAATGTTGTTGAGAGCGAAGAAACCGATGCGGCAGGAGATGGAGGTAAAGTCAAGGTATTTACAATCACAAACACGAAAACCGAGACCGGAAGCCTTAAGGTTTCAAAAACGGTTGAGGGGAATGGTGCTGACAGAAACAAAGCATTTAAATTTAATGTTGAGCTGAAAAATGGTGGCAACCCCGTTTCAGGTGTTTACCCACTTGATGGCACTGCTGGAAGCAAAACCGGAACAATTGTATTTGATGAAAATGGCAAGGCTTCGTTTGAACTGTCTGACGGAGAGTCAATTGTAATAACCGGGTTGCCGGTCGGAGCAGATTACACAGTTACAGAAAATGCTTATAAAGATTACAAACCTTCTGACAATGGAAGGTTTAGTGGAAAAATTGAAGCAGGAAAGACCGGTGAAGTTCAAGTTGTCAATACATATGATGAGAAATATGACATATCTGTAAGCAAAACGGTGAAAGGAAACCAGGGCGATAGAACAAAAAACTTTGAGTTTGTGTTGAAACTGACAGGAAGTGACGGATTAATAGTGCCCGGCAGCGTTGATGTTGAAAAGAATGGAAACTTTGAGACAATGAAAGTTGTTGACGGCGAAGTGAAGTTTACATTATCACACGGAGAAAAAATTATATTCAAGAAACTGCCGGCTGGTGTCAAATATGAAGTGACTGAAACAGTAACAGACGGATATAAGATGACATGTGATAACAATTCTGGAGTGTTGAGGACAAATGCCAATATTGGATTTGTGAATACGAAGAATGTTGGAATTCCGACTGCGGCGATGACGAACACTGGAATTATAACTGCAATTGCTGTCTGCTGTGGCGGTGTGATTATTGCGGCTATTGTGAAAGCAGTGAAGAAAAAGAAAAAGTAATATGGTATTTAAAAGGAAAAAGAATATTTTGTAAAAATGTTCTTTTTTCTTTTTTATTTGTCATATTAGATATAACGGCAAAAAAATTGCCGGATAAACAGGCAAAAAGTTATTGCCTGTAAAAACTTCAAATTGCATCGGATACAAGGTTTGTTGGATATCTATTCGAAGCCTTGCTCCGGATAGAAAACTCCTCCATTCCTTGTTCTCAGATAAACAATGCTGACGGCATAATACCGCAAGCATCTGAGAAAGCGGGCTTTACCCGTTATCGTTCGAGTGACCTTATTCGCAGGAAGCGAAAATATAATAAAAATAGGAGGAGAAACGATGAACAATTTGAAAAAAAGTATCATGTCTGTAGCGATGGCTGCAATTACCGCAGCATCACCTATACTGTCTTCATATGCGGCGTATGCAAGTGATATCACAGTAAACGATGATGGAACGGTAACGCAGATATCCACATCAACTGAAGGCAGCACGAGCAAAGCAGACGAAACCAAATTTTTATTCATTAAGATTAAAACGGCCGGTGGTAAGGTTGTGCTTAATGAAGGTGAAGACCAGGAACAGCGAATCCGCCTGGATAAAAAAACGGATGGCGTGGAGTATATAGATGTATATGATAAAAATGATGTACTTATCTCATCAGAGAGTACAAAAGATAATGGATATACATATGTATATGAAGCAAAAGCTGACGATGCGGTCAGTGTGAAAGCAAAGGCAGATGAAGGATATAAGGTCAAGTTATATGAATTGACTGACGATTCTTCCGGAGCCGAAATCGCTGAAGATGTGGGATTTGATGCAGGAAATAAAGTGGATAGCTTCAAATATCCGGTATTTATGGAGTATGACAAGACCGTAAAAATTGGATTTGAGAAGACAGAGTCCGCTGATGACATTGCAAAGGATTTAAGTGTCAACGATAAGACCGGAAAAGATAAGGCTGACGAGCAGAGCAAAGCTGAAGCTGATGTTGAAAGCGAAGATAAGACTAGTAAGAAGGACGAGGCTGAATCTAAAGAAACAGAGGATGCAAAGGCAGATGGCAGTGATGAAAAGCATGATGACGCTAATGTTGATGAGGCGTCAAATGATGAAGACTTGACTGTCGACACTGCTGGTGATGCTGATACTTCTGATACTGTTGGCGATGAATCCAAAGAAGAAAGCGAAGCGGTTAATAGCTCAGAAAATTCTGATACGGAAACCGAAGCTGAAAACAAAAACGAAGACCTTACTATTGATAGTAAAGAAGAGATAAATGCTGACGATGCGGAAGCTGATGCAGAAAATACAGATGCAGATTCTGTGAAAGGTGATGCGGATATAGCTAATGCAGATGCGGATGCTGAAGCGAAAGAGGAAGAAGAAAATGTGGAAGAAAGCGTGGAAGATTCAGACATTGAAGAACCTGATGTAAATGCTGATGAGACAACAAAGTCTGGAGAACATTTCACTGAAATTTCTACTGAAATTTCTTCCCTTGATGCAGATTTATTCTCTTCTGCAAGACTTGTCATTATGACAGGAGATGCAAACAATATCGTTGACGCCGAACATATTATCGCAAATTACGATAATATCTATCTGATGCAGTACTCAACAGTAGAGCAGGCAATGACAGCTTATCTGTATTACAATTACACTGCTTCAACAGGAGTAATTGATGCAGTAGAGCCGGATGCTCCATTGGAAGCTGCAGATGAAAAAACAGTAGAGGGAACAGCTCCGATTGATGAAACAAATGTCCAGGTAACAGCGGATGCGAATCCAATTAGTTCTATTGAGGAGACAAAACCTGCAGAAACAAAAGAAGCAACAAATGTAATTGCTCTAATTGATACCGGTGTATCAGAAAGTGCAAATGTTATTGACAGGGTATCTCTGATTGGTGACGAGCTGGAAGGCAATGGACACGGTGACAGAATGCTGCAGGCAATCGTCGGACAAAATGCTGATGCAAGCGTATTATCTATCAGAACAATGGGTAATGATGGACGTGGTACTGTATCAAGTATTATTGCCGGTATGGAGTATGCGTTACAGCAGAATGTTAAGATTATCAACTTATCACTTTCTGCAAAGACAAATCTTTCAAACAGTGTTCTAAAAGCTGAAATTGAAAAAGCAGTAAATGCTGGGGTAGAGGTTGTGGCTGCCGCTGGTAATGATAATGCAAATGTTAAGGATTATATGCCAGGAAGCGTTGAAGCCGCAACAGTAATTGGTGCTGCTGACGAAAATGGCGAAAGAATGATTGGTTCAAACTATGGCGATACAGTAGATTATAATGTTGTTGCTGGAACTACGTCCGAAGCTGCTGCTAAGTTTTCAGGATTCTTAACAACTGGTATAGATATCATGGGTGTTGTTAATACGGATGGTTTAATTTATCAGCCGGATTATGTAGCAGCTGAAACTACAGTAACACCGGAAGTGACAAAGGCGCCTGATGAAGATTTACCTGATGATGAAGAGGATGACGAGTGGACAATAGGTGATTATCCGTCTGCAAATTCTACAGTATCTAAGGAAGAAGATGTCTGGTATAAAGATACGGCATATGAGTTTGACAAATATAATCCGTATGGTGACGACGTAATAGTTAAATGCGAAACGGAAGGTAAAACTGCAAGTTTCAAAATCGGAGACACCGTTGAATTCCAATATAAATATGCCTTAAAGGAAAACCCTGAATATGCATGGGATTTATATTGTACGTTTAATTTTATTGACGATAGAGATTTAGTGACAACTAAGTCTGATAGCGTCGATAAAATTTTCCCTGATATTGTATGCCAGGAAAGAAACGAAGGATATAGAGGAGTTGTTCCAGAGCGTACAGGTGAAACCGTTACTGGAAAAACATTTAATATATTGGCAAATACAAAGAACTTTGAACTTGGCGGATTACTTCAGGACTATAATCCAGAAACATTTAAAATTAACAGTATTGACGAAAATGGATTTGATATTACAAAGCCTGGAGAATATAAGGTGACATTTGAAATGTCTTACTTTATGTATGCTAACTATACATGGTTTGTTGAAGACACAATCAATGTAATTGATGCAAGTTCACTGGAGCCTGGAGTATATCTTACTTCAAGTGAGCCAACTTTATTCTTTACAAATAATGATGGAATGAAGGGCTATGCTGAGTTTTCTAAAATTGATTTGTCCGATAACAGTTATAAAATATCATGCGTTGATGGAGAATTAAAGCTTGCAGTTACTAGTTCAGATGATACTGTTGACATAAATAGTTTTTGTACTATTGCTGATTCTGATGATAATACTAAGTTATTAACAATCAATAAAGCTGAAAATGATGTTCCTCTTATCATGTATGCTTCAAGAAGCGATTATGAATCCGGAAAGTTGTTTAATGGTGGTGGTTGGAAACAGCCTGGTATGACAGAAGGTCAGGTTGATAAAGTGAGTGACTTTGAAGAATATGAAGAAGCTGTATATAATGCAGACGTAACAGATGATGATTATATGAGTGTTGCTGGCGACTATGTCCTTAAAGGAACATTCAATACAACATGTAAAGGTCAGGTTGGTAGTCAAACAGGAAATAACCATTGGGGAAATGGCTCAACTAGTCCAGAATCAAACTGGGCTACAGCTTATTTAAAGCCATCAAGCACGACAGGTAGTTTTGCTGCATCCGCAAAAACAAGAAAACAGATTATTGAATTTGCTGCAAAATATGGAGCTAACTTAAAAGATTCTGATTTTGATGATGTTGGATTAAACTGCTCAACACCTGGATTATACGGATATACTCCATGGTCTATTGTTGATATTTCGTTAAAGGTTACGGTTTTGTTTAATGGCTCAAAATATCGAGTTGATATTACAGGAACATTAGACAAATCTCCTGGATATTATCAGACTTTCTGGGGCGCAGACTATATTACAACAGATGGAAAGATAACGCTCATTGTTAGAAAACGATTACTTAATGCAGAGCTTGCTGAATTTAGTGGACGTGTTGGCGAATTGTTAACTACATTCACATTTTATTCAGATAAAGCTTGTACTAAGAAAGTTGCCTCATTACGTATGAACGCAAAAGAGACGGACCCTGAGGACGGATATGTTTCATATAAGGGAGAAGCTTATGTTTTACCTGGTACGTATTATATGAAAGAAACATATCGAATTGCAGGAACAATGCAGAATAATGAGGTCTATGGACCAATCAAAGCTGTACTTGGTTCTAAGCCGATTGATGTTGGAAAATTATTTATTGGCAATAGTGAATATTCAACAATAGGTAAAACTGGATGGATTTATAATAAACCATTTATATTTACAGGCCAAATTTTAACTAAGCATAACGATAGCGGAGAAAAATTAGGCGGAGCTATATATAGAGTCCAGTATAGCGAATATGGAGAAAATCAATTTAAATCAAGGAGAACCTGGTATTTAAAAACAGATGAAGAAGGTGTTTTAAAATTTGACGAAGACCATTATCTTACTTCATGGAAAGACTCAAATGGAGCTATTCATAAGAGTGGAGCCCTTGTGCATCAGACTAATGGAAAATGTGCATTACCGATTGGTTTCATCAGAGTAAGAGAGATGGAAGCGCCAGAAGGTTATGGATTAGACCCTAAAGAGTATGAAGTACGAATTCAAGCTGAAGCAATGGATACCACACCGTGTTTCTTATCATACAACGGTAAAAAACAGGTACTTGATGTTACAGACCCATACGATGGCGGTCTTAAACTTGGTAAATTCTTATATGATTATGATAATTTCGCCGGAAAGACAGACAGAGATTACATCAAAACAGAATTTACAATTTATAAAACATTTAACGCAAATGAACCGGATAATATGAAAGCTGTTTCAAATCCAGTTAAGACTGTAAAGATAGAGGATACAACAAAATCAGTAAAGAGTAAAACTCTTACGGTTGGCGGACTTGAACCTGGAACATATTACCTGCTTGAGACAGGAAGATGTCCTGGCTCAGCTCAGAACTTAAATATTTACAGCTTTGAAATCAAAGCCGGACAGACAGCTCCGACAGAAGAAATCAAAAACGTAAGGACAAACAGAACCGGAACAAAAGTTGGAAACCAGCCATTTAGATATATTGGCATGATTCTTGAAAAAGTAGATAAAGATGGTAAAAAATTACCATTAAAAGATGCTATTTTCAAAGTCGTATACTCACCATATGAAAAATCAGATTCAAGATATACGGAACAATATACATGGTTCTTAAAGACTGATGAAAAAGGTGAAGTATTCTATGACAAAGCCCATTGGGTTGATGAATTTAACGGAATGAAGAGCGATGCTCCATTTATACTTGATAATGGTACATATGCAATTCCTTCTGGTACATTATATGTGACTGAGGTAAAAGCGCCAAGTGGATATGGTATAGATAAAAAGACTCATGAATTTCTGATGCCTGCTCAAAAGGACGAAAATGGTTATTATTCTATCAAAGAACTGACAGCGACGCCGATTAAGGTTGTAGAGCCGCCGCTTGGTAAAATATGGTGCGCTCAGGTTAAACTGAAAAAGGTTGATGAGAATGGGAAAGGATTGAAAGGTGCTAAATTCTATATTTGGGATAATGAAAAATGTACAGGAGACCCTATTGGCCAATTGGAATCTGGAGACAATGGAGAATCAAATATTGTGCAAATTGATGACATTCCATGGGATAATGAAACTTATACGGTATACTGTCAAGAATATGAAGCTCCTACTAATTATGTAACAATTGATGATAAATTTAGCGTTACATTTAAGCGCTCAGATTATGAAGCTTTATATAAAGCAGATAAAAACACAAAGGGTAAGATTGAGTACTTCGGTCCTAAAACCGGAATCCCTAACGACAAAGGCTGGACAGTACGAATGAACGCTAAAAAGGTCAATATGAATCAGGATGGACTTGCTGATGCTGAGTTCACAATTTATAAAATTGTCGGAAGTGATAAAAAAGAAGTTGGAAAAATTGTTTCTGGTGATGATGGTATGACAAATGAATTAAGCGTAGGAATCGACAATAAAGAAACTACTGCAAAGTTCTTATGTGTTGAAACAAAAGCACCAAACGGACATGCCATAAGTGAAGAAAGTAAAACTGGATACACTCTTGAATTCCAAAAATCTACTTATGACGAATTATATAAAGCAGATAAAGATACAAAAGGTGAATTAAAGACATTTGGCCCAACAACTGGTATTCCAAACCCTACCGTAACAATAACCCAGCCGATAACACCACCAATAACACCACCAACAACAGGTACCGGATTAAATGTTATCAAAACATCAAAGGCCCCTGATGACGTGATGGAACTGAACAGCTATACACTTGAAGGTGCAGTATTTAGGGTAACATCAAGCCGTGATGGTGACATGGGTACAATCACAACAGATGCATCAGGATATGCGGGACCTCTTACACTTCCTGATAACAGTACTAAGACTTGGGTTGACCCAGCTACAGACAAAGAAGGACATGTAACACGTCCAGGGTATTGGCAAATAAACGAGGTAATCACTACGTATTATATTACAGAAGAAACGCCTCCAAAGGGTCATTATAAGAATAACTCAACAAAATCCATCAGTGTAACAATGCCAAGAGATGCAAAACAGACCTTTGAAGTAACATTTGAAGATGTGCCGAAATTTAATAAGGCAAGCAGTTTTGATATTGAAAAACTTGGAGTGAAGGGCGAACCGATTGAGGGCGTAGTTTTTAAAGTAGAATATTTCGACGGCGATGATGACAGCGATAATCCAGTAAGAACATGGCATATCAAGACAGATTCAAATGGACATGCCAGACTTGGCAACTCTTATCTTGATGCCAACAGACAAAACGACCCATTTTACATGTATGAAGGAAATATAGTAATCCCGATTGGTGGATATCTAAAAGTAACTGAGGTCGCAGCCCCTGCTGAATATGTCCTTGATGACACACCTATGGGAGCAAAAACAGTAGAAGGCCAAGACATTAAATTTACTTATGCTAATGGCAATGCATGGTATAATGAGTTACAAAGATGCCGTGTAGACTTGCAGAAATATGAAGCAGATGGAACAACTCCAATTCCTGGTGTTGAATTTGAGATAGAATTTCTTGAAGCAGCCATTCAGCCAACATCTAAGAAACATCCGAACTTTAAACGACTTTTAAATGTAGGAGAGAAAACGGTACGACATACCGATACAGATGGTAAAGTATTTTTTGACAATCTTGACCAGGGAACATATAAGATTACCGAAATCAAGACGAAAGACGGAAATGCATTACTTAAAGAGCCGATTGTATTTACATTACCGTTTAAGATGACTAACCAAGAGGCATCTGAATACGGAAATGTAGATTTTACAACTGCAAAAGAAGATGTTGGATATTCTGGTAAATGGTATTTCTATAATTGTAAATATGATATCACTAATAATGCGACATTTAGTATGCCAATGACAGGTGATGACGGCAAATGGAAATATGGATTTATTGGTTTAGGAATGGCAGCAGCTCTTGCTTCTGTATGGCTTGTTTATGAAACAAGAAATAAAAAATTCAGAAAACGTAAACATAAAAAATAAGCAATAAAAAGCAAAAGAGCAGCCTGCCCGCGAATGCGGTCAGGCTGCTCTATATTTTTGCGCTAGTTAATTGGTTCCCATATTGCTTTGATTGTTGTGTTAAGTGTAATATTCAATCCGGACAATGTAAATCTTCCACTTTGCCATCCAGCAAATTTATATCCATCTCGTGTTGGTTGAGGCATGTCCTTAGAAAAGGTTACATGTGATTGATATGGAAATTGAGCAGAATAAACATTGCTTCCGTCAGGAAATACACCTCCATTAGCGTCAGCTGTTAAAGTGCATTTATCATTAGCTTTTTCGCTCGCAAAGTCCTGAACCCAGTAATATATTCCCTTTTCGTCTTGATAAATACCTACACCAATGTATGCTGACCTGCTGCTTAGCATGGTTACTTGATGACCCTGACTGTTCATCCAACCTTCAACTACATCGGCCGGTGTTCTAAATACTGCGGCAATATTTTCTCCTGAGCTTCCCCCGACACCAGCTTCGTCAAGAGCTGTGCTTAAATTACGTCCATCAGGTCTTGTATGTGAAAATGAAATACTAATTTCCTTAGCTCTCACCATAGCTGCTTTCTGTAATCCTTCATGATATTGAAGTGGAGCAGAACCAACTTTCGCTCTTTCAATATTTGTCAGCCTGATAACTTCCTGCACCATCTGATTAATCTCTGCGGCATCTGCTCTATGAATTGGATTCGGTGTCGGAGTTGCTGTTGGTTTTGGGGTTGCAGTTGGCTGCGGCTTTGTGGTTGGCTTTGGAGCTTCAGTCGGCTGCGGCTTTGTAGTCGGCTTTGGAGCCTCAGTTGGCTGCGGCTTAACCGTCGGCTTTGGAGCCTCAGTTGGCTGCGGCTTAACCGTCGGTTTTGGAGCCTCAGTTGGCTGTGGTTTTACTGTTGGCTCTGGCGTGTCTGTCTCTTCATTTGGAACATATACAGATACTCCTTTTGTGTCGTATTTTCCATATACGCCATTGCCATAGCTGCGAACAGTATATGCGTTGTTATATCCACGATAAGGGCCTTCATCTGTGTAACTTAAACTTTTGGTAGTTCCAAGCCTAAGCCATTGAGTGTTATCCTTTGTTCTGAAATACACAACATAGCTTGTCGCCCCCTTTGCCGGCTTCCATGAAATTGTTACTGTCGGGTCAACCTCATCATTGAAGGTTGCAGCCATTCCGGTTACCGTCTGTGGGATTGTATTCGCTATTAGGCCTTTCTTATTATAGCTTCCAGACTTCTTTGTCTTCTTATTATACGCCTTAACTGTATACTGATACTTCTGACCAACCATAATCGGATACTTCTTGGAAGAAGTGTGGGTATAGCTTGTCTTTTTATTGTCAAGCGTCTTGACCTTCGTCCATTTGCTGGCTCCGGCTTTTTTGTAGTATACGATGTAATTCGTAGCTCCGGAAGTCTTTTTCCACTTGATATTAATTTTGTTATAATCAGTGGCTTTGATACTTGACAGCTTGACCGTTCCCGGCTTGGATGCCGCTTGCGTTCGCATCTGCAATGCCTGCGGGATGCAGATGAGCGCTGCAATCATGAACGCGAACAGCGCATATAAATATTTGCGTTTCTTATACATATATT